>Ga0099364_10001413_pt2 | contig 38427 bp, 30 predicted proteins | sample TergutTh196P3_FD_73070 | JGI IMG/M metagenome (GOLD analysis project Ga0099364, IMG submission 73070) | Microcerotermes parvus P3 segment gut microbial communities from Pointe-Noire, Republic of the Congo - Th196 P3 | ecosystem: Host-associated > Arthropoda: Insects > Digestive system > Gut ... | reverse complement strand
GCTGGAGGACTTGTACGGATTGCATATTGGGGAGATAGACGGGGAGCTGTGTTTGCGGTTGGATAAATCGAGGGGTATCAATTATCTGAATATGTTTGATATGTTCACGGCGTGGCAGGGGGAGGCTGAGAAGTTAAGGAATGGTGAGATTGCCAAGGGGGAATATGATGCTTGGCGGTATAATTATTCTATACAGGCATAAAGAAACCTGCTGGGATGGAGCTTTGGCTCCGCTTCCCAGCAGGTTTTGATGGCATTGACTTGTTACGATTATCTTCCCGGCAATTCGTTGTGTTTGATATTGTTGAATGTTGTGATGCTCTCTTGCCGTGTATACGTCCCGTTTGGATTAAAATTGCCGTCTGACCCGCTCATAATCCCATTTGCACGGACGAAGTTGATGCCCGGATACGCCCAGCCTGCTGCCTTGTCCATGTCGCCAAAGTCGGCGGTTGAAGGATTGCTGACATTCGCGCCGATGGCCTTGCAAGTATTTGTAATCATAACTGCCGCTTCTTGACGGGTGATTTCGCCGCTGGGGTTGAATGTCCCCGGTTTGTCGGCGGTAGGGGCGACGGAACCGCTGATGATGCCAAGACGATATGCCGCCAATATATCTGTGTTGGTGGTGTCGGTGAACGTGTGCCCTATCCTGTCTGCGATACCGCGCTCGGTCACGATTGTATTGATGGGCTGACCTAGTGCGTACTCTACCCACTTGACCGCCATGCGAGCGAACTCGGCGCGAGTTATTTTGTTTTTATAGCTATTCTGCAAATCTTCTGGGATAAAGCCTTTTTCAAAAGCCGATTGAATATGCCCCTGCGCCCATCCATCCGCTGTGTTAAGGTTAGGGGCTTCGGGCGGCGGAGCAGGAATGTCAGGATGGAACGCTCGTAAAACTGGATAGCCGTTGTTTGTGCCAGCTTTGAACCCCCAAACGGTTCTAAAATCCCAGCCGGAGAATGATGATTGCTGTTGCATTTGCGCTGATGTGAGGGAGGTTGTGGCATCTGAGCCATCACCTATACCCTTTTTTGTGTTGTCTCTTTGATCTATTATGCTTTTTGCCCCTTGTTGATCGCTGTCTATATTCCAGTAGGAATTGCTTATTGAATTAGAATCTCTATTATAGCCACATATTCCCCCAGGAAATCCGCTACCACCAGCAGCATCTGCGAATATCGATCCTGTATTGTAACTATTACTTATTAAAGCACCATTGTTATAACCAACTATCCCCCCTGAATATGAATCGTTAAACCCTCCAGCACTAGCATTTATCGACCCAGTGTTATAGCTGTTTGTTATTGAAGCACCTGCTTCCGCACTACCACTTATTCCCCCGGAATATCTTCTTGGGTGAAGAGTAGAGTCTCCCGTTATACCCGAATTATAGCTATTGCTTACGGTAGACCCTGCGGCAATATAGCCACAAATTCCTCCTACATATTCGGCGTTTGCAGAACCCGCAAAATGGCAGATGTCGATTATTCCATAATTGTACCCGCTTATGCCGCCAGCGTAAGAACTGCGTGAGGCAGACACGGAACTTGTGCTGTAGCAACCGCGTATAGAACTGTTGGAAGTATTGTAGCCGCAAATCCCCCCGGCATATAAAGAGATGTTTGAGGATGATACCGACATAGATATTGCTCCTGTAGTATAGCAGTTGCTAATAACTCCATTGTTATGACCACAAATTCCGCCCGCATAGGATTCTCTGCTAACAGATGTCCTTATATTTTTATTTTCTATCCCCACATTCCTTATAATTGCATCGGAAGTCCTACCAAACAATCCGGCAAACTCTTGATTCCCTGTAATGGCGAGATTGCGAATTACATACCCTTGTCCATCAAAGATGCCCGTAAAAGCGTTGTCGCGCCCACCAATCGGAATCCACTCCGTACCGAACAAGTCTATGTTGGCAGTCAAGTGATATGTTCCAGCTAAATTGTTTTGGATGGCTTCTAACTCCGCTCTTGTGGATACAGGGATAGAGCCAACGGCGGGTGGGTCAATCGGCAAGAGGAATTTGCCGTTAGAGCCGTGACCAGTGGCAAGTGCTACGGGCGAGGAAATAATCGGGGAAAGTGCCGCAAGCATGAATACCACCAGCGCGAGTGATAGGATACGCTTTTTCATCTGTAAACAACTCCTTCATAATGTTTGGCTTTGGCAGGGGATCAAATCCCTCCCCCGCTATTATAATGTATGGAAAAAGAAAAAGCAAGCGTTTGTTATGTATTGCCTAACATATTTTTCTATCGGTATCTTGTACAATCGTGTTAGGTGGTGACTAACATGGGGATTGAGTATGATACCGCAATTTATGACACGATAAGGAAAAACATAAAAAAGTACCGCAAGGCAAACAAGTTGACCGCCGCAGAACTGGCAGAGCGAGTTGATTTATCCCATGACTTCATACGTCAGATTGAGAGTGAAAAGGCAAAATATAATTTCTCTGTCGAGACGTTCTATAAAATCTCCGTTGCGTTGGGGGTTAGTCTTGACCAACTAATCGAAAAGCTGGAAAGCTAATTTATGACTACGCACCGAGGATTATCTAACAGGCAATCGTGTGCAAAATTCGACACGGTACGCAACTCTAAATTGCGGTGTACCGACTGAGAATAAATATGCGGTCGTGGTGACGGATACCTCTGTTGTCACATCAGTCATCAAGATGGACAACATGGTCATGTCCATCTTGGGCAACGGAGAACGATATGCCCACCCTCCTCACAAAAACAGCCCGTGTCCCTCGCGCTCCCGCGCTCGGAACCCGTCCCGTTTTCCTGCCGCTCCAACAAGTGTCGCCCTGCGGTCGCCCTTGTTTCCGCGTCAGTCGGAGGGCAGGCATAACACATTAGACCTTGCAAGCAAGGTCGTGCGCCAAAGGGGACTGCGGCCCCCTTTGGAAACCCCGGAGAAATTGCCCTGCGCTCGCTACCGCGTTCACTTCGGGCAATACAAAAGCCGCTGAATGTCCTCGCTCCCGCTTGGACATTCGGCGTCTTTTGTGTGGACGGGGGACACGGCGCAGAGAACATGGAACCGTTAAATATTTTGCCAATGCACCGTATTATGAGTTGACAAGACTCTAATTATCGGTTATAATGTGGTGGTCACAATACGGAGGTGAACGTATGAGCATTGTCGGAGAACGGCTTAAAGGTCTGAGAGAGAGCATGGGGTTTTCTCAAAAAGTGCTAGCCGGAAAACTTGGCATTTCTCAGTCCGGCGTAAATCGGTACGAGAACAATCAGTCGGAGGCGTCCTATAAAACTCTCTTGCTGTACGCTGACTACTTCGATGTGTCGATGGATTATATTTACGGACGCACCAACCAACCGCAGGGAAAGCTGTATGACTTCAAGCCCAAAATTGAGGACAATGACGATATGCGCCTATTCATCGAAATGTGCTTCGATCCCAAGTCCCCCATGAGCGGCAAGCTGAAGGATACGCTCTTGCAGATGATGAAGGGGGGCGAGGACACTTGAAAGCTGTGATTTACGCTCGCTATAGTTCGGACAGCCAACGGGAAGAAAGTGTCGAGGGCCAAATCCGCGAGTGTACCGAGTATGCCAAGCATAATGGCATCACGATAATCGGCACATATGTTGACCGCGCCCTCTCAGCGCGTTCGGACGCAAGACCGGAGTTCCAGCGTATGATAAGAGAAAGCGCAAAACACCTCTTTGATGTCGTTATCGTATGGAAATTGGATAGATTTAGTCGTGACCGCTACGATTCCGCCCATTATAAGCGCATTTTAAAGAAGAATGGCGTCAAAGTCATATCGGCCAAAGAGAACATATCCGATGGGCCGGAGGGCATCATCCTTGAATCCATGTTGGAGGGCTACGCCGAGTATTATAGTGCCGAGCTATCCGAGAAAATTCACAGGGGACAAAAAGAAAATGCCCTAAAAGGCAAGAATAATGGCGGCGGCATCCCATTGGGCTACCTGCTGGGAGAAGACCAGAAACTTGCCATCGACCCGCTGACCGCTCCGCTGGTGCAGGAGGCATTTACCCGATACGCTGAAGGTGAGACAATCAAGACGATAGTGGAATCCTTCAATGAGCAAGGTCTGACAACCAAAAAGGGCCAGCCTTTCAATCCCAACAGCTTCAACATCCTGTTCCGTAACCGCAAATACATAGGCGAGTACAAGTATCAGGATGTGGTTATCCCCGGCGGCGTCCCTGCCCTTGTATCGGAGGAATTGTTTTACCGAGTGCAGGAACGCAAAGACAAGAATAAACAAGCTCCAGCAAGGGCAAAAGCCGATGAAGACTACCTTTTAACAACAAAAATTCTATGTGGTGACTGTGAACGCCTGATGATTGGCGAGAGCGGCACCAGCAAAACAGGGAAAATCCACTATTACTACAAATGTGCCGGAGCCAAGCGGGGCAAGCGTTGTAAGAAGAAAACCGTCAAGAAGGGCTGGATAGAGCGGATTGTCGTGATCTGGACGGTCAATCGGGTACTGAAAGACGAAGAAATTGACAAAATATCGGACAAGCTGGTACTCATACAGGAGCGAGAAAATACCCTGCTGCCGACCCTCAAACAGCAGCTTGCTGAAACAGAGAAAGGTATTGACAATCTCCTGAACGCCATACAGCAAGGTCTTTTCAATGTTTCCGCGAAGAAGCGAATGGACGAGCTGGAAAAGCAGAAGAACGAGTTGGAGGTCAGCATTTTGCAAGCGGAGCTTGCGCGTCCCAAGTACACGAAGGATGAAATGGTGCGTTGGATTAGCCAATTCAAATACGGCGATGTGGACAGCGTGGACTACCAGCGGCAGATAATCGACATCTTTGTGAACTCCATCCGGCTGTACGATGACAAAATCATTTTTACTTACAACTACAAAGACGGTACAGAGACAATTTCCCTTGCGGACATCGAGGCCGCGCTGGGTTCGGATTTCGGTGATGGGTCTCCAGCACGAATTACGCCAAAGCCAGCGGCCTATATTTTCCAAATGAAAATATAGGCCGCTGGCTTTGGCTTTCGGGCCACCCTGCGAAATTGATCGCGTCTTGGACGTGACCGAAGCCTCAAGGGAGGCAGACTTGGTATGCAGTATAACGCAGGATCAGCGGCAGGGAGACATATATGTGCTTGGAGAGTAGCTATGGGTGATTTGTCAAGTTAAAGCAAGAGATGAGCGATTGATAACGACAAAGCGCTTGTTTCAGGCCCGTCGCTGTGGTATACTAAACTAAACTTCCCAAAGGAGCGCGATCACCCTGAACACTGTGCATATCTACCCTCTCGGCGGACTGTATGACGAATGTTATAACCCGTGCCAGTCCGACTTGTCAATCCACAGCATTGAAACACAGGACGACTTGTGTCGGCTTAACGGCGCGTTTTGGGGTTGGCTTCTAGCGCCGGAGCGGATACACTCTGCCATAGAAGCGTTGCGGAACCATTGGCGCTTTGTCCCGATGCAAGATACACCGTACAGATGGGATACCATTTTGGAGGCTCCCGACCTTTTTATCGGGCAAGTGACGTCCGCGCTGGAAGTCCTGACCCGCTACGATATCTCGGAGCGTGAGTTGTTCGATGCGGTTGAGACCATCGGCATGGTGTGTAAACTCTTTTCGGAAATGCTGTTTTCATATGATTTAACCATCACCGAAGGGTTTACCGTCCCGGCGCTGTCGTCAAAGAAGCTAATCCAAGACTGCCTCGTTCCCGCGCGTAACCCTTACTTGCCGTTTTTGGAGGAATACGCATTTCCCTTTCTAAAAAAATCATGCCCAGATGTACTAATGCTCCACGACGCGCCGCATATCTCAACCTTTGCAATGGCGTATCATGTGAAGCTGTTGTTTCCTGACGTTCGCGTTGTTTTTTGTGACCATTCTTCGGAATATTACTCAATGAATAAGATCGCTTCTTTAGAAAAAAACGCATATTTATTCAATATCGCAGACGAAATTGTCCGTGACGGCGATTCACAAGACGCGCCCCCTTTACGGAAAGCCCTGACACGCGGGCGGGCGTCAGACAATCCGGCGGCGCCGGATCATTCGTCTGTTGCCTGCGGAAAACTCTATCCCAACCGGATATGCCCTTGGCGCAAGTGCGCCTTTTGCGGGATTAACGCCAAATATCCGCACGGCGAAACGCCCGATGAAGCGCTTGACGGCAAAATCGCCGCCCTCCAACAGGCGGCGGCGGACGGCGTCCAGTACTTCTGGTTTTATGACGAAGCATTGGAGCCAGGGCTACTTGAACGCTTTGCCCAAGCCGTCGTCGATGCGGGGTTGTCGATTATCTGGCACATCCGCTCACGGCTCAGCGTCAGCTTCACGCCAGAACTGTGCCAGCTGTTAGCGCGCTCCGGACTGCGCGAGATACGCTTTGGCCTGGAATCGGCAAGCGCGGAGGTGCAGCGCACGATCAACAAGTTTGAAGCGTTTGATCTTGACAGCATAGAGACGGTCGTCAAAAACTTCAACGACGCGGGCGTCGGCATCCATTTTCCCTGCATCATCGGTCTGCCGCGGGAGACGGAAGCGCAACGTCATGAGACCTACGATTTCCTAGCGCGCCTGCGCGCCGGATATCCGCTCTTCTCGTTTAACATCAACGTCTTAGAGTTGGATATCGCCAGTGATTTTTACCGTTTCCCCGAGCGTTACGGGTTATACGATATCAAACTGCCGTGCGCGGAGGAATTCTTCCTCGGCAATCTGGCGAAAAGTTGGGCGGACGACGTCAACGGGCCGATTGACCGCGCGGCACTGGCGGCGGAGCAGGACGCCGTTATGTGGAAATTGCTCTACGACTGGATGCCGGAGCAGACAATTACCCCGGCGAACATCTTCTACCGCCTCGCCGAGAACCTACGCCTGACGCTACGCTGGAAACGCCTACAAGCCGACGGCTTGCAGGCGTGAATTTAAGCAGACCAAAGCCGACAGGAAACCCTGCCGGTTTTTTTCGACTGTGTGCGGAGTACCAGCGCTACTTACCGCCACCCCCGCCCCCGCCGCTGGACTTGAAAAGAAGATCAGGCTTACGCTCGGTTTCTTCCAACAGGGCATCGTCCTCCTGAAGCCAGATGGCGTCTTTTTTTTGTTCAGGCACACCCACGCGCAAGGCGATGATCTTTTTTAAATCCATTATGTCACCTCGGCAGAAATTTACCACGCATTGCTTTATATATATTATACACGAACGGCGCAGCCTGTCAATGTGGCAAATTAGACAAATATTCAAGCCTTCTGTTGTGCATTGTGACGAATTAAGTGTGGTTCTTATCCCATTCTATCGACCAACTATAGCCTTCTGAAGGCGGGTCTTTTGGAAACGGGTCGTGATCGGCGATGTAATATTTATTCATCAAGTCGCATATGTTTTCGTTCCCCTCAAGCGCGCTAATAAATATATTAACGTTTACATATCCCGCATCCCGGTATTCCCTCAACTCCCGCAGGGGGATGTGGGCGATTTTCCCCCGGCTGCGCACGCGCGCCAGGAACTGGTATGTCAAGCGTTTCCGGTATCCGGCTTTTGTGGAGTAGGCGTCTTTCACGGCCTGCATTACGACGGCGGCACAGGCTTTGAGGGTTGTGCGAAGTTTTTCCTGATTTCCCTCGGATGGCTTCTTACCTTTTTTCTTTGGCTCTCCGTAGACGGAAATATAGAGCTGCGCGTCCAAGTCAAGGGAGCGTCCGACGGCGATTCTGATTTTACGCCCTTTGTTGGGGTCACTTTTATCTTCTGGGTCGTATACCACGGTAAAAAATGCGCCGTCGGTTTCCATCGGATACCAGGACTCGAAGGGCTCTTTCATTTTTTTGTCTTTCTTCTTTTTCCCCAATTCGTTATCATTAAGCGGACGAATGTGCAACGTACCCTGATGCTTGTTGGTTTCAAACAACTTGAGCGTTTTCAGAAGGATCTCCGAGAGAATGGTGTTGGAAATGAATTGCATCTCGCCGACATAGGTCAATATCGCGCCGGCATTCGCCCGATTTTCCCGACTGAGCCAGTTGCGGAAGCCTTCGTTCCATTTCTCTTTTTCCGGCAGCTTGAGGTAAAGTGGGGAAATATAACAATCCTCTTTTTTGTAGCACAAGCCATACTCCTCTAAATACTTAAGGATTACTCCGACATCATTATCGTCAAAGGGTTCTTCCGCCGGAGTTTCGGCATCCCAGAGCGCGTCAAGCAGTTCGCCTCTTTCTATTTTGCCTTGGTTTTCCCGCGCCAGTTCCAAAGCCTTATCAACGCCGATCATCATCCTCGCCGGCGAATATAACACCGTGTCCGGTTGAGAATCCTTTACAAGATCAGGGAAGCACAGGTTTGTGTGGGAAAACCAAGGCAGAAGAGCCTCCGCAAGTTTTTGTGCCTCGTCGTCATTTTTGTCCCCAAAGAGGCTCAGATACTGGCTATAGGACACCTTGTCATACGCACCCAGAAGGGAGCGCAGATGCGCGCGCGCGGCGTGCCATCGGTGCGGCAGCTTGTATGTATAGCAGGGCGCCTTCTTGATGACCTCCGCCAATTTATTGCGAACCTTGTCAAGGGCGTCGTGGTATTCTTCCCCCTTGAGTTTTTCCGGTACGCCAAGAGTGTGGAAGCGGAGGGCATCTCGGATGTCACGCATAGCCGGGGTATGATCAAAGAAGGTAAGATCGTCCTCGCTTTTTGTGTGGTGGAGTATAAACACAATGTCCGACCAGGGGGCATACAACTCGATGTATCTCGCCCACCACAAGGCGGTGCGGTTGATTGATTCGATCTCTCTGGCGTCAAGGAGTACGGCGTATAGGCTATCGTCCCCGGAAAAAATCGGATGCGCCGCACGGCAGACGGGTGAATCTTGCAGTTCCAAAAAGGAAACGCGGCAGGAATTGTCTAAAAGAATTTCTCCGTCGCTGTTTTCCAGCGTCAGTTCGTCCGAATAGCGCACACCCAACCGGGCGAGACGCTCGTACTCGGCTTCCGTGATGGATAGAAGGTCCCGCAGCAGCGTAGGGTTTTCGTTATCCACCTGGCCGCAAAACACCAATTGGACATCCTTGGCCTGCACCTTGTCTTTGTCCTTGAAAAAGGCTTCGTGAAGCTTCCCCGGCAAGGTGAGAAAGCGCACGTCCATGGTCTTGATCCTAACCCTGGGCAGGTAGACTTTTCGGTTCTTTTTCTTTTCAAGAAACTTACCGGGATCAGGATATTCCTCGGCGTTCCACTTGCCGTCATCATCGGTGAATCCCAAGCGTTTTACATTTTTATATAGTTCTTCGCTGAAATCGTTTAACACCAACTCTTTTAGGCATAAATATTTCAAAGAGGAGAGGCAATCAGGCACGGTTTTGACCCAAGTTCTGCCAATATCCAAAAGCCGCAAATTTTTGCCGACATTCACAGGGAATTTTAACTCAACTACCCTTGTCCTCGAGAGATCAAGGTGCAAGAGACCGGATTCTTTCGGTAATTCAGGCATTGCTTTGATACGTGTGCGGCGCAGGTATAGATTTTGAAGCGACGGCGGTACCTCGGTGATTGCTTCGACACTAGTGTTGCTTAAATCCAGCGTCTCCAAGTTTTCAAACGACTTCAGCGAAAACGTCCCTGTGATGTGGGTATTGCGGAGCTTCAGCTCCTTCAAATTTTTCAAATTTTTGAAATTATTTTCTATCAGGACACTGCCCTTTATCTCCTTCAAGGCAGTGTTCGACATATCCAATGTTTCTAGGGCTGTGCAGTTTTCGATAAACGCGGGAATCTCTTCGATGCTCATATTGTTGAGTTTAAGGGTCGTCAGGTTTTCCCCTTTCAGACTCTCTGCTCCCCCGAAGTTGACGTCCAGCAGATCCACGCTATCGAAAACAATCTCTTTTACGGAACCGATATGGCCGATTAGCTCCAGAAAAAAACTCGATATATTGGAGCGTTTAATCTCCACGGCAGAAAAGCCGCCAGTCATCAATATCTGTTTCTTTTCCTTCGGCAGGTGTTTAAGCCAGTTGTGGATGGTCAGTGTCGTTCCGACGATGTCAAACTTTTCGGCAGTATCATCCGTTTTAGACCTTGTAGTTTCCATTTTGAACGCCTCCTGTCAGATTGTGTTGCAGTAGCTTAAAGCTTTGGTCCAAGCCCATTTGCCGGACATTGTCGATATATTTGTAGATGTTGTGCGGCGTGTAGAGCGGATTCCCGTGTTCGTCGGTCTTTTCCCGAAGCGCGCAGGCGATCAGGGCGAATTCATTCTCCAGGTCGGTATCGAAAACACCTTGGTCGTCGGTGTTGATCGAGACTTGCAGTAAAGCGCTTTCCGTCCCGTCGTCCAACCCGTCGTTGTTGAAGGTAAATATTGGATGTTCCCTGTAGTCCTTGAATGTCCCGATCAGGACATTGGAGGAAGGATTGCATTCGATCCCGATGCCCAGCGCCGCGAGCTCTCGCTGCATTTCTTGCTGCAACAGGGAGACGGCATGGATATATTGGGAAGTGATATTCCATTCGACAATCTCACCGCCCCGTTTTCTGGCCTCCGGGTCGTAGTGGTATCGATGAAAAAGTCCCCGCGCCATAATGCTTTGCTCGCGTATACGCTTCGCCTCTGCACACTGGGATAGGTCGCTTTCAAAATTCTTTTTGAGGCAGAACGCTGTATTCAAATATCCCTCGAAATTGTTGTTGCTCTTCCAGGACTGCCGGTAATACGACGGATCATCGCCGCGCAGCAGCCATGAATCAAAGAAGTCCTCCATGTCCGGCACAGAATCGGTATGGTCATAAATGTAAATATACTGCTCCCGAAAGACTTGCCGCAGATCGTGGGAGAGGTTTGAAAATGAAAAACGAAAGTGCCGAAGCTTCATTTCCATCCACATGACGTTGTCGAGCAAGTCGTGTCTCGGAAGAAAGACTTTGTTATTTTTCTTTTGATAAAAATCCCGCGCCGAAACAGCTAGCGCAAGAGCATGGCCTAGCCGGTCGGCGCTGTGCATCTGCAAAAAGCGCACCGCCTCGTCGATGGCACGGAGACCGTCGGCAAGGTCAAGAAAATCCTCTCCGACATGATAGGTGATATGCAGTCCCGGCAAATTAAAATCCTCGTGAATTTGCCGTTTGCTCTGCCGCGTGAGCGGTTGCCGTGCCCGCCGGAACGCCGGCGAGAACACTTCGGGGCGGCATCCGATCTCTAGGGCGCAGGCGTCAATGGCATAAATGTGCCGCGCATATCCGGGATGCTTTTCCCTCAGCTCAATCAGAGCGTCAATCTGCGGATTCACCCGTTTTCGAATATAATCCTCGTGGCGATGAGGGACGGAGAGCGGCGTTTTGCCTTTATGCCTCTTGATATATGTGTCTATATATGTATCTTTCATTTTCGGGAGATGCAGGACAAAAAACACCCTTGCCGGTCTGCTCTCGCAGAGCGGAAGCTCACAGCTCCCGCGAATCCTGCTGTAATTGTCGCAAATCCGGCATTCCTTTGTCTTCTCGCTTTTCAAATGAGGCAGATAGTCTTTTATTGTTTTCTTCAAGGCATTTGTGTTGTTCGGCGGAGAAATTCTGGCTTCGACGCTTGCCGCCCAAGGCGATAAAGCCGACTCAAACGCCATTTTGATGAAAGAGCGGTTATTGTTAGGATACCGCTTCTCGTCGATAAAAACCTCCTTTCGGTCTTGGAAATTTGAAAAGTTCTCAAAGCCCACGGCGTTGTTATCCTGCGTCAGCTCCGATCGCAGCAGGCAGTATATGGAAAGATAAGCGTAAAACATATCCGCATGTGCCAGAAGCATTTTGTTTTCGCGGCTGAAAAGTTCACGGAACACAGTATACTGGAAGCAATTCTCCCCCGCAATCCCCGCGTAGACATCTTCGACCGACCCGGTATGCAGTGTGTAATCCAGCGACCCGAACACCAGAGCCTTCTCCCGGGCAATTAAATCCTGCTGACAGGGGAATCCCCATTTAAACTGACGAAGAAGGGATGATTCCACAGAAACGTCCTTTATATTCTTCTCCTCATCCGTTCTTTTGCGAGCCATGCCCCACAAGAGCACCCGAAATCCCGCCGCCATACGGACATAATAGGACAGTTTATCGGCTACATCGGGCGATATGTTGTTAAGCTGTGCGCCAAAGTCCTTAAAGCTGTCTGCCCGGTGTGTGCTGTGGTTCATCAGGCATACCCAGTTGTTTAGAAACGCGGGAGCCGAGCCTTTCAGATGAAAATGATTTTCGGCGGTTCCTCTCGATAAGATCTGCCGCAAGCGAAAATCATCGGTGCGCAGTAACGGCCCAAACGCATACCGCTCGCGGGTCTGTCCCATCACAACATCCTGAGCCGCCAAAAAGGCGCAGATGAACGGCGTTTGCCCGATTCCGTGGATGGTTTCGCGCCACTGGAGCAAATCCGCGTTGCGGCAGTAGAGGTCCGTCCCTGTCATAAGGATGTGGTGCTGCGCAAACTCTCGGATCAAGGAAAATAACCCCAGGCCGCCTTTGTGCGTATCCTGGCTCCACACGCTCTCCAGCGTATTATAGATATTGTCTGCCTCCGTCTGCGAAACATTGGGGTAAAGTTTGCGGCAGGAAGCGGAAAACGCGCTCTTGCCGAACAGATTGCCGCAGGCAGGTTCTTTTTTTCCTGGCTCCCACAGTTTATCCGGCAGTCTCTGCTCAAACGGAAGCCTTTTCAGGGCGGCGGATATGCCCATTGCGAGCGATTGATCCATCATGAACGTAAACCTCGCCGTGTATTTTATATGGCGTCGAACTTAAACACATCAAATTTTTCCAATTTGTCGAGGTGCTTTTCTTCCTTTTCTAATTTCCAAAGCGGGTAGTTTTTAAGATTATCCCGCAATCTGCTTTTTTCGCAGTATATCGGGATTAGAGCGTCTGCCGTTTTCGCATCGCCACATGAAAACCGTTCGAGTACCTTCTTAAATGACTCCTCCAGATTCTCTCTGAATAACGAAAATTCAGTAGCGGGGAAGCTTTTTTTCTTTTTACCCGTCAATTCTTTGAGCTTATCAGGCCAACGATTCCGGCTGCGGCTCATCTCTGTTGTGAGGGCGTGGATGACGTCGATGCTGTGGAGAGGCAGGGGGAGTTCTGCTTTCTTTAGACGGTTAGCAAATGTGTCCACTTCACTTTCCGACGATGACAGCATCCAGGTTAAGCGCTTTATTGCTTTTTCAGACTCAAGCGCCGCCGTGGCAAAGCGCATCCAATGCACCGATATATTATAGGCTTTGCCTTTCCCCTTGAAGGGAAGTTTTTCGGTCCAAGGCTCATTCATAAACGGTCTGTGATAATCGCTCTCGACGATGCGGTACGGCGTTACGAGAAACATACTGAGCCAGCACACGCTGTCGATGTCTACGGCGTTTTGGGATGCGCTCTTTTTCTCCGGCTTCAGTTCATTAATAAAAACAGGGGTTCTTGCACCGCCGCGTTTGATTTGCAGGGTGGAGAGGTTTCCTCTGGGAATCCATTCGCGCCCGGAAGCCGTCAGTTTAATGCCCGGGTGGACGACCATGTTGCCCAACAACCCGGAAACGCTTTTGTAATCGGGGTTCTCAGAGACGAAGAGATATTCGGAAACCCGCAGGGAGAACAGCATTTTGACCGCGGCCGCGAAATGCCGGTAGCCTTCGCCGGAATCCCGCTCCATGATCGTATCAAGCAGAAACAAAATGTCGCCGAGGCACACCGTTTTATCCGGATTGTTGGCGTTCAGGATGTTTTTTACAGCGCTTTCGTCGCCGAAAAGCGGAAGCCTATTCTCCGATCTCAGCTTTTTATCGTAATGTTTAAGCTGATGCGCCAAAAACGCGCAGAATCCCGCCGGAGGATGCTGTGCGGCTTGACGGAAAACGTCGGCTAATTCAGGCGGCACAGCATTGGAGGAGATAGATTCCACCAACCAATGCTCCACCTGAATAAGGTTTTGATGACGAATTTTCCTTTCTTTCTTACGCGCTTCAGCGACTTTTTCAGTAGTCTTTTCAGTAGTCTTTTCAGTAGTATCTGTTTCGTTTTTCCACGGATCCAGCCCGTTTAGAAGAAGCAACGTGTGGTGCAGGGCGCGGAGGTTCAGCGGAATCAGCGGATGCGCGCCGCTGTCGTCTTTAATAAGGATAATCCCGGTTTTTTCAAATATAAGCCTTATAAAGGTATTGACCAGAGGCTTATATCCGTTGTTACCCTTGGGTTCTTCTTTGCGCGGGAAGTTCTGGCAAATGTGGCAACTAGAGCAGATGGGGGCATCCTCTTCGCTCTTTTTGCACGCTTTATTGGACGGCGGCAACTTTATCTCCACATCTCGCAAGGTGTGCAGGTGCAACTGGCCCATCGGAATCCTGCGCGTGACCGGCAGCAATTTTTCGAGGTATTTGACGGCCATTTCAGTCGGCTTCGGAGCAAGCCGGTTATGCTGCTTGATTATTTCTTCATAGCTCTTGATGTAACGTTGCTCAATGAGGTCGGAAAGCTGTTCCAGCTTGAGCGACATGAGGATTATGACATTGGGGACGGATAAATAATGGTGAATCTCTCTTGCAATCTCAAAGCCGCTGCTGATGTTGGTGTCGAGGTCGTCAATCGGGATTAAAAGCTGCTGCGCTTTTTCGTACAGGCTGAGATACTTTTGAATCAGCTCATAGATTTTTTCCCGCAGTTTAATGGTTTCAGAGAAATCTTCCATATAATCATGAGGATCGGGGAAGTCTTTCAGACTGTCGGTTACCGGCACCGCTTTGACACGTATTTTTCGTAAAATAGCACAGCAGGCGCCGGCGGTTTCGCGGATTTTGTCTTTGTTTTTTGCGTAAAAATCGCTGTATTGCTCGGCGTCTTTGGTCGCGTCTTTAAGCTTCTCGTATATACCGGCGATTACGAGAGCCAAAAGGCTTTCACCATCGGTCATCCGGCTTGGGTCGACCATCGGCAGCTCTTTATATTTTATTTCCGATCCGTCTTTTTGCGTCGCAAGGAGCTTTTTTTGGTATTTGAGCATGGCGGTGGTCTTGCCCGTCCCCCGATCCCCGGTAAAGGCGATGATGTTGTGATACTCCGGGGGCATGATTGTAAAACCCTCTTTTTCAATCCGCTTCCGGAGTTTTGTCGCGCTCGCCTCTATTTCCTCACGGCATCCGTCGGCTCTTGCAAAAATGCCGTCCGACCAAGTCTCTCTTTCGCTTTCGTTCAAGATATCCTCGGGCTTCATTGAAAAGTTAATCGTTCTGCCCATGTCCCACACTCCTTATTTTTTGGTTGTCGAAAAGGAATCGACACCAGGCATGAGCCGGCGTCAGTCCCCTTAGCTCAAAGCCGCTGTTATGTCGCCGTTACAGACGATCACCCGCCAAGCAAGCAAGCTAGCTAGCACATGCCGTGAAAAACTTCCAAACTCTGCGTGACATCTTGCTTGTGTGCCCTTCCCCATAATTTTACCATACGCGACGCTTTTCGCTTTATGGTTTGCTTTTCGATATTTATCTGCTTTTCTATGGAAAACCATGGAACACAAAAAAACGCCCGTGACGGACGACAGCGTCTATGGTAACATTCGCTCTATTCGGTCGAGCTCCATCAGCCCCCTATTTGTATCCGGCTACGGTATATCGATCATTAGACGGAAAAACGCCGGGGCGGTGGGTTTCGATGATGTACCGGCTCTGTCCGTCAAAGCGGACGGTAACGACCTTGGAGAAACTGGATCCGGGCGGGTTTTCACGGATAATCAGACTCGCGCCGTATTTTCGCATCGTTTCAAAAGTGGTCATAAATCCCTCGCCACTGCCGCCGTCTTTTTCGTGGGTGGTGACGCGCTCCGTGCCGAGCCGCACCAGTGTATCTACCTCAAATGGTATGCCGCTGTCTTGTGCTGAAAACTCGTAGTAGCCATCAACCTCACCGATCATCGCCAGCACACTGCGAACGGCACTATCCCCGGCATTGACGGCAATCAGCGCATCTTGGAGGTGATCACCGATTAGCGTCTCCAGTTTATCCTTGCCTACCACCGTTTCAATCATGTGGGCAACGCTTCCCTTGACCTTGAGGTTGAAATCAATTTTACTCTCGGCAAATCTCCCCGCAAAGTGTTTGAACAGCGCGTCCATTGACGGGACATTTGTAGGCGGTAGCCTCCGTATAGGCTCGGTGCCAATCATATCCTCGTACTCCCGCGACAGGCTCAGGACATCCTCGAGCGACATGGACAATTCGTCGCTGAACGCAGAGGAAAACCCAAGCGTCCGCGCCTGCTTCATCATGCTCGCAATACTCTGCTCGGCCGCCGACAGGCGGTGCATCGTCCGATGATTGGCCGCCCGCACCGACTCGTGCATTTCCTTATAATGCTCAAGCTCGTCACGCAGCTTCTCGTTCTCCTTCAAGATAAGCTCTTGATTGATCTCCCATGCGCGTTTCTTTTGATACACCTTCATCATCCTCCGAATCCAAATGAATATGCCGATGCCGATGATTATTGAGCTGGCAGCAAGTATGGACATGACATGATATGTATCATATTGCCCCCTAACACTGACGATCAAGGATGATAAGCTTAAAAATACCCCCGTAATAACCAAAGCAATGGCTACCATATATCTCCCGAATAAAAACGGAAATCCCAATTTGAACCGCCTTATCTTAAAAACCCCAATGGCAAAGGTGAATTGTAATGTTGCAATCAATGTGTAAAACAAGAGATAAATCGGCTGGCTAAAATCTATCAAGGAATCATAATGCTCCGCAGTGCTTAAAAACGGGGCAAAAGGGAAACCGATTATAAAGAAAGACATCGCATACAAAACATAACTGGCACCAAAGGACAGCAAATAAGATGATGTCGCTGCGTCAATCTTAATCTTTAGTGTGATCCAGATAAGTATGATGGAGGAAACACATGAGAGCATCCTTATTATTTGCAACGGCATCCATGCCGGTTCGATGGCGAAGAACACCGCCCATAATATACACCAAGTGAGAAACAACACTTTTTGAACAGTTGCAACCTTTTGATTCATCGCACGACTACAAATATAAAGACTGGCAATCAGAGTTCCTGTGTTGCTGATTACTTTACATAAAAAATACATGGTCATGGACATCCTCCCTTCCATTCGCCAATTTTACCATATTTTCGACATAAAAACAAGTAAAGACTGCCTTCATTAGACAGTCTTTATTGTATCGTAACCGACAGACTTATAACCAGCCGAATCCAAATGCTTGCATTAACCAACTCCACATTTTGTGCCGCCCTCCATCTCTTTGTTTTTCTCGTCCGTTTGAGCGAGAATGACAAAAAGATACCGTATGAGGCGTAAAGCTCCATGTGGTGTGAGGGTTTGAAGATTATAGGAGCGGCCCGGAACGACGGCGGAACCGATGGGGATATTTGTGCTTATATAGAGGACAGTCAAATCGAATTGCGTATTTTTTCGGCGTAATAGTGGATGAAGTCAGATGGGGTGGGCGTTCCAGTCTTCACACTGATTTTTGCGGTGTAGATGGATTCCAACTCTCCCGGCGCGGCGTTGTTCCACGCATCATTGATGGCGGTCTGCATCCCTGTGCTGACGGTGTTGTAGGCGTGGTTGTGCATTTCGGCAACTTTGTCGATGACGGGCTCCTTCCCGGCCTTGATTTGGAGATAGATACCGTCACGCAGATATGTACGCCCCACGAAACGCGCTCGAATACCGAGCCTGTCCAATTCGGCGTCGATCCGCTTGTAATAGCGCTGCTTTTCCTCTTCCGGGGATACGATGGAGGTCGGATGACCGGGCATACCGGGGCGCAAGCCTGGATGCAGGTGTTTCCGCAGGGATAGCAGGGTATCGAAAACCAAGTCCTCGCTGTAATCCCGCTGCTTTTTGCTGTAATACCAGTCAACGCCCAACTCCTCAATGCGGTCGCAGACGATGCGGGAGACATTAGTGGTAGTTACCATGATGATGGGACGGAAAGGCAGACTGGTCTCGTTGAGGATTTCCAAAAACTGAATGCCGTTGCCCGCGCCTCGCGCCAGTTGCAAGTCCAGTATGACGGCTTCCGGCAAATGGCTCTGTACCAGTTGTATGCCATTCTCGCAGGAATCGGTCATACCGACAAACTTAACGTCCATCCTGCGGTCGGCACAGTCCTTGAAGCGGACACATTCGGCAATGTTGTCCTCGATCAGAAGTAGCGGCATTGGTTTTGTCAAATCCATAAGGTTCCCTCGCTTCACCATGATGATTTCGAGTTAATTCCGCATTTAACCACAAGGAGTTTTTTCGCCCATGGGAAAATAGCAGTATGTGATACGATGCTGTTATTATATAAAAACCTAGCACATTTGGCAAGTGTTATCTGCCTTTCCGTACAATAGACCAGTGGTTGAGCTCGGCGCAGCAATGCTTCGACCCGATATAGACTGCAAGCGTTTGTAGCAGAGAAATTTCCGATATTTTCTTCAACATCGGCCATTGCATAGCGAGTGTCGTCTGCGCCATTTCAGATAGTGAGCTGGGTGTAGACATTCAAGAAGTACGGCCATTCAATAGACTTCCTCGGAACCGCAAGGCCGCGCGTCTGCATTGATGCTTCCGCAGATAAGGCTTGTACGCAAACTATGGCGTTTTCTGCGGTTGCGATACTTGTTCTCCATAATTTTGAATACTTTGATTTTCGCGTTGATCTTCTCGATCAGTATTCGCTCACGAGAAATCCGTCTGTTTTCCAACCTCTCTGCTTGGGTGAGTTCACCGCCTTTCGGTTTCTTTTTCGGCATCTCTCTGTTCTTATATATTTCGGCAATCCCCTGATGCCCGCTGTCCATTTGCGCTTTTATGCTTTCAAGAACGCGCCCCCGATGGTGTCTTTGTACAATTTGAAATCGTGCGTTTTCCCACAATCTTCCGCAATGCAGATGATTTCCTTCGTTCGTTTGTTGACGATAACTTGGGGTTTTATGGTGTGCTTTTTCTTTTTCCCGGAGTACCATTGACGCTGTTTTCCAGGACGTTCGATGAGACATTTCACCACATCAACGAGAATGATCTCTATGCTGTCGTCCTCAAGCAACACTTTTTACCGGGCAATTTGAATTTATCGCCTTGCACAAGAGTATTCTCAACCCATTCAATCGTATCGTGAACCGTTGCTTTGTCCATGTCAAACTCATATGCCACCTCTTTCTGGATAACCAATACTTTAAGGTCACCAGCAACTGCTCTTCGAGCGTGAGTTTCGGGTTTCTGCCGCCTTTCGCGTGTTTTTTCAAATATGCGGCGGCCATCACTTCGACCATCGCGGCAAAGGTTTCCCGTTTCACTCCGATTATTTGCTTGAAATCCTTGTCTTTCAACCGTTTCGTTTTTTCATAATGGTTCATTTTGGCGGCCCACTACTATTGTATCACTGTTGGCACTTTTTGTCAAGTTTCCAATCAAGAAGTACGGTCATTCAATATAGATATTGCCAAGAGTGTCTGCACGGCAAATGAATTGGAACGGCTTTCGCAATGCCAACGCCATGTGCCTGAGCGACTTTTTTGTGAATTATGGACAATACAAAAGAGTTGCGTCAAGCAATAGGGTGGAAGCATAACACAGCCACTCAACCGAATGGATGCTCACACAGTTTTTGAAAGTGCGGGATGTAAAAAGAGAATCCATTGGAGTACGGGCTATTATATTTGCTGTTTTGGCGAAAATGAAATCCCTTCTATTCTTTCATTGAAAAATCCGCAAGACCGAAATATAATGTGATTAACTTAATTCAATAATGCGATAAACCCGAAAGCGAGGACGCCGTACGCCAAAGAAAGAAACGTCACCGTGCAGGAAACCGAAATCGCCGTCCTCACACACAGGCAGGACGACTACATAGCGCTGACCGAGATGGCGAAGCATAGTTGAAGTCTGCAAGCAATGCCGGCAAGCGCTCAAATGGAACTTACAGCGCACCCTTTCCCAAATCAATTGCCGCATCCACACCGACGCCATCAAAGAGCAAATCATCCCGAAGGAAGTCACCCGAGCACAGGCGGCAATGGGCTACGCCTCCGAAGCCGACCTTCTAAACGTGGCGCTGTTCGGAATGACAGCAGCGAAATGAACAGCAGGGGGACGGACAAGCTAAACGAAGCCGCGGCATAAGGCAGGGCATAGACAAAGCGGCGGGGTTTTCCTCGCCGCTTATTTTGTATGGAAATACTCCGAAAGATAGATCACATGGCTTTTTTTCCGCCGTCCGGCATCGGGATGCGTGAAACCTCAAACGCCATGTTGTTTTTGATCGTTTCCTTTCCGCGCTTATCTAAAATCCTGTAATGATGGATCAACGTGAGTTCTTCATCGTCAAAGGGGGCATTGGTTACATCGGCGCGGTCAAGGAGGTAATCGGTGGTGACATGATAGAAATCAGCAATCCGGCACAGCGAATCAAAGTTCATTTCATGCTTGCCGGATTCATAAAACGAATACCCTTGTCTTGTTATATTCAGAAATTTAGCTAAATCGTCGTGTGTCAAATTCCGTTTTTTGCGCAGTTCAATCAGTTTTTGCGCGAACATCATCCTCACCCCCAAACAATAGCGTATCCTATTAAGGGCAGTCAATCAATAAACGTAATTTAATATTGTTGACAAGGCAACCAAACATTGCTATACTTGGAAGAGGGCGCGGCGCGGGCCGACTATCGCGCCGGAGAAACATACTGGGGGGCGACACAGTGACAAAGCGTTTTTTATCCCTAATCCTCGCGCTGATTTTCCTGCTGTCCGCTTGCGGCGGCAAAACAAGCAGGCCGGACGCGCCGGACGCCTCACCCGGCACCCCGTCCGGCAAGGCCGAAAATGACGTCCTTACACGGGGGCAATGGATTCAGCGGCTTACCGATACAATGGGGTACGCCGAAGAGTTTGACGGGAGCGAAGGTGAGACTGCCCCGTATTTTACCGATGTACAGGCCGGAAACGCCGCCTATGCCAGCGTTCAGACGGCGGCGGCCTACAGCATCCTTGATTTAGATACGGATCGGTTTACCCCCGACGGGGCGGCGACGCGGGAGTTTACCGCCGTGACCGCCGCGAAAGCCGTCGGGCTATGCGGTGAGCCGGCGGCGGAATTACAGGATATAGCGGGATTGCCGGACGCGGACAATATCCGTTTGGCAGTGGACGGAGGGCTGTTCTCCTGCCCGGACGGTAATTTCAACCCGCGCGGAAGCGTTACCGCCGCAGAAGCCGGGGCGGTTTTGCAAAGGGTCAGGGAGTTTACCACCATCACCATCGACCCGAACCATGTTGATACCCTCACCATCAACGAGGGCGTGATTGATTTATCAAAATCCTCCGCCGTTACATTCAACGACCCGGACGCTATGTCCGTCCGAATGTCCGGCCATGACGCCGCCGCGCTTGAAGCCGGCGCCGTGTACTTACTGCCGCCCACTGCCGAATACCCTTACGGCGTTGCGCGGAAGGTCAAGTCGATCACCCAAAGCGGCGCGGACTATATCATCGAAAACGAAGAGCCGTCAATAGAAGAAGTCATTGAAGATATTGACATTCAGGGCGTGTATACGCCGGACTATTCAAAGATTATTTGGGAGGAGGGGGTACACGGGGAGGTCATTACAGGCGTATCCTCGGCCTCGGAGGGCTATACGGTGCGGAATTTGGGCGCGCAGGCGCAGCCGCTTGTTGACATCGATGATTTCACCTTTGGCTTCAACTTAAAGTTAAACGAGAACCTCGAAGTCTCCGGCTCGCTGGTTTTCCATGAGTTTGAGGTGACAACCCATATATCAAAATATGGAGAATTGTCGTTTGCTATCAGGGAGTCCCACACCTTGACATTAAGTGCAACCATCAAGGTCGAGCTGAAAAAGGAATGGGAATGGCCGCTATGCACAATCCCAATACCTGCCGGCGCCACGGGCGCGGTGCTTATGGCCAAGGTTTCACTTACCATGTCCGGCGAGGTGTCATTCTCTATGACGCTGGATAAAACAACGGAAACCATTGTCAGGGCTACCTGGCCATATGCGGCGAATTCAAGAGTTCTGGACAGCTCGTCTGGCTTTGAAATAGCGGGGACCTGGAAGGCGGGGCTTACCCCGGCCATTTCACTGGATATCTGGGGGCTGTCGTTCCTAGAAGTGTCCTTGTTTATCGGCGTCGCGGTCGATGCGGTTCTGACAAGCGCGTTCTGCGCCGATTATACCATCTGGCTGCCGCTTCATATAAGGTTGTCCCTGTTTAAGTTCTCGTTCGATACATGGATGGGGAGGGCTGAGTTTGAGTTTTTTGTGCAATTTGATATTTGGAAGAAGTCAAACAGTCCGTTTCTTCTGCACTGGCACCACGAGAATGGCATTTTCGTGGACGAATGTACACGCACAAGGGAGATCGTTGGGGCGGAACTGCTTGCCGATCTTTGGGCGCTGTTGGACAAAGACAGGTTTTGGCTCACCCGTGACAATGTGTATTACAGTTTTTTCACGCATGAACAGGGAGCCGGAAGGGGTACCGGAATAAGCATATTCAGCCCCGCATGGTTTGGTGATTATGAAATCTTTTTTGCGGAGGACGCGGTTCACCTGGGCGGTTTTCGCTATAGACTGGACGGATACACCCTTATTCCCTGGAACGATGACCTTACGGAAGGCGAGATTTATGAAGATATCAGCATGGAGGTGAACCTAGGCCACCTTCACGCGGGAGAACTCACGATTACGCTCAATGGCAGAAATATCTCTTTCCAGTCTGTTGATGAGGTTTATGATCCATATTAAATAAAAAAGGAGAGAAAAACCACCATGACAAAGCGAATCGTATCCCTGGTGCTGGCACTGACTCTGATCCTGACCCTGGCCGCTTGCGGCGGCGGCAGCCCTCCGGGCGGCGGCACACCGGACACACCGGGCGGCGGCAGTACGCCGGGCGGAAATCAGGGCGGCGCGAACACGCCCGCAAACGCTCCCACGCCCGCCCCGAGAGAACACAACCCCCCGCCCGCCGACCTCCCCGAAACCCCCGCGGAAGAGTTTACTTACAAATACGACGCCGAAACGCAGGGGGTTATGATCGAGAAATACAACGGCACATCCCTCAAAATACGCATCCCCGACAAAATAGACGGCGAGCCGGTAACGGGGGTAGGAAGAGAAGCCTTTAAGGGCAACGGCATGATGAGCGTCTATCTGCCCAATACCCTGAAAGTAATCGGCGAAGCTGCGTTCCGGGGCTGTGAAGGGCTGACGGGCATTGTAATTCCCGATAGCGTAACGGAGATTTGGGGCGGCGCGTTCGCGGATTGCAAAGGGCTGACGAGCGCGGCAATCGGCAGCGGCGTGACGCGAATGGAATTTGCGGAACGCAACGGCGGAGGCGCGTTCGCGGGCTGTACAGCCCTGACAAACGTGACCATCGGCAACGGCGTGACGGTGATTGGCCGCGGTGCGTTCTCTCGCTGCGCAGAGTTAACAAGCATTGTCATCCCCGACAGCGTGACGGTGATTGAATCGGGCGCATTCTCCAGTACAGGGCTGACGAGCGTGACCATCCCAAACAGCGTGACATACCTTGCAGGATTTTCCAACACCGCCTTGACAAGCATTGTTATCCCCGACAGTGTGACGAGTATTGGCTATATGGCGTTCGCAGGCACAGCGCTGACGAGCGTGACCATCCCCGACAGTGTGACGGAGATTGGAGTGAGCGCGTTCAACAACTGCACAACCCTGACAAACGTGACCATCGGCAACAGCGTGACGGAGATTGGAGGGAGCGCGTTCTCCGACTGCACAGCCCTGATAAACGTGACCATCCCCGACAGCGTGACGGTGATTGGCTCCAATGCGTTCTACCGCTGCACCGCCCTGACAAGCGTGACCATCCCCGACAGCGTGACGGTGATTGACGTGCAAACGTTCTTTGGTTGCGCAGCCCTGACAAGCGTGACCATCGGCAACGGCGTGACGGAGATTGGCATGTGCGCGTTCTACGGCTGCACAGCCCTGACAAGCGTGACCATCCCAAACAGCGTGACGAGGATTTGGAGTGATGCGTTCTGGGGTTGCACGGCCCTCGACAACGCCACAAAACAGCGTATACTTGAGATTGAACCTAGAGCGTCGTTTGACTAAGGCAATTTTGAAATCCAAAAAATAAAAAAATATAAAGGAGACTGGGTAAAATGCCAAATTCAAGCACGAGTAAAAATGATTATGCTGCGCTTCGCACGGAAATGAGGGATAAGATAAACGCGCTGGAACCCTGTGAATTTGTTTTGCGGGATGTTATCGCAAACCCTCCGGCTTTACTGGGCGTTTATCTGTATGAAGATGTACATAACGGAACGATTCCGAATGTCGAACATATCGGAATGGAAAAGGATGTACATAAATACAAGAAGCTGGCCGAGGACGATCCGTCGTCTCCCTGCTCCGATTGTCCTCCCCAGAGCACCCCGCAACCGTAAACCCCTCAAGGCGCAAAATAATTTTTGCAAGAATGGCGCTCTTCGGAGCGCCGTTTTTGCGGTGGGGGGGATTAAGCAAGTTCCGCAGACCCCGAAAAAAAATTTTCACGGACAAAATATTTTTTCCAAAAGGTGAAACTATTTCGCTCCCGATTACGATTCAGTAAGCAGAGGGGCAGACGGAGGGTGACGCGATTGGACGAGGGGCGGCTTGTAAAACTGATTCAGCGGAGCGGCGACCGCCAGCCCGGCTCGGGTAGGGCCGCTGCCGACGAGCTCATCCGGCGGTACTACGACGCGATTTATCGGTTCGTCAAACGGCAGATTCGGGACGCCGACTTTGCCCTTGACCTGACGCAGGAGATTTTCATTTCCTGCCTGCGTACCATCGCGCATTATACCCCGAAAAAGGACGCGAGCTTTAAGACCTGGCTTTACAAAATCGCGTCAAACAAAGTGGCGGACTATTACCGCTCGCGCGCCTACCGGGAAGCCGAAAAAGCACTGCCCCTTGACGAAGCCCCTCCGATAGACGAATCGGACTTTACGCTAAAACTGGAGGGCGGCGAGTTTGCGGAGAACGTCTGCGCCTATGTCGGAAGGCTGCCGCCGGACACGCAGAAAATCTTTATGCTCCATATCTTCGGCGGCCACACCTTTTCCGAAATAGCGGCAACCCTCGAACTACCCGAAAGCAGCGTTAAATCAAAGTATTACCGCCTAATCAATCTGCTCAGAAAGGAGTTTGCCGACTATGAATGAAGAACGGAAAAGCGCCAGCATTGAAACCATCCTCGCGCAAGGTTTGGTCACGCCGCAGACCGCGCGGGCGCGTATCGCGGAAATGACGCGCGCTTTAGGGTTCCGCTGCATCTTCTGGGATACGGGTTACAGTCTGTTTTTTGCGGCCGTGACCATTCTTGCCGTCTTGGCGCTGTTTATTTTCTCCTCCGAGGATTACCGCTATTCCGGGGCGGTTGCGGTCGCGCCGCTGCTGTATCTCCTGATTACGGCCTTTGCGGAAACCTCGGAGCGGGCCTGTGGGTTATACGAACTCAAACAGACCTGCCGCTATACCATCCGGCAAATCACCGCGCTGAGGGTGGGCTGCTATTCCGTTGTCGGCGCGGCGTTCACGGCGATTGTCTCGGTCATCGGCGCGGAGAGTTTTTATGAGTTTGCGGCCCTGTTTCCGCTGTGCCTGTCGGCGCTGTTTGTCTGTGCCGCGCTGTCGCTGACCGCGATTCGATGGCTCAAAGGCCGCTGGGTCCTCGCCGCGTTTTCGGCGGCCTGGCTGATTGTGAGCGTCGCGCTGCCCTTTTCGCGCAATGAGTTATGGGAGGCGTTCCTAAGCCGGGTTCCGATTGCCGTTTCGGCGGCGGTCGCGCTTGCCGGTATCGCGGTATTCTCTTATCAAGGCTCAAAAATGCTGTCGGAGGTCAAAAAATATGCTTATGCTTCATAACGTAACCAAAAAATACGGAAACTTTACCGCTTTGGAGGACATAACCCTCGACTTTCGAGGCGGAGTGTATGCCCTGCTGGCCCCCAACGGCGCGGGGAAAACCACGCTGATTAAAATGCTGACCACGCTCATTTTCCCGACCCAAGGCGAAATCCTCTGGAACGGCGATGAGATTGTGCGGCTGGACGCGGCCTACCGTGACATCATCGGCTATCTGCCGCAGGATTTCGGGTATTACAAAAACCATTCGCCCCGTGACTTCCTGCTGTATCTGTCGGCGGTCAAATGTATAGACCGCGCCGCGGCGAAGCGCAAAACGGACGAACTGCTGGAATTGGTGGGATTGTCGGACGTTCGGGATAAGAAGATGAAGAAATTCTCGGGCGGCATGATTCAGCGCGTCGGCATCGCCCAGGCGATGCTCAATGATCCGAAAATCCTCATCCTGGACGAACCGACGGCGGGGCTTGACCCGAAGGAGCGCGTCCGTTTCCGCAACCTCATATCGTCGCTCTCCAAAGACCGTATTGTGATCCTCTCAACGCATATCGTTTCGGACATCGAAACCATCGCCAACCGCGTGATCCTGTTCAAAGACCATCAGCTCTTTGCCAATGACAGCCCCGCCGCCCTGTGCGCGGCGCTAGAGGGCAAGGTCTATGAGACGGACGATATGGCCGCGTTTGCGGACGATGTTGCCCTGTCTGCGGACGAACACAGTTCGTCCCTACTGTTAACCGAGCGGCAGGAGGGCGGCAGGACCATCACGCGCTTCTGTAGGGACGAACTGTGTTCGTCCGTGGGTTCCGCACGCCCTGTATCACCGAATCTGGAAGATGTGTTCCTATATGTCTACCGTGAGGTGGCATGAGTATGATTATATGGAATGAGCTAAAAAAGATATGGAATGTCAAAATCCTTGTCATCCTTTTCGTTTTGAGCGGTTTATACTTTATCATTACCATGAATGACCGCATACAGAACTATCCAAGCGGAACATGGCTTTTTGATGTTGATGTCGCCCATCATCTAACGGAGCATTACGGCACGGCTCTTGAACAGGATGAATTTGAAAGCTTTTTGAAGGATCGGGAGGTCATTATTTCTGAATTAGATGCCTTTATCGCGTCAAACACCGTGTTCACCGGCGCGGGGATATATGACTTCCAAGATTATGAGAATTTCCGAGAGGATTTTCACTCGCGCTATGATACGCGCGGCGAAGCGGAGACCAACCTGTGGATTGCGATCAGTAACGAATGGGGCGGGGTTCTCCGCATCCAGATAGACGGTGAGTGGGTGGATTTTGTCAGCGGCAACGAGACTCCGGCGGCATACGCAAGATACATTGGTTTTAGCAATGTTGTTGAGATGTATCAATCCCAATGGCAAGAAAACATTAACAGTTTTATGGAATCTATGCCTTTAAGCGAAAGGCAGGCTCAGAGGGTCCTGGAAATCAGAGACAGCGGCGAAATGTTCGGAATTTTATCTCAGCATACGGTTTTTCACACATGGCAGTATGCCCAAGCCCTTGCCGGCCTTGTGATACTGGCGACCCTTATGCTGGTTTCGCCGCTGATTACAACCGACCGAGCCAGCAAAGTGAAAGCGCTTCAATATTCGTCGACGACCGGGCGCGGAATCCTGAGAAAACAGTTTGCGGCTACAATCATCTCGGCAATCATGGCGGCGACTTTATTCGTATTGTGTTTCGCGGGGATTTTTATAGGGGCAACCGGAACGCAGGCATTCTGGATGAACGGAATCAACTCGTTTATGAGCTTCCCATATCATTGGCTGTCAGTCACATACGGCCAGTACTGCCTATTGCTGATCGGACTGATCTATTTGCTTTCCGTCACTGCCGCGGCGTTTGCTTTTGTGCTGTCAAGGTTCAGCCAAAGCATGATTGTATTGATTTGCAAGGCTATACCGGCATTGGTCGCCGCCGCGTTTTTGTCGAATTGGCTATTGGATGAGTTTCTGGGTATTTATGTTGGCGGCAACGTATTGCTGAAAGCGTTCTTCATTTCGGCCCTTTTTGCCGCCGCGATCGGTATAGCGGTGTATGTGATGGTCAAAGAAAAGAAAAAAGATGTGTTGGGGATATGATTATGCTGTTATATTTAGAAGCAAAGAAAATCCTTGCCTCACGCGCCATCCTGCTCTTCTTCGTCCTCTGTCTGGGCCTCAACGTATTCAACATCCTCGACGGCGGCAGAACCGAGCATGGTCAAACGCTGGAGCCGGAAAATGTCTTCGACGGCTACGACACAGGCGCGCTGGCGGAACTTTATATCAACCGCCGCAGCTTGACTGGGGCGCGGGCGGAGGATATGCGCGCGAAATACGCGGCGATGCAGATTGAAGTGGACCAAAAAGCAGAGCGCGGCGACGCCCTTTCCCCGTACTTCACCGATCATACCCCTTGGGAGCATGAGAAGCTTTTTCATTCTGCCATGACCGCGCTATGCACGCAGGGGATTCTCCTAACCGTTCTGATTACGCTTTATATACTGGGCTTTGAGAACCTAAACCGAACGGAGCAGACGGTCTATGCAACCAAAACCGGGCGCAGGCTGATGGCAAGGAAATTCGCCGCCGCCGTTGCGATGTCTCTGGGCGCGTATTTGCTGCTGACCGCGCTTACCCTCTCGCTCTACTTCTCCCGCAATGATTTCAGCGGCGTTTGGGGCGACAATGTTTCCAGCGGGTTTAACTACGTGAGGGAAGTGTTCACCGTAAAACCGTTTATGACATGGCGGAGCTTTACCGTTTTGACCTATTTGATGGCCGTGATTGGCATAACGGTGGGGTTGATGGTCTGCTTTGCTCTGGCCTGCTTTGCCGTCGGAACGGCGGTACGGAACAGCTATATTGCGTTTTTAACCGTTTTCGCGGCGGCGTGTTCTCTCATCGTCGTGCCGATGATTCTGCCGGGCAATTCACTGCCGGCCTTTGCCTTTATGCTGACCCCAATGTGGCTGTGGCTGAAGCAGCCCGCGTGGTTTACAGACGGCGGCTTTGATATTCTGTGGAGCAATTTTGAAACCTGGGGCGTTTGGCTTTCCCTGGCGGTATTGACCCTTTCCGCCGTCTTGGCGGCGGTAAATTTTGGAAAGAAGGAACTGGTATGAGAATCATTTTAGGCGAACTGAAGAAGATTTGGAGCCTGAAAATCATCGGCATCCTCGTGCTTTTGTGCGCAATGTTCTATGTCGCGTTTTTGAGCTTTTATATTGAGAATTACCCCAATAACCACGGTTCGTCTGCCGAGCTTGCATACTCCGTCATGCTTGTGGAACGCTACGGCAACACCTTAGAGCCGGAGGAGATGGAGGAGTTTAGACAGGTGCTCGACGCTTTGGTGCTGGACGCGGACAGCTTTATTGCCGAAAACCCGCGCCTGGCTGAAATCGGTGTGCGTGACTACGCGGGCTTAGTCCAAATGAACGAAACGCTGTCCTTGCGTTATGACGAACTGACAGAGACGGAGCTTGATGCGCTTGAAACCCTCCACAGGGAGTTTTACGAAATACCGTACTCTAATCTTCCGCTAGCCAATAGAAAACTCACCGCTAAAAACCCCGAAAGCAATGCCGTCGGCAACAATCTCCACGCCGTTGAGGGGATTTTCAGCCGCTACGAAACAGTTCTCGACCCAAGCGTGCTGCTGGCGCGCAGCGCAGTTCCGAATATGCCCGGCACAGACGCTGTCCACGCGCGCTGGGCCGATGCGGTCAGCAGCGGTGAATATAAAAGCATCATCCCGAACGAACCCATTCGCTACACCGTTGATTACACCAAAAACCTTGCCCTGCTCATTGTCATCGCGACGCTGATTCTGCTCTCGCCGCTGCTCACAACCGACCGCATCCGAAAAGTGCATTTGTTGCAGTACAGCGCATACGAAGGACGCAAAATCATGAGAAAGCAATTGGCGGCGGTGCTGGTTTCGTCGCTGGGCTTAACGAGCGGCATGGTGCTGGGCTTCGGCGCGCTTTACGCCACAAACGGGACGCAGTTTTTCAAAGACAGCTATGTGTCGTCGTTTAACTCTTTCTTTGGTACCAGTATTCCCCTGACCTTCGGGCAGTACATTGTGGTTCTGGCAGGGCTGCTGTACTTGGCGGGGCTTGGCGCGGCTTTGATTGCGTTCCTCCTGTCAAGGTTTTGCGGCAACTACATCGCTCTGGCGGCGGGCTTGATTCCTTCCGCCGTCGCGCTGGGACTCCTCGGCAATGAAATCATTTTCCAGCAGCCTCTGTTTTATTTCTTCAACGAAACCGGAATCGCCCTCTTTGAGCCGCTGGTATACCTTGTCCTGATTGCCGCCGCTCTGACGGTTGCTGTTTGCGTTTTGCGCCGCGAGCGGAGGGTTGATATTGGGTGACATATAGGCGAATATCAGAAGAGAATACATTTGCTCTGGGATGCGTTTCTTGGCGAGACGCTGGACAAAGTGGTATACAGAATAAATGATAAGATAGCACATTTTAGAAACCATTGAAAACGGGACAGTACAATTGACCCTTACAAACGAATACCTGGGGCTGACTCACAAGTCAGCCCCAGTCTAATAGGCTTTACCTCGTATTAAACCGCTGGATTATCCTTGCAGCTGAAGCCGGTCTTGATAGTTCCGGGAGTAAATCTCTTCCACAGAAGACGCGTTGTTCGCCTCAAGATCAGCCATCATTTTGTGGTACTCTTCAACAACCTCCGCCTCACTGCCTGCGTATACCATCTTGGAAAAGCCCAGGTCGATGATGTCCTTTAGCTTTTGCTCCGCCAGGGCTTCCGGCGTTCCGCCAAGAGGGCCGAGGTTATCATATACGGCTGTATCCCATACAGAACCTTCCATTGAAATACGCGCGTGTGTTCTAACCGCGTCCGCTTCGTATTTGGTGACAAGATCATACGGCGAACCGTCGGAGCCAAAACCGTTTTTGATAAACCAAGACCATTTGCGAATCCCGGTTTCTTTTGAGTACGCGCCCCAATCATCCATAAAGCCCGGGATGATTTCCGGTCTTGGCGTGCGCTTGCCTTCCACCATATCCCAGTGCTGACCTTGCACACCCCACATGAGGAGGTATTGACCTTCCTCGCTTGCAAGGTAGTTCATAAACTGAATCGTCTCCACCGGATGTTTATTGCTTGATGTAATGCCGATAGCGTCCCATCCGAGAGAACTGCGGGGGCTGAATGTGGTGGCATTTGCGTCTGCGCCGTCCGCGACAACTCTGAACATGTAGAATTGTTTGTCGGTGTCTTCGCCTTCGTCGCCGCGGAACACGCTGTTGGCGTCGCCCTGTAAGCCGCCGTTACAAGCCATAACCTGTCCGCTGATCAGCTTCTGCTTAAAAAGATCCTCTTTGTTTACAGCCCATTCCGGGTCAAGCAGGTCGTCTCTATACAGCTGGTTAATGAACTTGACCATATCCAGATACTTCGGGTCGCGTACATACAACTGCAGATTGTCCCCTGTCTCATAATAGTTTTTCATGCCGTACATTCCCTTGAACGTACTCAAAACGGTTTCCATATATTCGCCGTTTAGCGTGAAAGGAATGGCGCTGCCGGCGCCCGAGTATTGTTCCTTAAAGGCTTTAAGCAAGTCGACAAATTGCGTCTGTGAAAATGGCAGCCCCTTTTCGGCATGATCGGCGTAACCGAATTCCTTGAGCAAATCAAGCCGGATATTGATTCCGCGGTCGGGTTCCGGGTCAATACCGTACCAGTTATTCAGGTAATAGTTTTTCCCGTCTTCATAGCGGCTCTTATTCAATATGTCGCCATACATTGCTTTTATATCCGGCCCGTGCTGGTCGATGAGGTCGTTGAGAGGCACCAGCGCCCCGGCGGCGATATACCGATTGACCGTATCGCTGCGGCGGTCCATGAGCACGATATCCGGCAAATCGCCGCCGGACAGCATCAGGATCAACTTTTCCGATGGGTCGCCGGTTGGATTTTGGATCTCGATGTGAATGCCGGTTCGTTCGGTGATGGCCTGTGCGACGGGGTTTGAAAATGCGTCCCCTGTGTTCTTGTCGAAAAAAGTCAGCGTGATAGGGGTGTTCGTACTGGGGGTTGTGTTCTCTGGGGTTGCGCTCCCCGGGGTCGGGGTTGTGCCGTTGCCGAGGTTTTTGTCCGAACAGGCGGAGAGAGCAATGAGGATGGCCAGAAGGGCGGGCAGGAGCAGTCTCCAAGCGGGTTTACTTTTCATGATGTTTCCTCCTTTTTTTGGGTCGTTTTTTCAACGAACATTTATGAAATCTCGATTGAACTCGAGCATCTCATCGCACATCTTCATAATATCCGCAATGGAAAGTTCGGCGGAAGCGTGCGGGTCCAGCAGCGCGGAGTGATATACATTCTCTTTTTTCCCGCTGAGTGAAGCCTCAATCGCCAAGAGCTGCATGTTGATATTTGTGCGGTTCAACGCCGCGCACTGTTCAGGCAATGGGCCGAAATACGTGGGAATGACGCCGTTACCGTTCACAACACAGGGGACTTCCACACAAGCGTTGTCAGGCAGATTTGAAATCAGACGGCCATGGTTCAGTACATTACCTGCCATCACATAGGGGGTGTTACATTCTATCGCTTCCAAAATGTAAGACATATACTCATGACTGCGGCTGTGCGTGAGATTCCGGCTTTCTATCAAATCATTGACTTCCTTCCAATAACGCGCCTTTCCGTCTCCCCAGCTTTTATAACCGTCTGTCGGAAGGTGGTATAATGCCTTGATCTCCGGATAGCCGCGCTTGTGATAATACGGTAAATACTCCGAGGCGTGCGAACTGGATTCTGTTTGATAATACCCAAACATCTCCATGATCTCATAACGCACCTTGTTTTTATGCGGCCCAGTTTTTGCGGCGGCCCGCCGGCGTATTTCAGGATATAGATCCTTTCCTTTCCGGGTAATCTCCAGCATCCACGCCTGATGATTGATTCCGCCGATTCTCCAGGATAGGCCGTCGGCCGGCATATCAAGCTCTTCCAGCAGCTCCTTTGCGCAGACCTGAACACTGTGGCACAGGCCCACGCATTTGATTTCACTGCTCTGCTGAATCATGCCCGTCACAATCGCCATCGGATTGGTATAGTTAAAGAACCATGCGTCGGGGCACAACTCCTCCACATCGCGCACGATGCTTTTCAAAACGGGCGCCGTTCTCAACGCGCGGAACAATCCGCCCACCCCCAGGGTGTCCGCGACTGTTTGCTCCAACCCGTACCTCATGGGGATTTCAAAGTCAGATTTAATATACGGGTCATACTCTCCGACCGCGATTGCGTTGATGACATAATCCGCTTTCCTCAGTGCCGCGCGCCTGTCGGTATACGCTTCAACCCGCGCGTGTGAACCGAGCGTCTCGTTTAAGTTGTCCAACAGCTTTTTTGACTGAGCCAGCCTCTTTTCGTCGATATCCAGCAATCGGTAACAGGAGCCCTTCAGCGCCGGCGTCATCATACAGTCCCCGATGATGTTCTTAGCAAAAATGCTGCTGCCGGCCCCAATGAATGTCACTATAGCCATATACAACCCTCTTTTCTTAACTTTTAATGGCCCCAACCATGATTCCTTTTATAAAGTAACTCTGCAGGAACGGGTACGCCAGTATAATGGGAACCGTCGTCACCATCGTAACGGCCATGCGGATACTTTCGCTGGAAACCGGGATGCGTTTGGATTCCTGAGCCAGTTGCTGTGCCTGTGATAACATGCCTCCGGTTTGATACTGATTAAGGATTCGGACAAGCTCGGCGGAAAGCGTGCTCAATCTTGGACTGTTCGTATAGATATAGGAGTCATACCATGCGTTCCAGTGATCAATCGCGGAAAACAGCAGTATCGTCGCCAGCACGGGGACGCACAGCGGCAGCACAATGCGCAGAAATATTACCATGTCGTTTGCGCCGTCTAATTTTGCCGACTCCTCCAGCTCCAGCGGAAGCCCCTCAATATATGTGCGTATCAATATCATCCAGAAAACGTTCACAAGCCCCGGGAGGATAAAAACCAGAAAATTATCAATAAGCCGTAGCGACCGTATCACCATGTATTGCGGAATCAGTCCGCCTTGAAAATACATGGTCAGGATGAAAAAGAGGGTGAGCCATTTCCGTCCGGGAAGGCTCCGTTTGCTAAGACCATACGCCAGCATAGAAATCGTCAGAACGGTAAGGGGCGCGCCGATGAGTGTTCTGGAAACCGTAACCTTTGCCGCTGAAAATATCGCCTCGGTCGCCAACACGGTTTTATAGCTGTCTATTGTAAACACGCGGGGCCAAAGCATCAAGCCTCCTTTCATCGTGTCGCCCGCGTCATTCAGCGACAAAACCAATATGTTCCAGAAGGGAAAGAATGTGACGGCAAACACAAACAGCAGGACGGTATATACAACCGTTTGACCGATGATTTCCATACAGCGGGATTTCCTCACAATACCACCCTTTCCTGTAAAATATCTTGCGGGTTAGAACAGATGACTGGTTTCCAGTTTCTTTGCAACTCGATTGACCGTCATGACCAAAATAAACGCAACGACCGATTTGAACAGGCTGACCGCGGAAGCATACGAGAACATTCCGTTCTGGATACCGTACCTGAAAGCGTATGTGTCGATTACGTCGGAAAACTCTCTTGTGAGGGAGTTGCCTAACAGGAAATATTGGTCAAACCCGGTGTTCAGAAGGCTTCCGACATTGAGGATTAAAAGAATCACGATCGTTGGTTTTAACGACGGAAGCAGAATGTTCCATATCTTGCGTAAGCGTCCCGCTCCGTCCACTTCCGCCGCCTCAAACAGCTCAGGGTTGATGGCGCTGATGGACGCCATATAAATAATCGTGTTATACCCCATGTTCTTCCATGTATTAGAGAGCGCGATGATGCCCCAAAAGTATTTGCCGTTCTGAAGAAACATGATGCTTTTATCTATTACATTCAGTTCTAATAAAATTTGGTTTACAAGGCCGTTCATAGATAGCAAAGTAACAATAATATTGGCCGCTATGACCCAGGAAATGAAATACGGAAGATAGGATGTCGTTTGTACAAAACGCTTCACGAAACGATTGCGGCATTCATTGAGCGTAATGGCGAAAATGATGGGAAATACTGAACCGATAATCAAGGTTAGAAAACTGGATGCCAATGTATTGCGTAAGACCCGATAGAAGTCCTGGCCGGAGAAGAAGAAGCGGAACCATCGCAGTCCGACAAACTCACTTTTAAACAGAACAGACCAGAATTTACCCAGTTGAGGCGCAAAATCTACAAACGCCATATAGAGTCCGGCAAGGGCTCCGTATGAGAACAAGAGCACAAGGATCGCGCCGGGAAGAATCATCAGATAGATATACCTATGCGCCAGAATTCTTTGCCCCAGCTTCGTATTCACCTTCTGATCCCTCCTGCACAGTATAAATCAATTATATCATCGATCCGGATGCGTTCAATAACCCAGTTCAACGATTTGTATCCCGATTCAACGCAGTTCGCCGATCGCTTGACAAAAGACGGTCGGAGGCACTATAATAATACTATATCCATTGCCTTGAAGACTTCCCAAACCGCGGGAAAGAGAGGATTTCCATGTACAAAGTAATGCTGGCAGATAATGAGTATCAGGATATAGAAATACTTAGGAGCCATGTGGACTGGAAAAAGCATGGCTTCCGGGTAAGCGCCGTCGCTAGGAACGGGATGGATGCTTTGCGTAAAATCAAAAGAGAAAAGCCGGATGTCTTGATTACCGATGTCCACATGCCTTTCATGGACGGTGTAGAATTGTCTAAAATCGTTCATCGCGGCCATCCGGAGATTAGTATTATATTTTTAAGCGGGCATAGCCGGTTTGAGGATATGAAGGCCGCGCTTCAGGTAAACGCCATAGACTATCTCTTAAAGCCTATAAATTTACATGAATTGTGCGATTTGCTGGCTGTCGCAAAAAAGAGATGTGATGAAAAGCGGGCATTGCTCAAGCTCGATAAGTCGATTATCACCGATTGGATACGCCAGACCTATGATCAGGAGGGGATTAACCTTGACATAAGCGAAGAACTGTTTCAGTCCTTCTCCCGGCGGTTCTCTAACGTAAGCTCACTATATATAACCTTAATTACCATAGATGAGCTTTCATATTTAGTCAGCATTGACAAGAATGAGTATTACACTCTCCTGCATTATCAACGCCTGTTTACGGAGCTGGCCGGGCGCATTGGCGGCGTTCTTTCGGCTGTACGAGAAATAAAGTATTTACTGATAACGGCGGATGACCCGGCGGAGCAGATTCGTATCTGGAAGCGGGAAAATCAAGGATTGCAAGAATTTGTGACCGCCTGCATATATGAGGAGCCGGTCGATATCAGCCGCATACCGACGGTCTTGCGCGAGATCATTGAATACCGCGGATGGTTCGTATACCGCGGCGGGCCCGGGCAGGTTATTTATTACCGTAAATCTGAGGCAGTCATGCAGAGTCCGGGTACATTGCAGTGTGCTCTGCCTGCCGTACTGCCGCGCTTGTTAGAAGCTATCCGTTATTATCAGGTAGAAGAAATCCATGCGTTAATGTCGGGTTTTTATGAGCGTTCGGATGTCGAAGACCTGCACAATCAGACAATGAACCTTCTCGATATGTTATACGCGGCTCCGGTGCTGGCTCCCGGCGTAGCCGAATTGAGCATTATTAACAAACCCGCGTTTTTCAACTGCCTTCTCGGAATAGAAAGCATCGCTCTGCTGAGAATTGTCGTTGAACAACACATCGTTGCGCTGGCGCTTGCTACGAATAACGCCATCAACGCGGATATACATATCGGGTTAATCCGTAAAATGAAGGAGTACATGGAAGAAAATTATGCGCAGCCGTTCTCGGTTGAAGGGATGGGCCAGGCTGTGAATTATTCACCAAACTATCTGCGCAGTATTTTCAGGAAATACACCGGCCGCACCGTTTTAGACGCTCTGACCGATGTGCGGATTCGGCACGCGGAGAAACTGCTGATTCACTCAGCGCTGACCGTTCGCGCGATTGCTCAGACGGTGGGTTACGTAAATCCTTCCTATTTTTGCACGCAATTTTTTAAGCGCCGCGGGATTACACCGCAGCAGTACCGTAAAGGCGGTCAAAAATAACGTAAAACATCAGACCGCCATGCGCTTGATGCGGCCGAGAAGTCCGAGGAGATAAAATTTCACTGAATGCGGTGATTAAGACACAAGTTCTTTCCAACGCCTTTCTAACACTTTCTCCCAAAACACGAATCCTTTGCCCCCGACGGCCGAAGGCCGTTGGGGGCAAAGGAATTCAGCAGGATTGGATACTGTTAGAAAACAGAGGATAATCAATGGCCGGCTTGCCTGTGAATCTGTACCCGTGCCGTCTCATATATTGAACGGTTATTTCACAGGCCATATCCTCTTCCATCCGGTCGTCAATAGCATGATATTTTACATCGCGGCGCGGCAGGCGTCCGCGCCTACAAGGATTTGCATATCTACACCTTCCTCCGATGAAACGCCGACGGCGTGAGGCGGTATGCTTCTTTTTTATCAGCCTTGACGATATACCGCGTGGCAATTTGCTTGTTGCAGTTCGGGCAGAATAACGCTCCGTGGTGCTGAGAGAAGTCAATCGAGCCGTCGATGATTCGGTCGTTGTACATCTTCACAAAGCCGCTCTCGCCAACCTTCTGATAGTGGGCGATGAAGCATTTGCAGTAGGCGCAGGTCACTTCAAGGATGTGACTGCCGCGTATCTTTTTACAGTTTGGGTTTTTGTAAATTTGCATATCAACAATTCCACTTCAATTTCGCCGGATTTGGTTCATCCTCCACCGCCACGGCGCGGAGAGCGGCGGTGTAGTCAAGACAGACCTCTTCCGCAATCTCGGCGTATACCTCGTCGGTCGCGTCCAGTCCCACCCGGCCGTATGCCACAGCCGCCGCCGCATAGAAGAACAATCCCAGCGAATGGGTCAGGGTATGCACAACCGCCGAACCCTGCCCGACAGCCCTTGCCGCCGCTTGAGCAACAGGATTGTCGTTCAGCTCACGGGCAGCCGCGTGACACTGATTTAATATAATGTCTTTAACCACAGGAAACGCTGCTTTTCCGTCAATATAGTCATAAGCGGCGTTGACCGCGTTACGCGGGCGGTTATCATCGGGGCGGTGCTTTTCAAAGATGGGCAGCATTTTATCAGCGGCGTAATCCAGACACCACTTGCGGATGGTGTCTTGGCTCTGTGTGTCGATGAGTTCCCGGAGAGCGACTGCTGACGGGGCGTTTACATCACCGAGCAGTTTGCGGAGTTTTTTCTTAGGCATGGTTCGATCGCTCCTTCTCTCAATCGCCGTAGATGCAGTCGGCACATACTGGTATCGGGGTGATGAAGATGACCGAAGCCCCTTCCACAATAGTATACACCCCC
>Ga0099364_10001492_pt1 | contig 38438 bp, 33 predicted proteins | sample TergutTh196P3_FD_73070 | JGI IMG/M metagenome (GOLD analysis project Ga0099364, IMG submission 73070) | Microcerotermes parvus P3 segment gut microbial communities from Pointe-Noire, Republic of the Congo - Th196 P3 | ecosystem: Host-associated > Arthropoda: Insects > Digestive system > Gut ... | reverse complement strand
CCGGTACGGATTTTATAAGGATTATATCGTGCATTACGCCGTTTTGCGTGATTTTGACTGGGTGGAGTATTTGGAGAGAGCGCAAACGGACAAACCGCGGTATATCCCGCCAAAGGAAGAGTTACTAAAATTTGAAAGCGAGTGGTACGAGGACAACAGCCACTGGCAAAATGTTCGTAAATTCATGTGGGACGCATTCGGTTACGGCAAAAGCACAGCAGAGGGCTTTGAGGAAATCAAAAATTATATGTTGCGCAGCGTTGGAATAAAAGAACTAGGCGCGATTATGGAAAGGTATAATCTCGTGTTCAGCAGCGACAAACAAGCGCAAAAATTCTTTGATTGGCTCATGCTCGCCCAAAATAACACCCGCATGTGGGAAAACAAAGGGCATACGCCGAATGAGATGTCAAAGCTTCTAGCAAGCAAACGGCCGAAAGAACCTGTCATCCATAGGCCAAAAAAGGTCGGGCCGAATCAGCCCTGTCCCTGCGGCAGCGGAAAGAAATATAAAAAATGCTGCGCGCGTATTGAAGAAAATGGCGCGGCTCAGATTTCACACGACGAGCGCAAGCTGTTTTATGAGACATGGTATAAGCTTCTTGATTTTGTGAATGGTAAGTTGAAGATAGTCAATTACAAAGTCAAGACGACCTACCCTGATTACCATGACGAAACCTTGCTCCATAAAATCCGGGGGAAACTGTGGGAAAATCCAAAGCTGATCGGTGAATTCATAGATAGCGCCTATAATCTATCAGGTGAAAAAATCAACCTGTTGCAATCTTGGCAGAAACGCCATATTAAAGGACAATTCGTTCTGGTAAAATATGAACCCGAGTATGCCGTTCTCATGCGTATGGATAAAAATAAACCTTGCAAGCTGTACGCCGTAAAGGGTATGACAACTTCTATTGCCGAGGCCATGCACCGCCGATTGCCGGTCATGCTTGAAACGGTTCTGCTACCGTTTGGGGAGAAGATTGTCTATGACAGCTTTATGGCTTCTCAAAACATTGACTTCGGTGATGGAATCCGCGACATGTTTGAGGATGAATTTACAAAGGCGAAAGATAAATTTGGAATCATCATGAAGTTGTAAGAAATTATAACCGAATTTTTAAGGAGCAGCTGTATTGAGAATTATTATCGCTTTGTTTATTATCATTTGCCTGTTATCGGGCTGTGGCTTTTCGGCGACACCTCCACGACGGAACAGATGAAAGAACTGGCAGAGCGAACTCTTGACTATGCTTTCTTCTGCTGTGACGGAATATATAACATGGATATCGCGGAGGCCGTAGCCTGCGCCAACATGGTGGGGGCGAAACATAGTATCCCTTATCACATGGCGCCCGGTGAGCTGTTCAGCAGGGAGCGCGCCGAGCAGTTTAACGCCGAAAACCGCATGCTCGTTCCAGCCGGCGAAAGCTTTACCATAGAATAGCGGGGCAATCGTCAAAATAGGGCAATCGTCGTCGCAACTGTTCAAGAGGCCATATTTGAATCGGGGAATGATACATGACCACAAATAGCCTAACCGAATCTATCGTCCGCAAGCGCATGCACGGACTTTATCTGTCGCGCAAATGCGATGAATATAGGTGTCTTGAGTTTCATGGCAACAGATATTTTTATTGCAATGATGAAGATACCGCCGATATCCCCGAGATTACCTTGCTTTCGGGATTTGACCCTCTGATTGTGTCATATACCGACCGAAGCGCTGTTTTGCCTGTGGAATACAAAAGTAAAGTGATACTAAAATCCGGTATTTGCAATCCAACTATCGCAGTAAACGGACGTGTTGCAGGGATTTGGAATATCAAAAAAAGGCAGCCCGTTGTGGAGTTTTTCACACCGCAGCCTAAGCGCATTGTAACGGCTGCGAATGATAGGGTTGACTTCATTCATAGGATGACGGTATGATACTAGGAGGAACAAGTTTGAACGGACAAAATCGCGCTGACATAATGATTGGCGCAAAAGTAAATATCGTGCTTAAATCCGACCAGAGCACCGGCAAATTAACCGAGGGCACCGTGGCAAAGCTGCTGACCAAAAGCGCGTTTCATCCGCATGGCATTAAGGTAATGCTGTCGGACGGACAGGTAGGACGGGTGCAGGAAATTCTATGACAAACATTATAGAGGTAACGGATTTTTCATCGCCTGACCTGGATGTCTTTGCCCGCCTGACAGAAACACAGCTCCGAAATCGGATAGAGCCGGAGAAAGGCATATTTATTGCGGAAAGCGCGAAGGTGATTCGACTGGCACTCGACGCCGGATGCGAGCCTATTTCGCTTTTAGTGGAGCGCAAGCATATTGCGGGTCAGGCGCACGATATCATCGCCAGTTGCGGCGATATTCCTGTTTATACCGCAGATGACGACATGCTTACTGAATTGACCGGCTTTCAGTTGAGCCGAGGCGTGATTTGTGCCATGCGCCGCCCTCGATTACCCGATGTCGAGGAGTTGTGCACAGGTGCACGTCGAGTGGCTATACTAGACGGTATTATGGACTCGACTAATGTCGGGGCTATTTTTCGTTCGGCAGCGGCATTAAACATGGATGCCGTGCTGATTACGCCTTCATGTTGCGACCCGCTATGCCGGCGTGCGGTGCGGATCAGCATGGGTACAATTTTCCAAGTGCCGTGGACTCGCATCGGCAGCAAGCCGGCAGAGTGGCCGCAGTCGGGCGTTGAGCGTCTGCGGAGGCTGGGTTTCAAGACTGTGGCTATGGCTTTAAGCGACACCGCATGCAGCATAGACGACCCACAGCTTATGGCGGAGGAAAAGCTTGCCATTGTGCTTGGAACGGAAGGCAACGGATTGCCGCCTAATACGATTGCGGCCTGTGATTACACTGCATGTATACCGATGTCACATGGCGTGGATTCCCTAAATGTAGCTGCGGCCAGCGCGGTAGCTTTCTGGCAACTTAGAGTACAGTGATGTTCAGATAAAAAGCAAATGGGTGGGATAGTTATGGCGTTACGCAATTTAACAGAGTGGAGCGATCCGATTTTCCGCAAGACAAGCCGTGCTGTAGAGAAGTTTGACGAACGCTTGTGGGCTTTGCTCAATGATATGCATGAGACGCTAGAAAGCGTGGGCGGCTACGGCTGCGCGGCGGTTCACATCGGTGTTTTGCGAAGGGTGGTCGTTGTGAACGATGACAACGGCATTATCGAACTGATTAACCCGACAATCACTGAAGCGAGCACGGAGACTCAAGAAGTCAAGGAAAGCTCAATCGCTCCCGGAGCACCGCGAGGAACTGTTATCCGCCCGAAAAGCGTTACGGTTTCGGCATTTGACAGGAACGGGAATCCGATAACCGTCAGCGGAAGTGATTTTCTTGCGGCTACGTTCTGTCATGAGATTGATCATCTTGACGGGATTATGTTTACAGATAAAGTGAGGAAATAAAAAATGCCGATGGAGCAAATAGAGAATGTTTTGGGCGGGTTTGTGAAAAAGGAATAGCAAGCAGTTCTGAATATTTCTATATACATCAAAAAGCGCTACATGCAATTTAAAGGTTGCAGGTAGCGCTTTTAATATTTATAAAGGAGTTGAATTTTATGAGTCCTTAATGCTTCAAATGGCTTCATGACATTTTAGAAATTCTATTAGATTGAGTAGAAAATCCAAATGGTGCGAGGATTACGGCGGAAGACATAAAATCAATTGTAAATATTCTTAATCAAAGGTTCGCTTTCGTGGAAAAGGTGTTGAGCAAAAGGCGTATTGAAATTGTTATGCTTGACCATTCTCATGTAAATGGCAATAGCTTCATTTGACTCCGAAACAAATATTGCATGATTATGACAACACATATTCACGAAGAAAGTCCGGATTCTGAAGAGTATTCTTTTATACATGAATTGGGGCATGTTCTTCACTTTGCTCTCACAGACTCCTTAAGTATAGCGCCCGAAGGTTTTACTCAAATCCAAAAAATAATGCTTAACGAAAAGGGAATTCCGGCCATTAATGAAAATGTGTGCGAATTATTGGCCGACTGTTTCGCTATGGCCGCGACACTTGGTCCGCCACTGGAAAAATATAATTCATATGAGATGCTTTCAGGCAAAGACAAATCTTTATCACCGCATATATAATGCAGTTGATAGATCCAATAAAAACATAATAAACGCACAACCCGGCTTGCTGCTTTGGCAAGCCGGGTTTATTCATTGCGCCATTTAAACGGTAACATTGGGTTTTTGCCCCAATTTAGCCATAACTGCACTTTGAAAATTGAACAGAGCACACCCCGCATATTACCCTGTAGATTGACTTTGCCACAATCGGAATTATCCGCGAGCGAGGAAATATATAGGAGCCAACCTGCCCAATGGCTGAGCCGAGCCGGACGGGGATGTATGCGGGGGAGGTGACTTTTAATAGTCGAGGCATACGTTGAAAGGCTGGTGGATTATGACCCGACTGACAGGCTTTTTACCGTTACAAAGCATTATTTGAAGCATGAGATGAACAGAGGATGCAAAAAGGGCGGAATTAAGGCCATACGAATTCATGACCTCCGGCATACATGCGCGAGCATTTTGGTTTCCGAGGGTGTTCCCATGAAAGATATTCAGGAATGGCTTGGACACAGTGCATACTCAACGACCGCTGACATCTATTCGCACTTACAATACAAGTCAAAGTTTTCTGTTGTGAATGTTATGTCTGGCACTGGTATTGAATTAAAAAGTCAAATAGCTGCCAATCCACATTAAAGGATTTACAGCTATTTTTGGTGCAGCCGACCGGAATCGAACCGGTACTCTGTTGCCAGAACGGGATTTTAAGTAAGTCGGCGTAAAGGCTTCAGGTAAGGTACGCACTTATGAAAATGCGAAGGAGTATGTTAGGGCAAACTGCACACGCCTGACTTGCAGTGCGAAAAGCGCATTGGCAATTGTCCGGGGCTAAATCGGCACCGTCATTGCGGTCGTTTAAGAGAAGCCGCATGTCTAGGCTGCCGACCTTTCTTTGTTCAAAAAAGCCAACCCCCGATGTATTTGAATGACAAATCATATTTTATCTATTTAGAAGACGAGTATACGGCATCTATTTATGGATTCGTTCATGCACCCTCGGCATTCCCTCAGTTATAGATTAACCCTCAGTTTCATACAGCCTTAATCTGAAGTTATCCAGTCCCGGGCCGGTACAATTTCTCCGCCCTCAGTTTTATATGGTCTGTTGCTAAAGTTCACATAGAAAACCCTACCATCCTCGTAAATAGTTCTGCTTACAAGCATAGGTTCATCCAGATACTGTTGATCATCTATTCGCAAAAGGCCGATCTTGGCATGATTTTGTGCTACCGGCAGTGCATCCAACAGGATTTGCCGGACTCTAGGTTCATCGTAGGTTACCCATTTGAGTTCGATCGGGTTATTGGGGTCAAGCAAGTTCATGTTGAACACACATCCGCAAGGGCTTAGTGTTGGTGGATTTCCCGCCATAATGTCAAATAATATTTTATCTTTATAATGATAGTTCTCCGGACCGGGCTCTGTATTATGAAACCATTTCATCATGTCGTTCCGGTCACGCATGTATGTATCTTGTTCATACCAATACATCAACACTGAATCATGGTATATAATACTTAAAAACGGGATCAACCGGTTCGGTACAGGGATGTAGTAATGATCGGAATTTACAAGTGAGCCAATCCTTGGGTTTGTTGAGCAAAAGTCATAGATGTCGAAAGCCCAGTCATAACCACCCTCTGAACCAAAAATTTTGCCGGCGGAGGCATAACCTCTCATACGGTCCCGCTTGTATTCAATATCCATAGTCCGTGAATAACGGTGCTCCGGATGCCAGCACTCCCGTACAGGAATGTGGGTAGTCACATCCATGTGAAGCGCCGGTGCATTTTCTACCATCGGAAGCCTTTTCACATATAAATCAGCCAGTATTTTTGAGCAGGCTAACCGATAGTGATAGTCGCGGTTGCTCCAGCCGGACATAGGCTTCCCATTGGGGAGTATGTATGGTACGTCATTATTATAGTACCGGCTGGATTCCATCATATCTTCCAACCACTCCCATGCATAGGGAAGATAGCCAATCTCCGTACCATAACGATATATATCCTGATCCATGTTAATTAATGGCATATAATCGTTCATCCATTTATTATCCCATGAATTTACGGTGATAGGGCCGAACAAGCACTTATTATATCCCATTTCCTTCATGCCGGCCATGGCGCGTTTTACCACTGCTTCGGACATGGGCTGGTACCCGATATATACATAGGGCGCACCCAATAACCCCTCAACCATAGGCCGCTCCTCAATCTTTTGCTTCAGGCTTTTGAATCTTCCCCGGTCAATCATATATCTGCGATAACGGCGCGCCATTTCTGCGTAATGGGGCGTTGATGTGAAACAGGCAGTTATTTTCCGAGCATAGGAGAACTTGCCCAAAGACGGCACCCAGTACGGCTCTATTTGCAATGTTTCGCCTCGATGCTTTTTTATAATAAAACCGCAGTCATCCGGTGTTTCTAAAATCGTCAGGGCTCCGCCTGCGTTGCCGATTGTCCCCCATAAGGGCGTGCTGAGCCCATGTTCCCAAAGCATGAAGCTTTTGCTCCACTCCTCTTCAGGCCGGGGGCGATGGCAAATCCCTTGGGTTGCTATCAGGGGTAAAATGAGCTCGGTAACAATACTTTGATAAGGATTAATCGGTCCGGGGAACCGGATTCCACCTAATCTCGTGGGTTTATCATCCAAGGGTTCAAGCTCAAACGCGATGTCCGGCTCCTTTGGATCCAGCCATACTCTGACAAGGAAACGTTCCCCCTCTATGATGGCCTGGGCTTGAGCGCCGCCCGCTCCTCTATTCAACGGTTCGGCGCGTGACAGCATACAGCTCCCGTTATATTCGCCGTTGGATAAGCAAGAGCTTATATGGGCACTGATGTTGAAAACCCAGCGTTCGCCTGTTAATTTGTTTTCAATTATTCCGGACAGAGGGTCATCGAATAAAGTCAGCGATAACAAGCTATTAGACAAGTTGGCGAAATGAGTTCCGATTTCCATTCATTTTCCCCTTTTGCTATATCCGTCTTTTGCTGAATTTCCTTATATTAAAACACAAGTTGAAATAGTTATACTTTCAACTTGTGTTTTTTCTGTTTATTTCTTATTTAGCCGCTCACCCACCGCACCGCCCGGATGGACAAGGGCAAAGCTTTCGACTTGAAAGCCTGTCTCCTCGATCAGCGCGGCCTGTAAGGCGTCAAATAACGTGTTCATCATGGTATTGCTGGTGGTCCCCTGGCTGTTAAATGGATCAACCTCATGGGTGACATGCATTTTTAGCACGATATCGGAGCCTTTAGCAAGGGGAGAATCCGTATTTTGCGTTACGGCAATTACAGTCGCGCCTTTTTTCTTGCAAATATCCAAGATAGGCAGCAGCTCCGAGGTCTTCCCGCCACGGGATGCCAACAGCATGACGTCGCCTTTTTGGATATATCCGGTTCCCCCATGAACCGCCTCCCCGGTGGCGATGTAACGGGCCGGGCGTTCGATACAGCACATCAGATGTGTAAAATGCTGTACCGCAATACTGGTATGCCCACAGCCGCTTGCCGCTATCCTGGGAGCCTTTGCAAGGGCGTCCACCGCTTTAGCAAATTCAGTTTCATCTATGTGAGTAAAGGCCTCCATGAGGCATTGCGCCTCTATTTCAAATGCTTTTTTTGCCACTTCTAATCCGATTTGCTTCACAGATTCATCTCCCCTTTTAATTGTAGAACCAAGGCGGCAGAGTCGTCTGAAAGGAACACTGCGCTGCCTGCCACTAAGATATTAGCGCCGGCGGCGGCGCAAGCCGCTCCCGTCTCCGGGTTGATGCCGCCGTCCACACTGATCTTATACCGTGCCCCCATCTCTTCCCGCATCTGCTTTGCCTGTCTTATACGCTCTACGGCAACAGGCATAAAAGCCTGTCCGCCGAAGCCCGGTTCAATGCTCATGATGAGTAAGATCTCGCATTCCGGGTAATAAACCTTATACTTATCAAGGGGCGTATTGGGCTTTAGCGCTAGGCCGAAGTCCACACAGCGTTCTTTGCAAATCCGCAGCACCTCGTCAACATCCCCTTTTGCTTCGGGATGGATGGTAAGGCAATCTGCTCCTGCATCTATGAACGGCAGCGCGTACCTTTCCGGATTTTCGATCATTAAATGCGCATCAAAATAAAGCCCGCTCCCTTATTCTCCTATAATCTGTACTTGTACAGTCCGCTCCCTTGCCCTTGTTTGATCAAAGTCAATAAAATAAATGAATCCAAATTCGCCAAGATCCAATTCGCCGTTCACAAGCACGATCGTTTCACTGCGGCCCACAAGCGCGGACCGTAAATGCGCGTCCGTGTTGTGGCAGCCCCGGGCGTCCTCGCCGTGTTCTTCCGCAAATTTCAATGCCTTCGGGCCAGGGTGGAGGTACATGCCCTCCTTCCGATACCTGGGCATGAAGCCTTCAAACGCTTCCACAAAATCCTGCTGCAGGGTCTTAAGGCCGGTCATAGACATATCAAACGCATCCTCTTCCGTGATAACGCAACAGGTCGTGTGGCGGGAATAAATTACCGCAATACCGTTTCTAATTCCCGATCGGGCAATGTTCTCCTTTACCTGGCCGGTTACATTGTGAAAGGTGGGCATTTTATCGTTGGACTGTACCTTAAATGATTCCCTGTAAACCATCATGCTTACTCCTTAGGCTTTCAGCCGACCTAGTTTAATCAAATCTTCCCGTGCTTTTTTGACATAGCTTACCATTTCGTCCAGCAGTTCAAAGGGTCTTTCAGAATTCAATATACCGCTGGCCGACCCGGCGGCTTCGGAGCCTGCCATGATAAAGTCATAAATCTGCTGCGCTGTTGTAATACCGGCGGCCTGTTCGACCAAAATATCGGGGTTAATAGCCTTTACCGCGTTAATCGCTTCCATGACGTATCCCATGTCGCTGGCTTGTCCGCTGCCGATCAGCTCGGAGGGTTCTGGGTTGATGATGTCCGGGCCAAGTTGTGCGATCGCTTTCGCTTCTTCAATCGTATCGGCGCACACGAATGAGAATAGATCCAGCTCATTTGCGCGGTCGATTGTCTTTTTGATGGCGGTCAGAGTCATGGGGCGTTCGCAGTGGTTGATAACGACGCCTTGAGCACCCGCAGCCTTAAGCGCCTCGGGCAGTACATCCGCCATGCCCCGGCCTAGGCGCAGGGTGTCCATATAGGGAGCGAGAATAATCAAGTCCGGGCAATTCTCGCGTATACGGCGTATATCGGTATAGGGCGAGATGAATAGCACGTCCACGTCATACTTAACTGAAGCGGCGTTGCAGGCTTTTGCGAACTCCAGCACAGCGTCGCCGTATATATAGCACTTAACGCTGGTCTCAAAAAAAGGCGTGCGAATTTTTACTTTACTCATGTTTTATACCTTACCGCTTCTGCTGGAGGTCGAATTCTTCCATGTACGCCTTCTCTTCATCCGTAAATTTGCGGTCTGTGTCAATAACAGCTCCATCTTTATATTTACGGCAGCCAACATCCTCTGTCGTACCCATTACCGTAATGTTTGCTTGGCGGCGGCGTGCACGGACATGATCCCAATCGATAAAATAGATATGGGCGAATTCTCCCGCGTCCAGCTTGCCGTCCTTGATCGTTATGACCTCACTGCGCCCAAAAAATGCACTGCGCAAGTGGCCGTCGGTATTCATATTCACATAGAGCCCCTTCTCCCCATAGTTGACGGCAAACCGTTTATGGACAGGACCGGGGTGGTTGTACTGGCCTTCCTCCGCGTAGTCGGGAATCAGGTCGCGCATGATATCCAAAAGGTCTTGCTGTAAAAACTCTATGTCGAATGAGTTGAGGTCATGGGAACTCTCCTGAACCATCACAGAGCATGTTGTATGGTGGGATACAACGGTACATGTGCCGTTCTTGATTCCAGATTCCGCTACGATTTCAAGTACCTCTTTCGAGATGTCGTGGAATGTCGGAATCCAGCCCCTGGATTGCAGCTCAACTTCTTTTTGATAAACCTTGAATTCCATAATGTTCCTCCAAAATATAATTTATATGCTATATTACAATGCATTCAAATCCCATTTCCGACGCAAAGCTTATCATTGCGTCAAGACAGTCTTCATAGCATAGAACTGAATGGTGGGTTCCACCTGCCCGGGAATATGCCTCTAAAAATTCCGGGAGTGGCGTACCCGGCTTAAACCAGCCGTTCACGCTCTCCGCCATTTTGTTTTCGCCGTGAACCGGTAAAACCTCACCGGGTGCAAGGATCAGCGTATATTTACCGGGGCCGGCGGGAAGCAGGTCGATGAATACCACTTTGCCGGGCATGTATGTACCGTATGCTACGGTGGGGTTTTCCGCCGAAGTAAAAGGGAAATCCTTTTCAGTTAGCCGGGGTTTTCCGGCACATATTCGATAGTTCAATTCGCCCATGTGGGAAAGGAATACGCTGCCGCCCTTCCAGTCGGGGCAAAACATCTCCGTGAAGGTAGTCTTGGGAAAAACCTGTAAAACCGCACCGCATAAAGCCGCCGTCAGTACATCGCCTTCACCTGCGTAGCCGACGCCCCGTGTCATGGCTTTGCTACATTCTGTAAATGGCATAACAGGCAAGCCGGGAGGCCCTCCTTCGGTAGCCAGGAAGTTTATGCTGAACCCGGTGAGTTTTTGTTCTCCAGCCCACTTACGCAGTGCCAGGCACACGGGGGCAGTACGGTTGTATAATTCGTCCGTGACGCTTTCATCCCAGTCAAATAAGGCTTCGTCTTCTTTACGTTCCTTGGCTATTTCATCAGGGGTGACAGACGCGATACGCTGGGCGGCCATATCCATATCATAGGTTACCACATCTATGCCAAAATCCCGCTTCAGTTCATCAAAAGGCACCTGGAAATCGCCCATACCGTCAAAAGGCCCGCCCACCAGGCCGACCCGCGCGCCACGAAACGCAGAGGCGACTTCAAAACCACGGCAACGGTTCGCAATACGTTCAAGCACGTTGGAATACTCATAATGACCGGCAAAGACTTCGAACCCTTTACCGCGGCGCCGGAGCAGGTTGCATAGATCCTGCACGCCATGGATCCCATGGTTATACAGGATTTCATCCGCGCCGACAGAGGGATCGAACGCATAATTCTCGGTGGTATCAAGTACTAGGATCGGCAGCTTTGTGCCCGCCAGGGCGTCAATGGACTCAAGAGACGGCGAATACGCCAGATGCAGCGTCACGATTACCTCCGCACCTTGTGCTTCAAGCTCTTTCACCGCGGATAAAAACTCCGTCTTCACCCTGCAAACCGGCGCACAAACGACCTCAAGCCCAAAACCTGAAAGCTTTTGCAGGACAATATCCCGGAACGCCTCAACCCTTGGCCTCATAAACGGGCACGTGTCGTCATAAAGCTTCAAGTAAAGGGGAAGCAGCCCTATCTTCATAATCTCAACCTTTCACTTATTTCCGGCAAGTGTATCCGGCCTTATATTTATAGACATTCGCTGGTAAGGATCGACAGTATGGTATGTTGAATTCTGTCCGGCACTTCGCCCATATATAAATAGTTAAACATCATCCTCAGTGCGGAGTATGAAAATTGGAAAGGGTTTTGCTCAATGATAACTTTTAAAAAACCCTCTTTCATCAGATCCGCGGCCGCTTGTGAAATATCGAAGCCTACGACCACCGTGTCCTTAACGTTTAAGTCTCGCAACACCTCGCCCGCAATATAGGAGTTTGCGTCGGTACAAAAAATCCCTTGATAGGACTCCTTTGTCACGATCGTCTTGACTAGTTCATAGTACAGGGATGAATTAATGGGTATATTTAAATTTGTAACTTGAATATCGGGATAATGATCCTTCATGCGGTCAGTGAAGCCCCGGATGCGGTCAAAGGTTTGCATATGCTCGTTATTGTCCGAAATAAGTGCTACATTGCCACTTTTCCCTATGTAATTGGCTAATATTTGAGCGCCGATCCGCCCTGATTTGTAGGCGTCCGGGCCTATGTAACACAGCCGTTTAGACGACGAAGCATCCGCTCCAAATGTTATAACCGGTTTGCCCGCGTCGGCTAATTGATCGATATATGGATTCAGACGCATTTGGCTCATGGGTTGGATGATGATCCCGTCAATACCACCGTCCGCGATGATTTTTTCCAGTTCTGCGATTTGGTATTCGGCGTCACGGTCATAAACTTTGTGGAATTCAATGGAAAGCCCAAAATCCCTCAGTTCCTCGGCGCATTGAGCAAAACCTTTTTCAACTTCAGGGAAATATGCCTTCGTTGTTACGGTATAGATTATGGCGATCCGGCTTTTTTTACCTTTAGAAAGCGTGGAAGCCAATATATTACGCTGATAATTCAATTCAACAGCAGCTTGTAATACTGCGGCGCGTGTTTTGTTACCGACACTCTCCGTGCCGCTCATTACCTTTTTTACAGTTCTGAGTGCGTAGCCCGACCTTTGAGCGACATCCTTCAGCGTCGCACGAGAAGATTCCATAGTGTGATCCTTCCTAAATAGATTTATACCCGAAATATAGCCTATGCATCCAGCTTGCATTCGGGTGTACTTTGATGTGTTTCAAGCAACTTATCTCATTATAAACTCGTTGTAATCTTCTGTCAATAAATATTTTTAATATTTTTTTAATTATATCTATTGACTTTTTGTTACAATAGAGCTACAATATTTGAAAACGCTCATAACGTGCACCCGGGTGTATGGTTATTAATGGTTTAAACACAATAATTATAATTAGGATGGGGCCGACAATGTATGCTTACTTCCATAAAACAGGGCTAGACGAGGAATACTACGAGCGGAACCTGGCTTACGGCCTTCCAGACCGTATCATTGACGCCCACGGGCATTTTAACCTGCCGGAGCATGTGGCAGCGGTGAGCCCGGAAACCATCGCCGGTGACTGGGCGTTGGAATGCGGCTTGCTTATGTCTTATGAAGACGCCCGGCATTATACTTCGGTCATGTTCCCTGGTAAGGAAGTGGATTTCGTGATGCTGCCTTGGCCGCTGAGGGAAGCGGACACCGAGGGCAATAACGCTTATGTCTCATCCATTATCAAGAATAAAGGTCAGCGTGGACTCTATACGCTCCGTCCTGAATATCCTGTGGAAAAAGTGGAAAAAGACTACATTAAAGGTGGTTTCTGTGGCTTCAAGCCCTATCCATATATGGCCAGCGCGGTCAAAGGTGCCGAGGTTAGCATCTTCGATTTCATGACACATGACCACTTCCGCCTTGCAAACAGCCTGAAAGCCCCAGTACTGATGCATCTTCCGCGGGCTGGCAGGCTGCCGGATCCGGATAACATCTCGGAAATTCGCGAGATTTTAGACCGTTATCCTGATGTTAAGCTTGTTGTAGCCCACTTCGGACGTTGTTTTCAGCACGAGCATTTTGAGTTGGCGATTGGCCTCTTAGGGGAGGATGTCCACCGCCTTTGGCTCGACACTGCAGCCGTACTCAACCCTAAGGTCTATGAGCTTGCTTTTAAGCATCTTGATCACAAACGTATTCTCTATGGCACGGACATACCGATCATGCTCTGGCATGGCACGCGGGAATGGGATGAGTATGGTTACCATAACCTTTGCCGGGAAGATTTTTCGTGGAACACCCATAAATACCCGGAGGACGAAGAGAAATACACCTATTTCATTTACGAGCAGATCAATAATATGCTTAAGCTGATCGGCGGAGACCGGGAGAAAATTGAGGATGTTTTTAAGCGTAACGCCGAATCGGTATACATTCGTTAGGAGGAGTCCGCATCAACATTGAGCTAATGAAGAAGCTGGGGAATATGAGCCAGATTGCGGGTATACGTGAAACCGAAATCAGGACAGGCCCGGGAAAAGGGCTCGCGGTAATCGAGGTATACAACGCTGCGGGATTGCGGTTTACAGTTTTGCCCGGCCGCTGCCTGGATATTTATGATTTTTCTTATAAAGGCGTAAACCTCTCTTTTCAAACTAAAAATGGGCTCCATGCCATTTACAGCCCGGCAGAGGATGAGTTTTTCCAGCTTTGGCCCGGCGGGATGCTGTCTACATGCGGGCTTGCCAATGTGGGCGACGCCTGCTTCGATGGCGGTGCGCATCCGATCCACGGGCGTATAGGGGGAATCCCTGCCCATCATGTGTCCGTCAGCAAGGGTTGGATCAATGACGATTATATTTTATCCATATGCGGGGAGATGAATGAAACCAGGCTGTATGGCCGGGACATGATCCTAAAGCGAACCATTTCCGTTGGCCTGTTTGATAAAAACATCACAATTGAGGATACCGTGACCAATCGGTATTGCGCGGACGAGGAATTCATGCTGTTATACCATTTTAATTTTGGGTATCCGTTGTTGGACGAAATTAGCACGGTTGTATGCTCCGGCTCAAATAGGCAGCCGCGTAACGGGCACTCGGGGGAAGCCGCAAAAATGTGCGCGCCGGGATCCGAACCGCCCCACCAGCTTTTTTTATATGAAACATCAGACCTAACCCGTGCCGCCTTGTTGAACCCTGGGCTGGGAATAGGCGGATATCTGGAGTATGATGCTGAAAACCTCCCCTATCTGTGCTTGTGGAAAAATCCGGCGCCCCATGACTATGTCGTTGCGTTGGAGCCGTGCAACTGCGTCGGGCTTGGGCGTGCCGCAGAGCGGGAGAATGGCACGCTAGCGGTTTTGCCGGCATACGGTTCTATCACAAATCGCTTAAAATTGGGCGTTTTAGACGGCGAGGGGGAACTCCGCGCGTTTACAGATGCTTGCAGATAAGGAGCTGGCTTATGCAATTTATCGGTCTTGATGTAGGCACTACCGGTGCGAAGGCACTTATAGTGGATGAGCGCGGTAGTGTATTGGGTAAAGGATATGCAGGATACAAGCTGATTTCGGAGGGCCGCTGCGTGGAACAGCGCGCGGACGATTGGACGGAGTGCGGAAGCGCCGCGATCCGGCAGGCCCTTGAAGGCCGGGACGTTTCGCAAATCGCCGCCGTTTCGCTCTCAACCCAGGGTGCCAGTACGGTGGCAATCGACGGGTGCGGCCAACCCATCGGCAACGCGGTCACATGGATGGACTACCGAGCCATAACAGAGGCCAATGAACTGGCGGAGCTGTTGGGTGATGACTATATTTACCGCAACACCGGCTGGCGGATGAATCCCGCATTGGACGCCGCGAAAATCATGCATATGAAGCGTTCGGGTGAATATAAAAATGTGAAATGTTATTTGTCCACCGTTGAGTATGTCAATTTATTCCTGACGGGGAACCCTGTCTGTGACCCCACAAATTCATCCATCCGGCAGCTTTACAACGTGCCCGGAGGTGGTTACGACAGCCGCATTCTGGACGCTGCCGGCTTGCGATATGACGAGCTCCCCGAAATATTACCTACCGGAGCGCTCGTAGGTAAAATAACGCCAGAAGCCGCAGCCGCCACCGGCATACCCGAGGGGACCCCCGTATACAACGGCGCCCACGACCAATACTGCGCATCCATCGGCACCGCGTCGGTGGAAAACGGCGACCTGCTGCTGTCCGCCGGGACCACTTGGGTTGTTATGGGGATTGATGATAAGCCGCTATTTACGGACACATACATCGCCCCGGCCGTGCACCCTGTCCCGGGGCTCTACGGAGCAATTGCCTCCCTGGTGGGCAGCGGCGCGTCCTTACAGTGGTTCAAGAACCATTTCGTTGATGAGGGTTTCAGGGAAATAGATGAAAAAGCGGGGTTGCGCGGACAAAAGGCCAATGAACTGTTCTTTTACCCCTATCTGTCCGGCGTAGGGTACCCTTTTTGGAACCCGGATGCACGCGCCTCCTTCACCGGCGTCTCGCTGGAGCATGATAAATTTGATTTTGCCCGGTCAATTATGGAGGCGTCGGCCTTCAGCGTACGGCGGACATTGGAAGATTTTACAGCCAACGGCTTTGCACCCAAGACACTACGGATCATGGGCGGGGCGGCAAAGAGCAAGTTGTGGTGCGGGTTAATCGCCGCAGCGGCAAATTTAGAGGTAGAGGTTTCCGCCGAAAACGAAGCCTGTGCGTTAGGAGCCGCTATGATAGCCGCAAAAGGGCTTGGCGTGTATAGCAATTTCAGGGACGCCGTAAGCGCCATGGCTGCAAAAACACGGAGTGTTGCACCGGAACGGGAGCTTACCGAAGCTTTGTCTAGTAAATACGAAAAATACCAAAGGATGTGGTCATGCATCGCGGGGTATTACGAAAATGAATAAACCATACATAGATTTGCAAAATGTATATTGAGGAATATGAAGGTGTTTTTGATATCTTTCGTAAATGGTGGAACGGAGATGACATAGGCAGATGCCTTATCTCTGTTGCCGCGTTTATAGAGGATGGCGAATCCCCGCCCCCATTGCCGGAGGAACCTGAGGACCGCTGGTTGGATCTTGGCTACATTCAGGCCAACGCCGATTATCAAATCAGGCACAATTTTTACGGCGGCGACGCGGTTCCGATATGGAGCGGCGGTTATGCGGGAAACGACAGTATCCCGGCCTTTCTGGGTTGCGACGTCATACTGGACGAAAATACAGGCTGGTGGGGGCCGGTCATAGCAGACGGCAGGCTAAGCGAACATTCGCTGGACAAGTTGGTCATCAATGAAGACAACAAATGGTGGAGGCATTCGCAGCAAGTGCATTATCTTGCCAACCAATGCGCGGCAGGTAAAGCTGTTCCGAGTGTTCCCGCCATGGGAGGCACAGGAGACACGCTGGCCGCCCTGCGCTCCAGCGAAAACCTGCTCATTGATATGATCGAGGAACCCGAAACGGTTAAAAGATTTGAAGATTACCTAGTTGAACAATGGATTCAAGTGTACAGCCACTATTATGAACTGCACCGGGATGCAAGCTTTAGCGGCAGCAGCAACTTCTTTTTTGGGTTGTGGGCCCCGGGTTCGTTCTATATCCCCAGCAATGATTTTTCCTATATGATCTCCACGGAGATGTATGAGCGCTTTTTCCTGGACGCGCTAACAAGGCAAATAAATTTTCTCGACTACTCGATCTACCATGTGGACGGACCCGGAGCCTTCCGGCATGTTGACATGTTGTGCTCGATTGATAAACTCACCGCGCTGCAAATCCTGCCGGGCGCGGGAAAGCCTAGCCCGCTGTATTATATGAACGTGCTTAAAAAAGTCCAGCGCGCCGGTAAGGGCTTGCATATTGGAATCGCACCCTCCGAGGTGAAAGCCGCCCTTGAGAATTTATCACATAAAGGGCTGATGATCAGCACGTATTGCGACAGTGTTGACGAGGCTAATGAACTGTTGCGGTTTGTTAACCATTTCTATAGCAGAGCTTAAGGATAGGATTGCAAAAACACAATGTTTTGCAAATATATCATAGATGATTTGCTATTAAAGGAGTTGATTGCAGCAAAAAACAAGATCTAACTATGCAGAATACCAAAAAACCATATTCTGAAAAGAATGAAGGAGGCATTATGAAAAAGTTTTTTAGTGTTATTTTATGCGCGGCCTTAATTGTGGCGCTATTCGCCGCCTGCGGGAGTACGAACAACGGCGGCACGACGGCCGATACACCGGCCACAACACAGAACAATAACAACGAGACGGCAAACACGAACGAAGCCACTACCGATTCATCCGGCGGCAACCGGGATGAGTACCGCGTCCAAATCATTAGACCCGCCACGCAGTTTACAGACAGCAGCCTGACCGCGGTCGGCCAGGTGATCAAGGATAAATTTAACATTGAGTTTGAAATAATCGCCTACACCGGAGACATGCGCGAAAGGCAGAACCTGATGCTGGCGAGCGGCGATTTCAACGAGATCCAGTATATGCAGCGTGACGACATCGTAACCTCGTATATAGGCGCAGGGGCGCTGCTGGATCTAGAGCAGTTCAAGGACATCATGCCCAACTTCTGGAGAGTGTACGGCGACGTGCAGATACCCTTCTGGCGCGCAGTTGGCGACGGGACGCTATACAAATGGGAAAATTTTGTGCCTCGGGAAGGCGAAATGGACATTGAGACTAACGACATCCATGTGCGCACAGACGTGCTTGAGTATTACGGCTGGCCGAACCCCGTATCCGCAAGCGAATGGGTGGCGTTCCTCAGGCAGGCAAAAATTGACTTTCCGGAGATCGACGGACAGCCTACCGTTGGCATAACCTCCTGCTTCGCGGAGTCTTGGGGACTCCAGGGCACAATGCCCATCATGTACGAGAAGGGAGACACTTATCTGCCGCTCAGCAACGAGGGCTATACCTTTAACGTTAAAACAGACCAGTTTGAAGACTACTTCAAGAACCCCTATGTTAAGGAATCCTTTGCATTCTTTAACACGCTCTACCGCGAGGGGCTGCTGGATGAGGAAGCTTTCACCGATACCTTTGACAGGATGGAACAAAAGGCGATTTCAGGCACCGCGCTGGCTATCTGGTATGCCGGCTGGTTTAACAGAAACGCTGTACCCTACGAACGCCAATATTTCAATCTGCCCGTGCAATCCGATACCAGCGTGGCCCAAGGCCAAAAAAGGCTGATCCGTATGGAGACCACCCGTAATTTTGAGTCCTACGGCATCACCACCAATGCGAAACATCCGGAAAGGCTGGCAGAGCTGATTGACTGGGCTATGTCCGACGAGGGGCAGATTACCGTACGCAACGGCGTCGAGGGCGTCCACTGGATACGTGACGGATCCGGCAAGCGTGAGATGACGGAACTCGGCATAGCGGCCAAGAAAGATGTGGAAGGCGCCGATAACCTGACAGTAGGCTTGAATTTTTTCTCAATGTTCCTGGGCCACTATAACCTGAAGGCGGCCGACGGTCAGTTCCACGACCTGTTCGACCACGCGGAGATCTACGACGAACACTTCCTGACCCCCCGCCAGAAGGAAGCCGTAGCCGGGCTGGGCTGGAAGAACTCCAAGGGCTGGTATATCGACAACATGGCATATGGCCATACTGGCCTTGCGGGGTCTATCTACATCGACTCTACTACAGACCTGGGCAGGCTGCACCAGCAGATGACCGAAGTCCGCACAAGGTGGACGTCCAGGCTGGTTATGGCAAGCAGCGAGGCGGAGTTTGAGAGCCTTTACCAGCAGGCCATGGAAGAGTATGACAGGCTTGACCACGAATCCGTTATCAACGAGTACAACCGGCTGTACGCGGAAGCGAAAGCAAAGTTAGGATAATACAGGTTTACTAACGAGGTAGAATGTTATTCTGCACCGGCAGGCGGGCAAACCCGCCCGCCTGCCGGTATTTTTCAGAAATCAAGGTGTGGTATGGAGAATAAGCGAAATCTTTGGACAAAAATCAAACTGCAAAAATACCTGCTGCTCATGCTAGCTCCAACTGTTTTATTTGTCGCGGTTTTTAACTATGCCCCTTTGTATGGCTGGGCCATGGCATTTACTAATTATAAGGTCGGACATCCGATCCTCAGCGGGGAATTTACTGGACTGCTGCAATTCCGGCGATTATTTTTTGATAGCACCGACTTGGTCTATCTCCTGCGCAACACCCTTGTAATTAATATAGTCACCGTTGTCAACAACCTGTTGTTTGCGGTCATCTTCGCCATTCTCCTTAAGGAGTTTCAGTGGAAGTTCGGCGCAAGAGCGGTCCAAACCGTATCCTTCTTCCCTTATTTTATTTCATGGGCAATCTCTTATTCCGTCGTTGCGGCATTGCTGTCGGTCAATAGCGGGCTTGTAAACAGGCTGCTGATGGACGCCGGTATCCTGACCCGCGGCATGAACTTCCTAGGCGCCCCGGAGTATTCTTGGGGACTTATGATTATTTTAAACATGTGGAAGTGGACGGGTTATAATACCATCATATTCGTTGCAAGCCTCAGCGGAATCGCCGACGAGCTATACGAATCGGCCAGCTTGGACGGCGCCGACCGTTTTCAGAAGATCATCTATATAACCGTCCCTCATCTGCTGCCTACCCTGAGTATTATGCTGATCTTAAACAGCGGCTGGGTGTTCACGAATAACCTGGACCAATTCTTCATTTTCACAAACTCCACGAACTGGGAACGTATGGAAGTAATAGACATGTATATCTATAAATACGGCTTAAAGTTACTTGACTTCCCTTACGCGACGGCTGTCGGTATATTAAAGTCAATCGTAAGCCTGATGCTGCTGTTTGTTGTAAATAAAGTTGTCAAAAAGCTCGGCGAAACAAGCTTGTTCTAGGGGGGATAGGTATGAAAAGAAAAATTTCGGTAGGCGGACTTATTTTTGACAGTCTTAATGCTGTTTTAATGATAGTGATTTTTGCAGTAATGCTATACCCGTTCATATATATACTCAATTATTCTCTTTCTACACCCAGTATGGTTGGGAGTTCATTGCTGTTGCTTCCGAAAGGGCTTAGTTTTGGCAGCTTCAGTATGCTGTTCAAAGACGCGGCGATTTACCGCGCGCTGTTTTTATCTGTCAGCAGAAGCATTATTGGCCCTTTGGCCATGATTATGGTCTGCGGCATGGCTGGGTATGTGCTGAGCAAGCAGGAACTCGTCTTGGGTAAGTTTTTTAGGCGGATGATCTTATTTACCATGTATTTTAATGCAGGGTTGATCCCGACTTATTTATTATACCAAAACCTCCGGCTGACCAACACCTACTTAGTTTATATTCTCCCCTTCATGGTCGTCCCGTTCAATATCGTGCTGATCCGCACATACATCGAGAGTCTTCCGATAAGCGTAGAGGAAGCCGCTCTGATCGACGGCGCAAATGAGTTTCAGGTATACTGGCGTGTACTGTTTCCCATTTGCCTGCCGGTCAACGCCGCGGTAATCCTGTTCTCTTCCATCAACCATTGGAATGATTTTATTACGACGCAGCTTTACAACACTATGTCGACGAATTTGTACACCATGCAATATGTACTCTATAACGCGCTGGCCGTTCAACTGAACCGGTCCCTGGAGGAAGCGATGCGCCAATCAGCAGAAAACATGGTGACAGGGCAGTCGCTTAAAATGGCAATCACCGTTGTAACCATTGTACCGATTGTATGTTTGTACCCGTTCTTGCAGCGTTACTTTGTATCGGGCTTGATGGTTGGTTCGGTGAAAGCGTAACGATTGTACGGCAGCCGCCTGGGACGATGGGGTCGGTAACGAGTACCTTGGTATGGTACACATGGTGGCCGCTGATCCTAGGTTCCTCGCGGGAGGGGTCTGGGGTTCGCCGTTACGAACGCCGTTCTGCACCATATGAAGCAAGAGGGCAAATCGGCAGCCTATCTGCCCACGGTTGATTTCCGGCTTCCCGTAATTAAAATTTATCTGCGGTTGGGATTCGAGCCTGATAAATCACTGAAAGGCCATACAGAGAGATGGGAACAAGTATATCAACAAATATAGAAAGGGAGATCAGACATGTTAAAAGTAGGTATAGTCGGCGTACGGGGGCTTTCTACCATGATGGGGTTCAACGCTTTGCCAGACGTCAAGGTTGAGGCGATCTGCGACCTGGACGCGGAACTGCTGGCAAGCATGGCAGCAAAGTACAATATTCCAAAGACCTACCGCGTATATGAGGATATGCTGGAAAGCGACATTGACGCCGTAGTCATCGCGACGCCGATGCAGTGCCATGTGCCCCAGGCCATTACGGCCCTTCAAGCGGGCAAGCATATCATGTCTGAGGTAACGGCGGGCGTTACCATGGACGAGCTCTGGTGGCTGATCGAATCCGTAGAAAAGTATAACAAAATCTACATGTTTGCGGAAAATTATTGCTACATGCCGCAGAACCAGCATATACGCAACATGGTGAGCAAAGGCTTATTTGGAGAAGTTTACTATTGCGAGGGCGAATACTTGCATGAGCTAACATCAATGGCTACCTACAACTATGGCGAGCAGACCAGCGGCAAGATATCCTGGCGGCAGTTCTGGCAGCTTGGCAAGCGGGGCGCTTTTTATCCCACCCATAGCATAGGCCCTGTCATGCAGTGGTATCCCGGCGAGCGCATCCTCAGCGTATCATCCTTTGGCACGGGCAGCCATACGCTCCCCAAATTCCGGCAGGACGACACCAGCGTCACCATGTGCCAGCTCACCAATAACAAGCTGGCGCAAATCCGCGTAGACTGCTTATCCCCGCGCCCGCACAACATGAGCTATTACCAATTGCAAGGTACAAAGGGCGTGTACGAGGCCCCCCGCGGCTTTGGGGACGACCATAAAATTTGGCTCTCTGATATGGATCCCGATACCAACAGCGCTAAATGGCGGGGGCTCTCCGAGTTTAATGATTACCTTCCCGACCGCTACAAAAACGCGACGGAGGAGCAAAACAAAGCCGGGCATGGCGGCGGGGACTTCTTCATTGTCGAAGACTTTATTAATGCGATAAAGACCAACACCCAACCGGAAATTGACGTATACAAGGGCTGCGAGTGGACTGCGGTCGCTTTGCTGTCGGAGCTTTCGGTTATGAATAACGGGCGTACGATGGATATGCCTAACTTCCGCAAAAACATGCCTCGCGAAGAGCAGGTGATCAAGCTGTGAGGAGCTTCGGCGATAACGCGATGCTGGCGCTTTATACCATAAACCGCCAGCCTACGTCGGGCATCCCTACCGGATTTTGCCATATTATGGAGCACAGCTTAATCGAGCGGTTTGCGAATGTGAGTCCGGGCAGTTATATCAACGACCCCTATGGTGTATATAACAAGATGATGCACAATGTGGGCGTATGCATGATTGACCAGTACATAGCCGACAATCCCCTTACGATGGAAGCCAGCGGGTATGAGGGTGAAGTCAAAGGCGTCAATGAAGGCGGTGAAGCGGCTGTACTGGACGGCATCCAAATGCTTGATCCTGAGGACGCGGCGCGGCATATGGAGGAATACCTCATCCCGCAGCTTAAGGAAAAAATAAAGAACTTCTCCGAACCGGAAGCCATCCAATCCTTTATCAACTATGAATCGCAGGTGCAAGCCATACTGGGGGACGACATACTGAAGGTATCCCACGGCACTGTGAAATTTCCCCATTTACTCTATGTGGAATACGGTTATGAGCCGTTTTTTACCGCATACCTGCTGTACCCTGATATCATTGAGAAGGTTTTTTCACTCCAGGCGGATTATGCCATACTATGCAATACGGCTCTGGTCAAAGCCTTTGAGCGGGCCGGGTTGCCAAAATACTGCCGCCTTGATCATGATATGGCGGATTCCCGGGATATGCTGTGCTCGCCGTCCTCATTGGAAAAGCTGTGGGTACCGCATTTCGCACGCAGCATTAAACCGGTTGTCGACGCGGACTTTACACTGCTCTGGCATTGTGATGGCAATTTGATGCAGCTTGTGCCTTATTTGCTCGACAGCGGAGTAAACGGCTTTCAGGGTTTCCAGTACGAAGACGGCATGGATTTTATTAACATATGCAAGATGAAACCAAAAAGAGGGGGCCATTTAGTAATACAGGCCGGCGTATCCGTTACAAGGACGCTGCCTTTCGGCACACCGGACGATATCGTGCGCGAAATGAGCTTCCTTGTGGAAAACGGCACGCCCCATATGCTATTATCCATGTCCAGCTCCTGCGTGCCCGGTACGCCTTATGAAAATATCAAGACATGTATTGAGGGCTTTCATTATTACCGTAGGCACGGAGTTGGAGGGCGTCTTTAATATTCATTCACTCTAGGAGCCTTGTATGATGTCATGTACAAGGCTCCTGTGTCATCATTAGAAGAGAGGGACGCTTTCTATGTCCAAAATAAAAGTCGGCGTATTTGGCGCGTACCGGGGAATGACAATGATTAATGTCATGGCAAGGCACCCGGACGCACAGCTTGTGGCGATTTGTGACAAATATACCCCCCTGCTGGATAAATGCAAGAAACTCGCGAATGAAGTGGGCGTCAAGGTTGCACTGCATACGGACTTTGAAACATTTTTCAACGAGGATATGGACGCGGTGGTGTTGGCAAACTATGCTAACGAACATGCGCCCTATGCCATACGGCTGCTTAAATCCGGCCGGCATGTAAACAGCGAGGTCCTGCCGGTCGATACCTTGGCGGAAGCGGTCCAGCTGGTGGAGGCGGTTGAGTCCAGCGGCAAGGTATATACCTATGCCGAAAACTACTGTTATTTCGCGGCTACTCAGGAGATGAAGCGCCTTTACCGCAAAGGTGACGTGGGCGAACTCATGCATGGCGAAGGCGAATATGTCCACGATTGCTCCGGTATTTGGCCTAACATCACTTATGGCGAGAGAGACCATTGGCGCAATACGCTTTACTCAACCTATTACTGTACCCACAGTTTGGGGCCGATCCTGACAATCACGGGGCTTCGGCCGGTGAGGGTTGTAGGTTTTGAAAATCCGAACGCCGGCTACATGGCAAAGGTCGGTTCCCGGATGGGGGCAAGCGGAATGATATTGCTGCAAATGGAAAACGGCGCCACCGTTAAAAGCCTCCATGGGAACCTAAGGCGGCTACCCGATTCCATATGGTACAGCATTTATGGCGATAAGGGTATGATGGAGTCGGACAGATGGGATGGCGGCATAAACCGCGTCCATATCTTCCGCGAGGGTGACGATACCGCAAGGACGGCGACAAGTTATCAGCCTACGTTAAAAATCGATCCGGCCCTTGCCGCTTTATCCGGCGGGCATGGGGGCAGCGACTTTTATACAATGCACTACTTCCTGCAAAAGCTGCTGGGCCGTGAAGGTGGCGATGAATGCATCGACGTTTACACCACGCTGGATATGGCCATACCCGGTATCCTGGCATACCGTTCTATTCTCGGGGGGAACATCCCCCTTGCCGTACCGGATTTCCGGGACCTATCGGTGAGGGGACAGTACCGGAATGATAAGAAAACAACGAACCCAAACGCCGCGCCCGAGGATATCCTGCCCGTCTGCTCCCATACCGTAAATGATATCTCCGACAACGTGTATGATGAAGTCCGTAAAACATGGGAATCAAGCCGGCAATACTAACGTAGAAACGAGGGGTATCAATGGACCTTAGGCAAACACGGGATGTAGTAATGCTCAATGGCATTATGGGATTTCCGCCAAGACCCCGGCGGGCTTAAAACAGAGGAAATACTCTCCGGTCAGCCATACCCGTCGTGGAGGAAGGCCGAGGTCCCCGGCGATATAGCAATGGCCTGCCCCGAACAGCCCTACTATGAGGGGATATGCTGGTATAGAAGAGAGTTTGAGGTTCCCAGCGGTATGAAGGGTAAACGCATCATGCTGCACTTTGAAGCCGTGAACCACATTTCCTGCATCTATATAAACAGCATATTTGCCGGCCGGAATAATCAAGGTTATCTTCCATTTGGTATGGATATATCGAAGTACGTAACCGATGGGAATAATACACTACTGGTTATGGTTGATAACGGGATCATGGAGGTCGTATTTAAAGATGGCTGGATAAGTAAAATTATGACGCGCTCCGGACCGCTTCCCTGTGACGCCGTTGCCCCGGGAAGCCTTCGTTTTGTGGAGACGGTACCGTCAAAGGATTTCCTGCCGGGATGGGAAACGATTAACGAATCGGTATATACGGTTACCGGCTGGAAAATGATAGAAAACGGCCCCGTCAGATGGGTTTGCCGGGCTGAAGGGCATGTGGGAAACGCTGAATGTATTTCAAACATAACGATCCACAAGGGGACAGCAACCATTGATTTTGATATCAATTTAGGTGGATATCTTGCAGAACTGAAACGCAATGATATCGACGCTTTGGTTATCATCCCTACAAACTGGGTCGAACCGCCTGTCTTACTGAGGCATGTTCATGATTTTAAACATCTACCATTGATATTGTGGGGATTTCCTGAAACTGACGAGTATTTGGACAAGGGGTTGTTTTTGGGGTCTTCCTCCGCCTACGCGGTCATTAAGGGCGCGTTGGAACAAATGGATATCAAGCATGAATGTATTATGGGTTTGCCAAGTAATATTGAAACGAAAAACAGGGCCGAACTCGTTTTATCAAATATTAGTGCATCCATTGAATTGGCAAGGTCAAAAATCGGCCTTATCGGATATAATTCCATGGGTATATATACGGCTACATTTGATCAACTCTCTATTAAGAAGCATTTTGGTGTCGAGATAGACTGCATGGCTGATTCATATATAGTGACCGAAATGATGAACAATATCAGTGACGCGGACTGCATGGAACTTAGGGAGCGGTTTGGCTGCGGTTATGTTCTAATGCCCGACGCGGAAAAATCATTTAATTTGCCGTTAAAAATGTATCTTACCCTTAAAAAGCTAATATGCGAAGGGAATTGGAATGCCCTATCTGTAAAATGCCAGCATGAGTTTACCTCTTACCTCGGCTGCGCGGCGTGCTTGCCACTGTCAATGTTAACAGACGAGGGTATTATGTGCTCAGACGAAGGGGATGTTCATGCGGTGCTGACAATGCTCATAGCAAAGACAGTAACGGAAGCCGACTTGTTTTTTGGAGATATTTACCCATACAACCACAATAGATTCTTGATGGGCCATTGCGGGCTGGTTCCGCATGAGTGCGGCGAGCCCGGATGTACCATCACACTCAACGAAATGGATAAGAGGATAAGCAGGGACGGACTGACTACCGGCGGCATTGTATCTACGCTTACATACCGGTCAGGCGATGTTACGCTTGCAAGGATAGAGGGAAGGAGGGATAGCGGATATAGGATGCATATAGCGGAAGGCCGCGCTTCACCCGCACGGTCTGTCGGCCATAACTTTTCAAATGTGGAAGTAGAGCTTGATTGATAATGGTTTCGATTATAACGGTTTTCTCATAAAGCAATTATCAAATCATTATATAATGGTTTATGATAGGATTAGCCATAAGCTGCGGTCAATTTGTGAATATTTGGGCGTCGAATGTATTTAGGCTCCGCCCAAGTATCCGTGTTGCACCGCCACAGAAAACAAATCGTTTGGATTCTTCGAGCCAGGCGATGGTTTCCTCAAACCGGCCGCCTTTGTCGCGTGAGATGTCCAGTGCATGGGCCTTATGCGCAAGGCGGTCAATTATGCGCTGGTGAGAGTTGGGTCTTTAAAAACTTCTTCCCAGCTGTCGAATGTGAGGTTTGAAGTAACGATGATCGAGCCCTTATTGCTCCGTACTTCCGCGATAAAGAAATACAGTTTGCCGTACCTCCCAGGAATACTACCATGCAGGTAAAATACATCGCTCTGTAGAAAAAAGGACAAAAAATAAATCGAGCTTGCGAACGGTGCCACTTGTCAGTGGTTTTGAACAGATACTGCTGCAACGCAAGGCTGACCAGGAAGAGCAGAGGAGAGTCTGCGGGAACTGCTACGATAAGAGCGGCATTGGCTTTGTTCTGGTCAACGAAATGGGTGAAAAGATAAAGCTTGATTATCTATCAAGAGCTCTGCCGAGGATTCAAAGGAAGCATGGTTTACGTCAAATACGAATCCACGATCTCCGGCATAGCCACGCAAGCTTGCTGATTGAAATGGGATTTTCGCCATTGCTGATCAGCGAACGGCTAGGGCATGAGGACATCAAGACGACTTTGCAGACGTATTCCCACCTTTATCCCGATAAACAGGCGGAGGTGGCAGCGAAATTACAGAGTCTATTTTGACCTTTATAATAAATTAACTTGAAAAGCGATTCGCTTGAAAGTTAATTTATCGAATGGCAACGCACTTAACAGGCTAACGAATTAGCTAATTTTATAGTGCGTTGACTATACCGTGTACCTTTTGTGTGCTTTTTGGAAAAGAGAAGCCCGCAAACCCTTTATTTATGCTGGTTTGCGGGGTATATGGTGTTATTCCCACTCGCCGAATTAACCTCGTTTCTAAACTTTTTAGTTTAGATATTTTGGTTCCATTTGATACGATATAGCTTCTGCTATCTTTATCCTAACGGGTTGCCGAACTTTTGCTATCAAAAATCTATCAGTTGGTCGCTATCGCAGGTCGCATTCATTGTGCTATTGCAAGAGGTTTGCAGGTTAGAGGGGGGCTACACTCATGGCGCAAATGCTATCCAATTCTTCTAGAATATTGCCGAGGAACCAATTCCTTATATAATCAACACGCCTTTTGAGAAAGCCTCGTTATCTATGATACCTCGCATATAACCGATAAAATCATCGTATCCCAGAGTCCACTGATATATTCCTTCAGCTATTTGGGGCATACGCAGTTCCTTCAATTTGAACTCTGCAATTTGCAAGGACTTCATCTGTAACTCACGCCAGGAAAAATGGCCGGATGCTATCGCCATGATTGTTTTATCGCCTATAACGGCAAGTTTCGTGTTGGATTTTATTACACGAAAATTCTCGTCCACAAAAGGAAAATCTTTAACGCATTCCTTTTCCACAATTATCTTACTCAAAGAATTAAGCCCGTACAATTTCAATTCTTTTTCAATCGCTTTCGTGGTCAGAGACGGGTCAACAAATGCCCCTTCCGTTAGGTAGCCACGCAGTACTGCTGCCGCGTTTTTTTTACCCGGATTGGATTTCAATCGCTCATCATCTACGAGGCAAAACGACCACAGTTCTGAATCTTTGATAAATCCGGCTCTGTCGATGCGTCCCGCTGTTTGCAGCAATGATGTTAGGGAAGCCAGTTCTCTGAAACCTGTCCGAAAAGATATGTCGACTCCAGCCTCAACACATGATGTCGCAATTAGCGTCCAATCCTTGTCGTCTGAGGCTTTAAGTCGGAGTTGGATGCGCTCCAGTGTTCTTTCCCTATCCGTTGGGATAAGCGCCGTTGACAGATGCTCAACACGCTCTCGGCCGTTTTTCTTACTGCAATAATCGGCAAGTACTGCGGCGCTCTGCACAGTATTTAAGATTACTAAACGAGGGCCTTGGAAACCGCATATCCACGATAGAAATTCGTCTATATGCTTGGGGGATAGATCATGTTTATAGCGAACTCGTTTATTCTCGTATTCGTCAAGGGCATTTCGTAGCGGCTCGTCAACTATTTCAGGCACTGTTGACTTATCCGGAGAAATCTCGGAAATCTCCCAGAAACGATTTAATGAACCTGAGGCCAAAACCCAGTAGCATGACCAGTCATGGGCGTATATTTTCATCCATTTCCATGCGACAGGCAGAAGCTCCGCAGGTAACGCGGCGTGCGATTCGTCTATGAACAAAGCGCTTCCAGGCAATTCATGAAGCCGCCGCAGTCCAGAGGTGCCTTTTGACGCCAACGTTTCAAAGAAAGCGACTGCTGTCGTCACGATAATTGGAGCGCGCCATAATGCGGTGAGATAACGTATGTCCTCATTCTCAAAATCAGCGCGATGATGTAACTCCGCGACTATTTCCTCCGGGTTCTCATCTGGCAAAACAAGCGCTTTGCGGTAAGTATCGACTGATTGTTTGATAATATTGGTGAAAGGTAGAACGACAAAAATACGCCTAAGCCCGCGCTTTTTAGCCTGGGCAAGCAGATGCGCCATCACTGCGGTGGTTTTGCCGGAGCCGACAGGACTGGAGCAAGACGCGAGATTTTCGCCAATCTCGCGATTCCGGCAGGAGAAATACATTTTTGCACGAAGCCGCCCGCGCTCGTCGTTGCTTTGCAGAGCTGCAACATACCGGTCAAGCTGTTCGAGACGCTCATGGGGACAAAGTGGATAAAGGGGCTCACTTGCAGGATATTTGTTATCGTTCTGCGCTGTGTCGGTGTGATCTCCGTCAACAATACACGACAACAACACACGCAAAAAAACCGATAAATCTCCTTGTGGCATAGCGGCACTATATGCCGGTTTCTCGCTAATTATTGATTCATGAATGCGCAACAAGGTGGGCAGCTCATTATTTGTCCTGTCAAAAATTTCGCTATCGCGAAAAGCTTCTTCTCCGCAATTACTTTCATGGATGAAGTTTGGCAAGCCTGTGTGGTGGGACGACACAGCGATTGCAGAAAGAAGCGATAGGCTTTCGTCCGTTAACAGGTACGCCGTACCCGCGTCATCATGGTGAACAGGTAGAGGTTCCCGCGTTCGTTCTTTATTCAATACCGCTTGATTTTCTTTCACCAGCTTGCCTAAATCATGGAAGGCTGCGGCGGTTTCCACTGTTTGAATAAGCAGCTCCCCGTCAGCCTTTGAATACTGTGCTGCCGCCTCCGCAAAAGACCGAGCCTTAGACATCACTCCGGAAATATGCGCTTCATACGGTTGCGTTGGAATCTCAGCTTTAGGGCTGTGCGCCGCATATATCATAATGCCATCAAATCAGTAAAAGACTCGATGCGCGATGCAAGCGATTCCGGCAGCTTATCCTTCGCCTCATAGTCGCTCCATGCTGTGGACGGTTCGCCGGGATTGCCGTACCGGCTTGGGGTAAGGGCCTCAAAGAGCAGATAGTCTGGACAACTGCCCAACGCGTCTTTATGCTCAATATAAAAGGCGTGGCGAATGCGGACGTCCGGTCGAACCGCCGAGCGGGTAAGATCATACGCCTTGGGGATCAGGAGCTTTAGCAACTCAATATCATTGCCGGTGCATCCAGTTTTACCTGCATAATTAGGATTTACGAAAAACGGCATAGCATAAACGCCATGTTCTACTATACGGAACGCTAAGGGTGCCATACCTGCGTTCTTGCCTTCCTGAACTCCTGCCTTGTTGGTATTCGTATGCCTGACAATTCGGATTGGCGCAATCGAAACACCAACGCCAAACTGAACGACGCCTGATTTAATAAATCCTTTCGCTGCGCCCTCTTCTAAAAATGTATTCCCAAAGACACGGGCGTCCCAATATTTACGCACGAACTCGCTGCTCAAGAACTCGGATTCATCGTATTTTTTTGTGTCGCCCATTTCTTTTGTGATTTGCTTTCTGTCACGCCCGCGGGACTCCAGTATCCAATAGCTATTGGGATTCCCCGAAAACACCTCAGGGAGGCTTTTAAAAAATGGGGTTTCTTTATCCTCAAGCAAATCACGGAGTTTCCGCTTAAATGATACGGGCGAGATTTCACCGCATCCGTTGGGGCGCTGGCGCGGCTCGCTTTCACGGTCGGGGTCGCCGTTGGGATTTGAATTAACCGCTTCAATGATAAGAAGCCCTGTTGCACGTTTCATCTCATTCACTTGCTTTGTCCTCCTTATTTGTTATCAGCAGTTCATCGTCCGGCTCGGCTTCGTCTTTTGTGTTTGGAAGCTTCGCCAAATATCCAATAAACAACTGAGCCTTGTCAAAATCCGTGTATCTTAACCCGGCAGTGATTTGTGGGCCAATTTTCGCCATCACATCTTCAAACTGTCTCAGATACCACCACGCAAGCCTATCGCCCGATTGCTTTGCCCACGCGACATACGGTGACATCCGTGTTCCAAGTAACGCAAGCGCTTGTTCCGGATTCTCGGAAGCTGTCACAAACACCGCATTCCCGACAAGCTGCACTGGGATTTCGCCGTCGCGCTTTTTTTCACAGTACAGCGCATGGAGGCTGTCTGACAACTTCAAAACCTGCCCCAGCAAAAATGCATAATTTTCCATATAATCCTCCTTGTCACATCCGAGTTTGTAGAGCAGCATCCCCAGCAACGGGAGAAATTTACTAACCGCGTCTTTATGCTTGATACTGAACTTTCCGCGCTTTCCTTTAGACAATTCGTTGCCCGTGTACATCACAGGTCCGGCACAATTCGTCAAAAGTCCGCGCAGGTGATATACTATTTGAGATTGCTGCATTGCGTTAAGCAGCAGCTCAACGCCCTGATAATAACGCATCTGAGGAACGCTTTTCTTCGTTTCCCCATCCATTTTCCAAACCTGATTGATTATTTTGTAAACTTCAAGAGGAAAGAGAACATCCGCATTTACGTGGTCAAGCTCTGGGATGTTTTTGAAGCCGCGCTGCCAGTCGTTGGCAGATTGTACGAGTGCGTCTACGGTTAAGCTCTGCGACAAATCTACCCGTGCGCGCTTTGAAAGTGCGGGAGGTATTTGGCGCAGAGTGAAAACCTGTATCTGCTCCGGCCTTTTATCCGGTGGGATTCCTCCCAAGACTTTTATAAAGTCCTTTGATTCATCTTCAAATCGTGCAGCTGTATCAGCCTTTGCTGGGGCAAACAGTGTTGCATATTTCGGAGTAATATCCGGCAGTTTGTCGGGATAGACCAAAAGAATCGCTTCCCCGTCTATCATCTTCCACATCGCGTTTGCATGTTCTGGGCTTGCAATCCATTTTAACGCAGTTTGAGTGCGCATTCGGTTGGCGGGAGTAATGGGGTAGGAGGCATCATCGGCGTTATTATATCTGAATTGGCAGCGCTGCTCACGGAACATCCCTCGAAGAGCCACATCAAAGCCCGCCACGATACGGACAGAAGGCATCGGCTTACCCACGTCAGCATATTCGGCACCAAAAGCGTCATATATATCCGCCAAAGGTGTGTCGAGGCTTGCCTTTTGATCTGCTTCAAGAAGCGTTTTGTTTGTTTGATCGGAGGTTGTTTTGCTAGCCACCGGATGACCATATTTCTCCCAGTTCTGCAAATCCAGCATGATGGACAGCGAACCGCAGTCGTCCTCTGCACTGTCGTCCTTTTGTGGACTACCTTTATAGATTAGAATCGCAAGGCATACGTTTATATCTTCTTTCTTGCTTAACTTTTTCCAAATCCACTGTTCCAGTTCCGCGCGGAATTTCTTTGCGTCGGTTGCCTCACACAGATTAAATAACTCGCAAAGAATACCGAAATTTGACTGCGCCGGGAATCTTTTATGTAGGCACGCGTTAACCTGATTTATACGCTTTTTACCCCAATTATCAAATACGCAAATTGACTTTAGAACTTCAAAATCCGGCGCTGCTTTGCCATTTTGAATATTATCGAACAGCTCCCTGTCTTTGGCGGCAGAGATTCGATATAGAGGTGCGATATTAAATGCAGGAAATGTGGACTGGTTGTCGCCGAACTTGCTAAGAGTTTTCACCAAATCAGTAGGCAGCAATTCCACATCGCAAACCGAGCCGTTACTATCCAACCACATACGGAAACAATCGCCGTTAGGGAGATTTCTTCGCAAATTATGGTCGGCTTCCAAAGGGATTTCTGCGTCAATCAGGGTTTCTGATAATCTATACAACTCGTTTATCATAAAACCCCTTCTTTCCTGTATCTCAAAACTCCATGATCAATCTTCACGTCGGTATCATATGTATATTTTACAGGGGAGCGATAACCGTCGGAGAAAACCTGTCGCAGCATAGATGGTATCGTAATTGCTGGCAAGTTCAACGGTTTGGTTTTTTCGCGAAAAGCTCCAAAGTAAGACGGCGTGAACTCACGCCAGCCAAGCACCGGAATAGAATAACATTGTCCACGAGAAAGCCGCCGGTTAAAAATTGCCTGATATGCATGACCCGGGGAGGTTGTCTTGCTGTCCCATTGAACCGCTTTTTGCGGCAAATTGTCCTTCTGCCTGTAGGGAACGGCCTCCGCGTACAAACGATAGCAGACGTCGATCAGAACTGTCGCGCAAAGTTGATATGGATTCCCGCTCTTTATGTTCTGCTCTTTTCGCAACGGGCCGCCGTAATTGGTATAGTAAGTATGAAACTGCACAGGTGCGCAAATTTCCACCTTGAGCGGAAGCACTTCAATCGCCGGCCCCCAAAGCACAGACTCAAAAATCGCTTTAACAGCCGAGTATGTAGGCGCTGGATAACTCACGGGGCTATCGCCTGTATCAGGGCGCGTCCACATTGCGGTGTCGCCAGCAATTTCCATTTCGAGAAAATAAGGCATGTTTATTTACCTCCTTTTAAACTTGCCTGTAATCATGCGCGCACGCTCCTAAATGATTATTTCGTTGTCTATTCACTGCAACCTCTTTTACCGTCATACTGTTCAGCTTAATTTCTACCAAGAGTGGGAATGTTTGCCTTTATTGTATCAAAAATATGAAATATATACAACCAAAATTCTACAAATACTGCAAGAGGGATGTAGATTGCCCCACATCCCTCTTGCAGTATTGACTTTTTGATTACTGTATCTTATTAGCGCACATCCCGCGTCTGCCGTTGCTCCTTGTTCCTACCCAGCAGATGAGCCAGTCCGTGCTGCTCAATTATAGATTTATAGAGGCTATTATGATGCTTCAGCTCCTTATTTTCCTGTAGAAGGCTGGCCGCATTAAGCTGTCCACGGATGGAACGATACTGGTCAAGCTGCCTTGTGAGCGACGATATTGTTCCCGTCAGCTCCGTAATTTTAGCCTTCAGCCCAGAGATGCTCTTTTCAGCGGCTTGCAACAGCTTTTCGAGCTTTCGCTCATTTTTCACCTGCACAACATATTTCTGCGCCGCTGTTACAATGGTTTGGTAGTCTTCTTTTTCCAGCATCACCTTTGAGGAAAGCGGAACATTTTTCACCTTAATCTGCTCCACAGCCTGAATATCAACTTGCTTATTCTGCAACTTGGCTATGGTTTTTTCGAGCGAAGCTACTTCATTCGACCGCTGTACCTTTTTATAATCTATGACGCTCAAATGCTCGTCGTGAGTGCCAAGCTGTTCCCACTCAATGTCGTGGCGCTCCATCACCTGAGAAAGTTGCTCTTTTTCCGATTTAACCCATTGGCTCCATTCGGTATCGCCTCTGGCTCCACCATCGAAGCCTTGATTGGAAAGCGCCTGCTTGAGCGAGACGCGTGTATCAAGGCCGCGCTTGCTTTCGGTAGTGAACGGCACAAAATCCACATGCAGGTGAGGTGTGGCTTCATCCATGTGCAGATGGGCAGAGAAAACTTTTAGATACGGATTTCTCTCCTGAAAGCCTTTCATAAACTCGTCGAGTACAGATGCGGCAAGCTGCCCGTTTATGCTATCTGCGGCCATATTTCCCATGTTTCCTACCTGAAATATGACCTCATAAAAGAGCTTCTCTTGTTTGCCCGTCCGTATCTTTTCATAGTAATCATCAATGCAACGGTCGGCGCGTTTTTGCCTGGTATTGTATCTTTGCAATGCCTCATCAAATAATTCGTGATAGACATTCTTGATGGATGTGTTACAATATGAAATATTGAGTGGCGTTCGCTCGGCCTCTATATTCGCCGCCTTAAATTGGCGGCTGTTATGGCTGACCGAACCTTTGCCCAGCATCACGCTGATGGTTCGCTTCATAGCGCCCTCCTATCTTATTGGCGTATCCGGCGGAGCCGGGGTTTTGTTACTTTTTTCAAAAATAACAAAAATAACAAAAATAACAAAAATAACGCAAAAGCACTTTTGACGCTTCGCATCAAAAGCGCCTTGCGCTCTCCGAGGGGGATGGGGCTTTGCCCCGCCGTCTGCGGACGGCTCCCCAGTGCTCAACGCCCTTTGAAAAGGGCGGCCGCACGGCTTTCCTAAACTTTATTCCACTCGCCGTTAGGCAGGAGAAAAGGCAGAGCCTTTCCTCCACTGGCCAGTGTTGTCCGTGAGGGAAAGTCAATGGGTACGGGTTGTATTGCCTGCGGCAATCTCCACCCGCAAGTATGCCCCATTGACTTTCCCTCCGCTCCCTGCGACGGTCGTGACGATGGTGACGATAATCACACGCCGTCGCCGCTATTATGAATACCGTCACGACCGTCATAATCGTCACGCCGTTCGGCAAGCATGAGCTTGATAGTCCTCCCGGCATGAGAGCGGTTGGATTCGATGCGGATGCCGTAGTCGTTCCAAAGCCTGTCCGCGCCGACATTCAAACGCCGTGCCAACACGTTCGGCTGAATATCAATACCATCCAATCTATCAATCAGGTCTGAGGCACTGCCGCTCCAATCCGGCGATTCCGGCGAAACCATTTTTGCAACAGCCTCAAGCAGCGGATCGGGCGGAGCTTTCCATAATTCTGTCTCCGCTTTGGTGAGCTGCCACAGACAGCGTTCCCGGTCGAACAGCAAATGAAGCCGCTGGTCTTGCTGGTCGCGCCCGACAATATCCAACACAGCTTTATTGTCCGTGCGTTTTTCCTTTTGCATAATGAACGCACCGTCCGCCGCGCCGAGCAGACCATTTGTGCCAGAGATTGTCTCAAAGCTATCGTCGGCGGTCTGTTTTCGGGTGTGGTGGACGAGCAAAATACATATATTGTGCTGATCGGCGAACTGCTTGAGCCGCGTGACAATTTCATAATCGCTGGCATAGCTAAATTTCTCGCCGCCGACTTCGCGGATTTTTTGCAGCGTGTCGATAATAATGAGCTTGGTGTCCGGGTGTTCCCGCGCAAGTTTGTTGAGCTGACCGTTCAATCCATCTTTGAGATTTTTAGCCTGCGTCGCAAAGTGAAAAGCATCAATACTGTCCATGCCAAACATACAGGACAGCCGCTTTTGCAGTCGCGCATAATCATCCTCCAGTGCGAGATAGAGGACGGTGCCTTTGTGAACGGGGTACTCCCACAGGGGAATACCACCGCTTACATGGTAGCCGAGCTGTGCCATGAAGAAAGATTTACCGACCTTAGGTGCCCCGGCGAACAGATATACGCCGGAGCATAGCAGTCCATCAATGACTTGCGCCCTTGGTTGGTAAACCGTGTCATATAACTCTGTGAGGGATACGGTGTGCAGGTAATCGGGATTGTTCATTTTCCGAAAATAGTCTTTCAGATAGTCCAGCTCAAAATCATCATTGATTTTCGGCTCATTTTCGGGTATGCTTGTTTCAAGTTTTAGCGATGGTGATTGCCCCTCGCCTGTTGCCGCAGGCAAATACAGGGCGATCACTTTTTCTTGGTTTTCGACCATCAGCACTCCCCCTTTTTGCCCATTTGGGCATAGTTAATTATTTAGTGTCGGAATTACTTTCTGGCCGCCATCCGATTCGCCCGGGCGGACGCGCCATTACCGTGACGCGCGACGGTTTTCGACTAAACTTAACTGTATTTATTTAAGTTAATTTCATTATACTAACTCATTTCCGTTAAGTCAAGTGGTTTGCAGGAAAATATTTAACTTTTTTATTTAAGTTGTTCTTGCTATTCTTAAACGTATATGCTATACTCGTTTCGGAAGTCAATTTACTACGGACAGGGGACGATGCTATGGCTATCGGTGAAAGAATCCGATTTATCCGCAATTTGCGCGGCATGACGCAGAAATATCTTGGGATGGCCATCGGTTTTACTGAGAAGACGGCTGATGTTCGCATGGCTCAATACGAATCCGGCGCTCGAACGCCGAAGGAAAACATGACTGCCGACCTTGCGAATGTCTTAGACGTTCGTCCACAGGCTTTGGCTGTCCCTGATATTGACAGCGATATTGGTTTGATGCACACCCTGTTTACGCTTGAAGACTTGCGCGGCTTGACAATCGGGGAGATTGATGGCGAAGTCTGTTTGCGGCTGGACAAATCCAGAGATCTGACCTATGTTGGAATGCTGGAAATGCTCATGGCTTGGAACGAGCAAGCAAAGAAACTAAAGACAGGGGAAATCACCAAAGAGCAATACGACCAGTGGCGTTATAGATACCCCGAACTGGACACCACGCAGCGGTGGGCAAAGGTTCCTTCCCAAGAACTGAGCGATTCCCTTGTAGAAGCCCTAAAAGAGAAGGAATAAGCGCCTTTTCTATACATACAAAAACGGTCTTGCCGACTTATCAAAAGTCAGCAAGACCGTTTTATAGAATAAGGCCGATTACCTGCAAACCACCTGCTATACAGGAGTAAACAGAGTAAACCGGAAAATGGCTTCTGCTATCAACCTGCTATCAAATGGCGAATTTTAACCCCAAATATCTTGAGATTATGCGGTTTTATGGGCTTCGTTACTTACTCCCACTCTATCACTATAAGTAGGCATAGCCCGGTAAAGCTCGGCAACTCTTCACTTTTTCTGCGGTCATTGATTTTCATGCACAATATGCAAATCCTCCCGACAAATTACTAGAGCCACAATAGAACCACAGTACACGGTGGGGCATTACGCCCTGCCGTTTCTTTTGTTTTCACCTATATTATAAAGGAATCAAGGCTAGGTATCAATGCCTTTACTCCGATGTGTGTTCCATGATATCGCCGGGCTGACAGCCAAGCGCTGTGCATATCCTGTCGATGATTTCCGTATTGACCGGTTGCCCCTTGGAGAGCTTCGACAAGGTCGGCCAGGTCAACCGAGCTTGTTCCAAGAGGTCGCCCTTCTTCATGCCGCGCCGTTGGAGCATGTCGAACAGCTTATAATAACGAAGCGCCATACCGCCACCCCCCTTCTGCTACTACTATAAC
>Ga0099364_10001491_pt1 | contig 38447 bp, 31 predicted proteins | sample TergutTh196P3_FD_73070 | JGI IMG/M metagenome (GOLD analysis project Ga0099364, IMG submission 73070) | Microcerotermes parvus P3 segment gut microbial communities from Pointe-Noire, Republic of the Congo - Th196 P3 | ecosystem: Host-associated > Arthropoda: Insects > Digestive system > Gut ... | reverse complement strand
TTTAGCACATTCCTTGTTTCTTTGCATCTCTTTTCTTTTCTTGCTTTCTTTTTTTCTTCGCTTCTTCTTCCCTCGCTTTGGACTCGTTTTTTGCGTAAGGTAACACGGGGGCTGGTCAAGTGCGCCGGCTGCGGCACGGCACTCAGCGCGTCCTACGACGCGAAGAAGGGCAAGTTCAGAAATTTCTCCTGTTGGGTATACAAAAATTACGGCAAGGAGCGCTGCTCCAGCCACGCCATTGGCTGGAAAACGTTGCAGGACATTGTGCTGACGGACATCCGCCGCAACGCGCAGATCGCCGATGGGAATGCTGATGAATACCTGCAAATACTCACCGTCGCGCAGACGGACAAGCAGAAGAAGGAAACCGATAAGAGCAAGCGGGCGTTAAAAACCGTAGAGAAACGCATCGCGGAGCTCGACCGCATCATCGCGAAGCTCTACGCAGACAGCGCCTTAGGCAAAGTACCGAAGCAGCGAGCGGAAACCATGATGGCCGCCTACGAGCAGGAACATACAGAACTGTCCGCCAAGCGGGATGCTATGCAAATCGAAATCAGCCAGGCGGAGCAGATCTACGACAACGCCGAAAATTTCGTAAAGCTGATCGCAAAATATCTTCATGTGGAGGAGCTCAACGCCGCGATACTCAACGAGCTGATCGAAAAAATCGTGGTGCATGAGAAAGAGATTGACGGGAATGGTCAGAAGGTTCAGCAGGTGGACATCCACTACCGCTTCGTTGGATTCATGCCGCGATTCCGCACAGAGGACGGGTATCAATGCATCAGGGCTACGGTGATTCGCAGCCGTTAAACTATGGCGATGCCGTATTTTCGCAGGAGTGCCTGTGCCTTTTCCTCTCCAACAGCCGTAAGGCTGACGGACTTTGCCCTGCGCCCGTCAACGATAAGCTCGTCCTCCGCAAGAGCGTTGAGGTCGTCGAAGTCGTAGCCCTTCCAACTGCGGCGGTACTTGTAACCCGGATCTCCCTCCTCCCAGGAATTCAGGTAGAGCAGTAACAACGTGAGGTCTTTACGTATATTGTCCATGCGGGACTCCTCCTTCGGTTTCTTTTTCTGAGGTTATTGTAGCACGGGAGTGCAAGAAAAACAAGCGGGAATCCAAACACTCAACAAGAAAGCACTTGTATTTCATCGGAGATTGCTGTATAATAATGAAAAGGCAGGTGACACCATGGGGCAGCTTCAGAGCAACGTGTTCGCGCAGATTTCTCAGGCAATCAACCAAAGCCACAGCAACGTGGTCTACGCGGTGAACACGGAACTGATTCATCTTTACTGGAACATCGGCAAGATCATCAAGACGAATATCATGCAAAGTGACCGCGCGGAATACGGCGCGAAGCTGATTGATGGCCTGAGCGCGGAGCTTGTACGGGAGTACGGGCGCGGCTATAGCCCGCGGAACTTGGCCAACATGATCAAGTTTTATGAGGTCTGTTCGGACGAAAACATTTTGCACGCAGTGAGTGCAAAATTGACTTGGACCCATCTACGACGGCTGATTTATATCGACGACCCGCTAAAGCGTGAATTTTATCTTGCCATGACTGCCAACGAGCGGTGGAGCGTTCGCGTGATGAACGAGCGCATCAACTCCATGCTGTATGAGCGCACACAGATTTCCCGCTTGCCGGAGGAAACTATCCATAACGAGCTAGAAGCATTGGCTCAGGAGGACAAGCTCACGGAGAATCTTTTCTTCCGTGATCCGTATGTCCTTGATTTTCTTGGCTTGAAAGATACCTACAGCGAGCGCGATTTGGAGAATGCCATCCTGCATGAGCTGGAGAAGTTCTTGTTGGAAATGGGGCGCGACTTCGCTTTCCTGGGTCGCCAAGTGCGCATCACCATAGGCTATCGTGATTATTATATTGATCTGCTGTTCTACCATCGCAAGCTAAAGCGGCTGGTCGCCATTGAACTGAAGTTGGGCGAGTTTTTGCCTGAACACAAGGGGCAGGTGGAACTGTATTTACGTTATTTGGAAGCCCATGAGAAGAATGCCGATGAGGAATCACCCATTGGGATTATCCTCTGCGCTGAGAAGGATCAGGAAACGGTGAGCCTGTTGGAGCTGGACAAGAGCGGCATTCATGTGGCGCAGTTTCTAACGCAGTTGCCGCCGAAGGAAGTATTGGAGGATAATTTGCGCCGGGCGATTACGCGGGCGAGGGAAGCGCTGGAGAGCAAAGAATAGCAGCCCACAGATGGACAAGTAGAAGCGTAACGGGGTAAACTGTTGCGCTTCAAATTTTGCCTTGACTCCTGTCTGTTTATATGATATATTGTATATAGGTAAGATTTTTATACTAAATGTAGGAGACGATAGAATGAGTAGCGGAAATAAACGTGGCCCGGATCCAAAGGACTTCACGCTTCGGATGCTCTGCGGAAAATCAGCTGGTACCTGTGAATTTCCTGGGTGTGGGCAACGGCTATTTTATGACAATATTACTCTGAAGGAATTTAACAACGCCTTTGTAGCACATATAGTCGCATCCAGTCCCGATGGGCCAAGAGGGGATCCAGTTTTATCTTGTCAGCTATCCGATAAATTGGATAATCTTATGTTGATGTGTCATACGCATCACAAGCTGATTGATGATAATCCTGACGAATATCCAATTGAGAAGCTACATGAAATAAAACGCGTACATGAAGAAAAAATCACACAAGCATGTTCTTTATTGTCAACACCAAATACCGAAATGATATTTTTAGCTTCCCCTATCAAGGGAAAATTTCCTGTGTCAATTGATATAAGGCAAGCAGCACAAGCGGTTATTCCCAACAGGCAGACAGGAAATCCATACGGCTTTCCAATTGATATCTCATCTGCCCACGAGTACAAGACGGTTTCCTATTGGAATGATGTGACTGCTCAATTGAATGATTGGATCAATACTACTTTCGTAAGCTTGCTTAGAAGAATGTCAAATATCCATATCTCCATTTTTTCGCTTGCGCCAATTCCTTTGATCGCAAAATTAGGGGAAATGATCGGCGACAAAGTGCCGGGAGAAGTATTTCAATTGTTCAGAAGGGAAACTTGGAATTGGCAAAAATCAGAACAAAATAATTCGTTTGAAATACACAAGGAGAATAGAAGCAAGGGAAATAAAGTAGCTCTAATCCTCTCCCTTACAGCAGATGTAGCGGTTGAACGTGTGCTTGCCATTGGAGATTATAATGTTATCTATAAAATTAAAGCTACACGTAATGATGTTGACTGTATTGAGAGCAGGGAGGATCTGAATGCATTTTGGCATCAATATCAAACTGTATGCGATGAAGTTCGGAATTCTTTTGGGCAAGATAGCGTGATCCACTTGTTCCCATCTGTGCCTGTGTCCGCCGCTTATGAGATTGGACGCAGATATATGCCAAGGGCCTTTCCCATTATAAAGGTATACGATGAGTGCGAAGGATTTTTTGAAACTCTAACTATAGGAGGCGGAGAAAAACATGACACCTGATACACTCAACAAATTATTTCTGCGAATGGCAGAAGAACTTGATATCTCCGATACTCTTTTTAAGAAAGCCGAAAACAGCTATACGGCATTGGGTAATTACATAGGAAACCATTGCGCTTATCCAATTAGCATTTATACACAGGGCTCGTTTAGGCTTGGTACAGTAGTGCGTCCCTTGAGCGATGAGGACGATTATGATTTAGATTTGGTCTGCGAAATATCAGTTGGTCAGCAAGTATCGGCAAGCACCATAAAAAGCATGATTGGTAAAATACTGCGTGAATCAGCGCGGTATTCATCTATGTTAGAAGAAAAGAAGCGCTGTTGGCGGATCGAATACGCTGACGAAGCACAATTCCATATTGATATTACGCCGGCAAGACCCGCATTGTTTCAACCGCTGGGTATTGATGTTACCAACAAGGATACTCAAGGTGTTTATACTTTTAGACCAAGCAATCCAAAAGGCTACGAAGCTTGGTTTGTTCAAAGAAAGAGTATTGCAACCATTAAAAGAGTATTTGATTCAGCTTCAATTGAACCGGTTAAAACTCATGCAGACAAAACATCATTACAACGCGCTATACAAATTCTCAAGCGTCATCGTGACATAATGTTTGAAAGCAATTCAGACAATGCGCCTATCTCCATAATCATCACTACACTTGCGGCGCATGCCTATAGTGGAGAATCGGGCGTATTTGATGCCCTGAAAAAGATTCTTGAAACGATGAGCAACTTCATTCAACGCGATGGTTCAATTTACACTATCCCAAATCCATCAAACACAGGAGAAAATTTCGCTGACAAATGGAATGAGAAGCCAGAAAAAGCCAAGGCCTTTTTTGCGTGGCTCGCAAAGGCTCAGCATGATATTCTGACGTTAGCCCCCATGATAACTGAAGATTTCACCGCACTTGAGGAATCCTTCGGTCATGGTATTGTTGGGCGTTCAATTGCTGAAACCACACAAGTCTTGAATGAATCGCAGCTATCAACTGCTGTATATAGCAAACAATATATCCAAACAGCACTGAGTGTTAATCATCGGCTAAAGCCCTCGTTTTCCTTGCCTCGAAGTTATATGCTAGGAATATGTGCTACGGTGACAAAGGACGGATACCAATCTGAATATCAAAACGACGGACCATCTATACCCAAAGGAGCTTCAATCGACTTTAGTCTCTTGGTTTCTAACACCCTAACACGAGGGAATTATCAAGTATTGTGGCAAGTGGTCAACACTGGGTATGAAGCACGACATGCAGGATGTCTAAGAGGCGGTTTTGAGAAAGAGAATAATACGACAAGACGGCACGAAGGCACAGAGTATGCCGGCACGCATTTTGTCCAAGCCTTCCTAATGAAGAAGGGTAGATGCATAGCAATGTCACGAGAGTTCTTCGTCAACATTGCATAAGTATCTACGGAATCCAAGACGATGTCCTATGATTGAGAGATAGAGCGAAGAATAGCCCACCTTACGAACAACCAGAGGTTGTCAGTTCGATTCTGACCAGTAGCTCCAAGTTATAAGCTACATTTTCCCAAGGATTACCTTGAAAGATGTAGCTTATTTTGTTATACTCTCCTTGGTGATGTTCAATGGAGCCAAAGAAAATAACTCAATTGAAGAATGCCCCTCAGCGGCAACGCCTAAGTGTTGCCGTATATTGTCGTGTCAGCACGGACGCTCCGGCTCAGATAGCTAGCTTGGAACAGCAAGTTCAAGTCTATGAAACAATGATCACGCTCAACCCTGATTGGGAACTGGCAGGCATTTATACTGACGTCGCTTCCGGCCTTCGACTGCAACACCGTGAAGGCTACAAGAAGTTGCTTCGTGACTGCAAGCGAGGCAAGATCGATATGATCATCGTCAAATCCATGAGCCGGCTTGGAAGGGACGCACTGGAACTCATCAAGCGCATTCGTGAATGGAAGGCGCTTGGCATTATACTTTATCTTGAAATAGAAGGGATCAACGTCATGGCACTTGATAATTTTACTATCGACATTTTGGCGGCGCTGGTGCAAGCGGAAAGCGAAAACCGCAGTGAAGCGATCAAGTTCGGTATCCGCCAGAGCATGAGTGCTGGCAAGGTGAAACTCAACTACTCACAATTTCTCGGCTATACTAAGGGAGCCGACGACAATCTGGTCGTGGTGCCAGAGGAAGCCGAAATCGTTCGCAAAATCTTCGAGCTATATCTGCGAGGCTACGGTTGCCGGAAAATCAAACGCTGGCTAGAGGAACACGGTATCAAAACCGTCACTGGAAAAACCGAGCGGAGCACTTCGACCATTGACGGCATGCTCAGTAGCGAAAAATACGTCGGTGATATGTTGCTTCAGAAAGCTTTCACGCCGGACGTGCTGTCGGGCAGACAGGTAAAGAATGAGGGTCAGCGAGCGATGTGGTTTGTACGGAACAATCATGAGCCGATCATTGATCGGAAGACATGGGAGCGGGTACAGGAGATAAAAGGTTCGGTCGTTTACGCTGAGTTGCTTCCTAAATAAGAATACTTTATTTTCGACTTGCAATGCCAGCTGTTTTCTGGTATACTATGGTCAGGAAAAGAGGAAAGAGGTGGAGAAAACGTTAATTTCCAATGAGTGCGAGTCAATGGACAGAATTGATACATGGAGCGGCGTGACTAAAGACGCCGCAAATTGGACATTGCTCTGTGGTGATGCTCAAACAGCAATAAAAAGCATCGCTTCTGAAAGCGTCAACTGCATCGTGACGTCTCCGCCATATTATTGTCTAAGAGATTACAAAATAGAAGGACAAATTGGCCTTGAAGAAACAGTCAGCGAATACGTTGCTTCATTATGTAAGGTTTTTGAAGAAGCCTATCGTGTGTTGAAGAAAGACGGTTTGTTTTTTCTTAATTTGGGTGACACATACTATTCTGGCAAGGGAAAGTCGCATGGGACTGATCCCAAAAGTAACAAGCGTCGTTTTGGTCTGCGTCCTGTTGATAAAAGTGGCGGTCTGGGTATTGATATTCAAAGGAAATCAATCATTGGAATCCCATGGAGAGTGGCCATTGAATTGATGTCACAAAAATGGATACTACGAACTCCTATTATTTGGCATAGAGAAAAGGCGTTGCCAGAGTCTGTCCAGGACAGGCCCAGACGAAGCTATGAGTATGTTTTTATGTTTGCTAAAGATCGAAAATATTATTTTAATCGAGAACATCTGATTACTGAAAAAATCGATGAGGATGTATGGACTATCCTGGCTCGTCCAAAATCAAATGGCGGAATTGATACGGCGCCATACCCTGATGCGCTGGTAGAAAGATGTTTAGCGATAGGTTGTCTTCCGGGAGGAACTGTTTTGGATCCATTTGCCGGCAGTGGAACTACAATGAGAGTTGCGCTACAGTCTGGTTGCAACGCTGTTGGCATTGACATAAGTCCTGTATTTTGTGACTATATTTTGAAAGAATTGCAGGTGTTATGATGTATCTTCCTATCCGTTGCATTCAAACTTCGATGGAAAACTTGAGAGCCATCCATCCATTCTTTGGTATCACGTTTCTATCATGCAAAGCAAATGATCTATCAATTGGAGAAGAATCGGACTACCCAATGGATCTAAATAATAAGCAATTCATGGATGCGTATCACAAGCTCTATTCGGATTCAAAGTATTACTATCAGCCATATAAATCAAATTCGAAAGAAACCTATTGGCTTCGACATGACTATGCGTCGTCCGGGCTACAGGCAATCAATACCCAAACTTTTATCAGTGCGTTTTTGCATAGCTCCGCAAAGACATGGGGCTGGAAGAAGGACTATGTTGCCCGGCTTGAAACCTTACTCAAGCGCAACCAAAAGGGTTCAAAGCTTCCATTGCTGACATTGGCAATATGGATATTTCGCAACAAAGAATGGGAAGGACCCCCTTCCGCAAATGATATTAAGCAATATTTTTTAGAAGCTTTCAAGATTACAGATGAGGAAAAAGCAAGTCTGTTCTACGATGATTCCAGGAAGTATTCATTTGCAGAGGAAGCGGCTTTTCAAGAACAAGCGGTTTTTTGGAGCGATTTTGATAATATTACACCTCCTCCCGATGCCGAACCGGTCAAAGGAGCGACACTGTCTTATTTGGAACTGGATAACGTGGGACCATCTGAGAAGCTGTCGATGGAGCCCAATTCCCGGCTGAATATAATCACCGGGGACAATGGCCTAGGCAAATCCTTCTTAATGGACTGCGCCTGGTGGGCCTTCACTGGCGACTGGGCAGAATCTTCCGCGTCCCCCCACGACAAGGATAATGATGCGTTTATCCGCTACGCGTTCGCAACTGACGAAACAAGTCGCGCGCCGAAGGAGACAGCAAAATTTAAACAAGGCAAATGGGAGCGAAAGAACGGAAAAGCAATTCCCGGGCTTATCGTATATGCCCGTGTAGACGGCTCATACGCTATTTGGGAACCCATAAACCAGGAAAGCTATATCTTTTCCAGAACGGACGTTTGGGAAGGGCAGAGCAAAAAAATAGAAGGTCTGATACGCGACTGGGTGACCTGGCAGAACTTTCCCGATAAATTCCCATTTGAGAAGCTGATGCAGGTTCTTAAAAAAGTATCCCCGCCGGATATGGGAGAGCTTCAGGCGGGCACGCCTTTGAGGATAGTGGATGACGCAAGGATGATTCCTACCATTATTCATCCATATGGCTCAGTGCCGATTATCCACGTTTCGGCAGGCATACGGCGGATCGTGACTTTGGCTTATTTGATCGTATGGGCTTGGCACGAGCATATCCTTCGCGCGGATTTAATACAAGCGATGCCTGAAAGAAGAATGGTTATTCTGATTGATGAACTTGAGGCGCATTTGCACCCGAAATGGCAAAGAACTATTTTGCCCGCGCTGGTTGATGTCCCTTCGCTGCTGGATGACGAATTGGACGTACAATTTATTGCCTCGACCCATTCGCCACTTGTTCTGGCCTCTGCCGAACCGCTTTTTTGCGATAGCGCGGATAAACTGTTTCAGTTATATACAAATGAAAAAAGTGGTTGTGCCGAGTTGGAAGAAGCGAATTTCATGAAGTATGGGCGCGTGGATTCTTGGTTGACCTCTCCAATTTTCAATTTGCGACAGGCAAGGTCCAGAGAGGCGGAGGATGCAATCGATCTCGCAAAATCGTTGCAGCTGGAAAATGATCCAAGCCGGAAAGCTGTTTTTACAGTGCACCAAGCTTTGGTACACACACTTTCAGAAAGCGATCCTTTTTGGCCAAGATGGTTGTATTTTGCCGAAAGCAAAGGAGTGAAAATATGATTCCTGTTGTCCCACAACCGGAGCCGGAAGGTTTTAATGATAATGTTCGAAAGCCAGGCCAAGCTTTTTTAGCTACATGTCCACACCCTGTAAACAATGACTGGAGAGAACATCGTTATTGGAGATACGCTAAAAAAGAGTTATATAATGCCTATAGTGGTGTCTGTGCCTATACATGTGAATGGTTTTCCCTGCAAGACGATCCTGAAAAAGAAGTATCGGTAGACCATTTTCATCCTAAAGCCATAAAACCGCAGCTTGCATATGAATGGAGAAACTACAGGTTATCAACAAAAATGGCAAATGGGAATAAAGGAAGCAACATAATTCTTGATCCATTCGAAATTAAGTTTGGATGGTTTACGCTTTCACTGCCGGACTGTCAGGTCACTGCAAATATAGAGTTAGATCCGCTCCTGCAAGAGCAAATTAAATCTACGATCCACATATTGCGACTCAATTCAAATGACGATTATGTTGAGGGACGCCGCGAAAAAATTTGCGAATACGCAAATGGCGATTATCCGCTTGCTTTTTTACGACGCCGGTACCCTTTCATTGCTTTTGAATTGGAGCGGCAGAACAAGAACATAGACGATTTAAAACAGATTTTTAAAAAGTATTTTGAGGAAAAGAGACGCGTTAACGCTAATGCATCTTTTTCGTAGTATGGCTCCACCTAACCAGCGGGAAGCCAAGCGAAGATGCAAACAGAATAACCCACTCCCAAGCCCGAGAATCTCACCTGAGAATCTCGGGCTTTCTTCATTTTCCGGTAAAAATCTGAAAGAAAGGAATTTATCACGGTGGATGGCGTGAACACTCCCACATTCCCCTGTTGACATAAAAGAATTTTAGCTGTATACTTAATATGGTTAATTGCCCGTATCTGCTGTCCTATCTCAGGAGGGGGAATCATCATGAAAAAATTTAACAAAAGATTTTTAAGCCTTGCGCTCATTCTTGCGCTGCTCCTGCCCATATCATCCGGTCTTGGCGGTTCGTTTTCCGCCGCTGCCAATGATAAGGCAATTCAATCCTTCATTGACGGCGCGCTTGACCTGCTGCGCATACAACCAGAGCCATCGTTCCAAAGCCAGAGTGCTGAGGTATCCGAATTCGGTTCCAGCCGATTGATCATTAAATCCGCTGCCAAACCAGACAGGCTCAATAGCGTAGGCATGGCCAGCGGGTTTCTTGATTACCACATCGTCCAATTTAAGAATGAGGCCGATGCCAAAGCAGCTTACGATTACTATGCCGTTCAAAAAAGCGTGGAATACGTTGAGCCGGATGAAAAGTTGTTCATTGCGCCCGACCCTGAACCGATCACGGAAGCAGCCCCGAAGCTGCGTTCTCAATCCAATGGCGTACCCGAATCCCTCAATTCCTGGGGCGCGGAGAGTACGGGGCTTTATGCCATAAAGCAATATCTTAACAGCAACAACATCGCCTTGCGCGAAATTGTCGTGGCTGTTCTTGATACTGGCGTGGATTTGACCCATGAGTTTTTGCAGGGACGGCTGATTCGCACGGGGTTTAATGCGACGCGATATGATGATCCCAATAGCGAGCAAGAGGATGAGGATCCACATGGAACCATGGTAACCAGCGTTATCGTTGATGCGACGCCTGAAAATGTGAAAGTCGCGAATTATAAAGTCCTTGGAGAAATACTATATGGAGAAGACCACTCACCATGGGTAATGATCCTCGGCGTGGCAGTACTGCAGGCCGTTGAGGACGGCGTCGATATTATCAATATGAGCTTGGGCATTGACACTGCTTCAGGGGCTAGACTGCCTGAGCTTTGGCATGTCATGTTTCGGGATGTGTTTTCATATGCGCATCAGCAGGATATTGTCCTGGTTGCGGCGGCCGGAAATTTATGGCATGATATAGCTGATTTAGGCGGTGTACTTCCGGCTAATTCTAACTATGTGATTACTGCGGCTGCCCATAGAGAAGACGGCTCGCCCTGCGAGTGGAGCAATTATGGCGCAAACGTTGCTGTTACGGCACCGGGTGAGGATGTACCCGTTGCGGTAATTCCTAATGAAATGTATGCCGATTCTTATTCGTTGGGATATGGAACCTCTTTTTCAGTGCCGTTTACCAGCGCGGCCTGCGCCATCGCACTGGCTCTGAATCCCGGCATAAAGCCGGATGACCTGCGAGATCTGCTATATACGCAGTCAGCCCCTTGGGACAGTTCTTTTGATCATGAGGGTTTGTGGGGCGGAGGATTGCTGGATGCCTTTAGCCTCAGCGGATTGGCACAGGCGGCAGAGCCAATACCCAATCTTGCGGCAGGGAAATATATTGGACCGCAAACGTTGACGCTGACGGCGGAAGAGGGCAGTGAAATCTACTATACGCTGGATGGAACGCTTCCTTCCAAGGAATCCTCGGCGCGCTATATTGGTCCCATTACCCTGGAGGATGATTATTGCGAGCTAATGGCTGTCGCATATCGCGAAGGTGTTTTTCGCAGCAGTTACAGTCCGCGTTATGCGTATCGGGTAATGACCATGGGTACGGACGATGTCTTTGCCATTGACGATACAGGAACCATCTTGCAATACACTGGTACGATAAAACAACTTGTAATACCGCAAACGGTTCTGGGAAAAACTGTGATCAACCTCCATGAAGATGCATTGGTAGACAGCGGAGTAGAGGGGATTTTGCTGCCGGATACCGTGGCAAAGCTCTCCGTAGCCGATACTGCTTTGAATTTTAACTACAAGGGTTACTTTGCGCTGAGTACAACAATTCAATATGTGGAAGGCAACGGGATTATCGAACTAAGCGGCCCCGTATTTCTTAATTCTTCCATCAAAAATGTTTCATTTCCAAATTTGGAATCTATCACGGAGCATTTAACTTTTGCGCATACCGCCAACCTTGCAAGCGTTTCATTTCCAAAGCTGAAAACGCTTGGTGCACAAGCGTTCCGGGGATCGATGCTTAAATCCGCATATCTTCCCCGCCTGAATTGGATTGGCCTTTATGCTTTTACTGACTGTTCCCAATTAAGGGCTTTATCGTTGCCTTCGCTTACAAGCATCGCGAATTTGAACGAGTTTACGGCAGCGATGAACCGGGCGTTCTCTGGATTTTCCGGAATGACGGGAGCGTTGGACTTGCCTGAGTTGGACGCCGTACCGCATTCCGCGTTTATGTATTTAGGCGATTATTACGGACCCCGCCGTTTTGAATTCTCCAAGCTGCGAATCATGCGGGAGTTTCCCTATGTAGATGACTTTCTCAGTGTACTGACGTTGGTTCTGCCTTCAACATTTCAAGAATGTATGCCTTTGTATCAGGTACATACGTCGTTTGTTACTTTCAAACGACTAAAAAAGCCCTGTCATATCTACGGCACACCCGGCACCTACGCCGAGCAATGGGCCAACGAAAACGCTTTCACCTTCACCCCTGTCAGCCAGGAAACCGCCGTGATGGAGGACTTGCCCCGCTATTACAAAAGCTATATGGGTGAACTGGAAGCGGATGTCATCGGCTTTAACCGCAGCTATCAGTGGTATGCCAGCAACGCCAACAGCAACACCGGCGGCACAGCCATTTCTGGTGCTGTCAACAAAAAATTCAACCCTGCGGATTTCCCGCCCGCGCCGTATTATTACTGCGTTGTCACCAGCACCGATGTTGGCTACGCGCCGATTCAAATCCGCACCAGCGCCTGCGAGAACCGTTCCGTGCGGGCTGATTACTCCAGTGTTGAAGCCGCATTGGCGCAGGTTCCAGCCGATTTGAGCGCCTACACGCCGGAAAGCCGTCTGGCACTTGAAAACGCGATCAACGCGATTGTGTATGGCCTCGAAATTTCGCATCAAAGCGAAGTGGACGCGTTCGCGAACGCGCTAGTCGCGGCCCTGACCGGGCTGACGATTCCAAACAAACCAAAGCCGGTCATTAGCCAGCCAAAATTAGAAGTGCGCTACAAAGGTACGGCAAAGCTGTCTGTTTCCGGTGTTGATAGCGTTGTGTGGGCTTCTCTCGACAAAAAAATCGCTGACGTCGATCAATACGGCAACGTGAAAGGCTTGAAAAGAGGCGTCACAACGGTCACGGCAACAGCGAATGGTCAGTTTGCCCCCTGCGAGGTCACGGTTGTATATAAATGGTGGCAATGGCTGATTATCATCTTCTTGTTCGGCTGGATCTGGTACTAAACAAAATAGCACCACAGCAAAAGGCGGCTGCCCACACCGGCAGCCGCCTCTTTCTATGCCTCGCCGTTCTCCGTGCCCTCGACCGCCAGTTACTACGAACCATTCGCGGCCGAGACAGAAAAGCAAAAAGAAGAGCACCAGAATCCAGCCCTAGCAAGCATTGATTCTGGTGCACTACATGGCCCACGACCGCGTCGTGGGTACGATGGCGGAGAAGGGGAGACTCGAATTTAAGAATATCTGTTTTATCGAGCCGTATCTACTCTTTTTCAAACGCTGAAGCCCTTATATATAGCGGGTTACAGAGGTTTTTGCTTCTAGGGGGTCGCTGTGGTTAACTTTCACGTTGTGGTAATAGTTGTGGTAAACGTTGTGGTAAAAAAGCAGTAGAGCTTTTGTCTCAACTTCTGCGTAGAGCCGCATTAAATACACTTTATCCATTTAATTGGGAGGCATAGATTTACTGCCTATGCGCTTGCTGAATAAAAGGGACTCCGTGTAAGGGGCTATCGTGTATTGCCCTAAATAAGGGCTATGTGGCCTTGATGCGCCGTATGGCATAGAGGGGGGTGGTTTTCGCTTTTTTGATGGTCTGAGGGTGCTTTAATCCCCTAGAGTTGCTTGTTATTTATCTCACGGCTGATTATACGATGAAAGCCGCTGTATTCCTGCTTCTTCAGGACTTGCATTCATATCTAATCAAGATAAGGTGGCAATCAAGGCGTTTTTGCCGTGTTGATGTATTTGGGTTAATATTCACGTGGAAAACCTGCAATCATTTCAATTTTATTTCTTATCTCATCATTCGAAAAAGCGGCTAAATCAATCCTAGCAAAGTTATTTCTGATAAGGGTTTCAATTTGCTTCTTGGTACGCCTTATATGGCGGCCATTAACTGTTATCTCGGAAATAATTTTCATAACACCTGTGAGTGAGTCATATGTAAGGTTTATTATGTTTTGGTGAGTGCTTTTCAAGTCGGTGACAGCCGTCTTTCCATCAACGCTCTCAAGTTGCAGCCCTCTCGCAGAAATATCTTTACTCGAAAAAACAACAACATCCATTTTGTCAAAGCTGCTTTGACTGGTTGATGTTGCTAACGCTAGTACCGCTTCGTTGATATCACTATCCGATGCTGAAGGAATGCTCCAAATTGACAAGTTATTATTGAATGTTCTAATGTCAGCAATGGCATCAGCCTGAAGAGTATGGATATCAAAATCATCAGATAGCGGTGGTTTTGGCCATTTCGCTAATGAAATTTTTCTAGCATAATATTGCACTAACACAGGCCTCCTCCGGGAAATTCTCAGACAGTGACACTATAACGCTATCTATGTATTCTTGAAGCCACAGTGTATCGGAATGAATTGTCTTCAAAACCTTCAGACCGTTTCTGTGATTCCAGTTTTCATAGCATTGAACAGCATAATCCTTAACATCATCATTTTTATCGCTTAGTGCGGCTAAAGCGATAGTTTGAAGGTTAGGAAAGCCAACATCATAGTCAATGTGTGAACTCAAGTGCAGTATACCAATTTGGACATGGGCGTTTCCCACGTTCTCTAGGTAAACCTGATTTATCATCTGCAATGCTAGCGTCCGATTTTCCGCTAGAGTGTCTCTTGCGAAATCTTCAGATTGACCGGCAACGCCGGCCTCGAAATCCTCGGTGCATAACAACGAAAGAAAGTATTCACACTTCTGCTTAAGCAAAATGTCAAAGTCCTCAACAGGCTTAAACATGGTGGTGCTGTTTTTGTCTGCAACATAGCCGCCTTGGGGCGAAAAAGTCTTTGTGCTTGATGGCTCCGAGGCGAAAAGAACGTTTAATGCTTCAATTACTGGATTATAGGCCATAACGATACTAGCAACATCGTCATAAGGATATGGCATTTTTCGCCCCTCCTGTTCGCTAAAAAGCGAAAAGATATCGGGCATCTCTTTTTGTTCATTGACGAACTCGAAAAAACGATTTGCCTGTACCAGAGTATTCTGGATAGACATACAATATACCTCCCTTATGAGATCAGCTCTTTCAGTAGCGATTGCCTAAGCTCCTCCGCAGCTTCGATATATGCTTTTGTATGCACTGAGAATAACCTTGGTTCAGATTTTTCTGGTGTTGTATTAATATCAAACTGCATAATAAAACCATTGCCAATGGAGATTTGTTGATTGTTTATCAATAACTGCCCCATGGTCTTCTGTATCGTTAATATAACATTCGACGTTTCATTTGAAGCATCATTTGGGCTTACTTCAAATGAAATATTCTTCCTTTTATTAACTCTAAGAGTTAACTCATCGGAATTATTGAAAAAGTCTATTCCAGGCTGAATCTTTTGATGCAGTTGCGCACTAGGACTATCCAGTAGTGATGTTGTATTGAAGCCGATGCGCGTAAACGAAAGGCCAACGGTCGCTTTGGACAAAATATCAAGCAGCACAGCTAAATCATCATTGGTAACACCAATCGTCAAATCTGTTGATGCTTTGTTTATATCAATACGATTACCCGCAAACCTTACATTTATTTTTTTTTCAATAGATACCATCTGAAGTCGATTTGTGGTTTCTGTTTTTTGTAGCTTTGGATCAGTGGAAAAGGTGAAGTTGCCTTCTTGAAAAACAGAGGGCAATAGACCATGATCACTAAGTTTCGCGATCATAGATTGAATTGTTGCATCGTCAGGCTTGATGGAAGTAAAATCGCCAAACACGCTGATTTGAAAAATAATGTCCCGTTCCATGTTGAGATAACCTCCAGTAAAATTTTTTTGGTGTAACACAAAAACAAAGCGGGGCAACAATGAGCGCAATGCTCCCTTCCGCTAAAGATAAAACCCCACAATATCAGTATAACACATTTCTCGGACAAGCGCAACCCTTTCTTCGGTGTTTTCTGAAAAAATTCTAGCGCAAGCTTTAAAGCTATGCCTGTTTTTGCCGTTCCACCACATAAGTATTCACAAAAGCATCCATCCTCGCCGCGCTATCCCGGCGCATTGCATCCGTTACATGACCGTAAACATCAAGGGTAAAAGCAGCTGTATGATGCCCCAGCGTCTCTTGTACAGTTTTTATGTCGTCACCGCTGCGCAGGGCGTTTACGGCAAATGAGTGCCGCAAGTCATGTATGCGTAAATCCTGTAGTCCCATGTCAGCGACAATGCGCTTGTAATGGTTATATACCGTGTCTTGTCTGAGGTGCTGCCCCAGCGGGTTTGTAAACACAAGATTCAGCGGGTTATCCCATGCGGCTCCCGCTGTTTGTTTTTGTGCGGCCTCTTGTTTCTTTCGCTGCCAAAGGCATTGCATCACAAGCTGCGCTGGTACAATGACACGTGGCTTGTCATTTTTGAGCGACTGCATTTCATATTGACTCCCTGCGGCTTTGCCCTTGATCAGCTGGCGGCGCACAATCACGCGCCTGGCCTTGAAGTCCACGCAATCCCACGTTAGCCCCAGAATCTCCCCGCGCCGCATCCCTGTAAACAGCAGGACGATATATAACAAGCCATATTCCGTATCTTTCACCCGCTCCACGAATTCCGCTATTTTATCCTCAGGAATGGTTTTTGTGTCCCTCTTTTCAATGCGCGGCAAAGTAGGGTTATCAGCCGGATTTTTGACGAGCATACCGTTTCTGTAGGCCTGTTCAATTGCCGAATGCAAGCAACTGTGGATACTCTTGACCGTTTTGGGCGCAAGGCCCTTCTTGCGCGTCAAATCATTAATAAAGCACTGCACGGCGTGAGGCGTGAGCTTCTGCAATTGCATATGCCCCAAGCCAGGCTTGATGTGGTTGCGAATATCCGCGTTATATTTTTCTATTGTGCCAAGCTTTTTGTTCTGCAAATATTCTGCCGCCCAAATATCCAGCCATGCAGCCACTGTCATTTTAGTATCAGTGATATATGTGCCTTTGTCCACTTCATGGGCGGCTTTGCGTAACCACTGCGCGGCTTCTTTTTCTGTTTTGAAATACTTTGACTTCCTGATATACTCGCCGGTTAAGGGATTACGCCCTGTGATAATACGCGCCTCCCATAGGCCGTCTTTGCGCAAGCGCGGCCTCATACCGTCACCGTTCGATGCTTTTCCCTTTCCCATAGCTTCTGTCCTTTCTGTCGTTTATTTAAATCGGAAAATCATATGCGTTATCATATCACGTTAAGAACTGAATGCCGACAACAAGAGTTAAAATATTTCTTTTGACATTATTCGTTCGCTGTGAGCATAGCCTAGCATTGCGCGCAAAAATATTTGAAAGGTAGTGTTCAATGGAACAACAGGCAATAAAGGCTCCGGCGACAATGACAGTAAAGGAGATGGCAGCAACATTGCGGATAGGAATCAACCGTGCCTATGACCTGTGCCACGCAGAGGGGTTTCCCGCTGTTTGGGTAAGTGAGCGCCGTTGCGTCATCCCTGTGGATAGCTTCAACGCATGGTTAAGTAATGCGGCAAAGGAGGGCAAGACGCTATTTATCAAGTAGGTGGTTGCAAGCAAGCAACGGAAGACGAGGGTGTGTAAATGGCTGCAAGCAAAGCTGCGAAGGAATTAAAAGCGCAACAGCAACGCAGAAAACATATGAAACCCTTTGAAGAATGGGAGGCAGTCGAGCCTATGGATTTTTATGTTCGATGTCCCGCTTCTCTTCTCTGTCATCCAGCCTTTTTTTGATTTAACCCAAGCAGCGCGAATGACACTCATTTATATGCGTAAAGAAGCCGCAGGCAAGCAAGATTTTCGTTTCCCCCTATCCTGCTATGAAGTATTCATTTCCCGCGATGGGTTTCAAGGCGCTGTCAAGCAATTAGCTGAACATGGGTTTATTGAGGTAACAGGGAGAAACAAGAATTTGCGCAAGTGCAATGATTATCGTTTTTCCTCTGCATGGAGGCACTGGAAGCCGAAATAAAATGTGCTATAGGATGGCATATGATATAGGGTTACCGCTGAGCAGTAAAGAAAAAAGCGGAAATCCAAGCAAAAAGGGGGATTCTTTACCGCTTGGCAGTAAAGGCGATAAGGCAGGAACGTAAATCTTTACCGTTAGCCAGTAAAGGCACTTACCGCTGAGCAGTAAGCCAAATAAATAAGCAACCGCCTGTTCGTCATGAGCGGGCGGTTGTACTATAGCACAGGCTGGCTGGAATGTCAAACGAAGGCCAGTTGTGGTAAACATTGTGGTAAATCAGGCTAAAAAACAAACAACCCCTTGATATACAAGGGGTTGCGTGGCGGAGAAGGGGAGACTCGAACTCCCGCGCCGGTTACCCGACCTACGCCCTTAGCAGGGGCGCCTCGTCACCAACTTGAGTACTTCTCCACGTGTGACGTTTTTTATAAAGCTTTACTTTAGCTGTTTAACTTTAGACCTGGCGGAGAGAGTGGGATTCGAACCCACGGTACCTTTCGGTACGACGGTTTTCAAGACCGTTCCGTTATGACCGCTTCGGTATCTCTCCGTGTTGCAACGCATTAAGAAATCAAAGGCGGAAAGTCAATTGGGACATGTTTATTATAACAGACGCTGTCGGAAAAGTCAATAGCTAGGAAGTAAAATTCACGCCCGTTTCATAAAAAGGCCAAAACGCCCAGGCAGACCTCGCAACAGCACCAGACTCTCCAAGCGCGTCCAAGGTCGGAGCACTGCTTATGCAGCGCTCCGGCTTTTTTTATTTTTTCTCAATTTCCTCTTTACCCCACCGGGGGCAGCGTCTCCGGCTCCGGATAGTTGACCCCAAAGGTCTCCACAGTGACGGCTTTGATCATCGGCTGGTCGATCAGCTGATCGTTCAGTGGGCCGGTTTTCGGCTGCTTTGCAATGCGGTCAACGATATCCATGCCCTCGGTCACCTGGCCAAAGGCGGCATATTCGCCGTCAAGGCTCGGATAGGTGCTATGTATAATGAAAAACTGGCAGGAGCCGGAATCGTTGTTTCCGCTGATGCGCGCCATGGAGATCACGCCTGGCTCATGCAGGAGGTCTTTGTTGAGATGGAAGCCGTTGGCGCTGAACTCGCCCTTGATGGCGTAGGGGAAGCCGGTGGAAAGGCCATCGCCCTTGGGTGAGCCGCCCTGGATCATCATGTTTTCCACCGCCCGGTGGAAAACCTTGCCCACGTAGTAATCCTTGTTGGCCAGGGAGATGAAGTTGTTGACGGTGTTCGGTGCTTTGTCGGGATAAAGCTCCACCAGAATCTTGCCGCCGTCCGTTAATTCAATCGTCGCCACGGGGTATTTGTCGCCCTTCTGCCAGCCCTTCGCGGCGCCGCAGCCGCTGAGCGCGCTCAAACATAATCCGCAAAATAACATAATAACAATGCTCCTCCTGAATTTCATTTTTCTCCTTCTTTCTTTATGTATTATATTAATATTATATACATAACAAATAAAAAGTCAAGTCTCCGCAAATAAAAAGTCTCCCCAAAATAAAAAGTCAGGTCTCCCGCAAAATCTTTCCATGGCCGCGCTGCATAAAGCCTGTGTTTTGCCGCATAATAATGCAGACCCTCGAACGAAAATGCAAGGAGATGAAACGTATGTTGGACCGTATCGCGTTGATCCTCGTCGTACTCGGCGCGCTGAACTGGGGCAGCATCGGGCTGTTTCAGTTTGATCTTGTCGCGTGGATTTTCGGCGGGCAGGGCGCAATCGTCAGCCGGATCCTCTACACCCTCGTGGCGCTGGCCGGTATCTGGTGCGTGTCGCTGTTGTTCCGCGAGCATACCCTGCTTCATAGCGCGGACGATTAATTCAATTAACAAATTCGCAAAGTACAATCAACAATTGAGGGCATAAGGCTTTCTCAATTGTTGATTGTTCTTTGGCATCGTTATTCCGGCGTCGCGCAAATTTCCGGCACGCCATCTCCGTTTAAATCCGCAAGATAAACATTATAAATGGGCATCCCCCAGATCAAAACTTCACCGTTTGCTGTCAGCTTTTCGCTTGTATACTCGAATGTTACACCAGCAAGCTCGGGGATAGTTAGGGTGTTGGCTAATTCGACAGAGCCTCCGTCTCTGTACCTAATCGGCACGGGGAAAAGTAAAATCAGTGCCACAACGATGGCAACGATTATGATGATACGTTTTTTCTTCATGCCTAACGCCTCAATCTGTATTTCTAATTTTATTATAGCTCGCCAGCAAGCCCTGCATATAGTCATAGGCGGCGCATTTTGTGCCGTCGGGCCGGATCAGCCAATAGCCGTTCATGTCTTCGTTGACAGTCTGCGCCAGCTCAGCTATGGGCTGGACGGGATCGTTGCAATAAAGCTCCCAGTATACCATGTATTGCGCGCCGTACGCGATGCCCGCCTCAAGAACGGCCTGAACGACCATCCTCTGCCAGGCGTTGCCGTCAAGCTCCGGATGCGCGCGCCCGCCGCCCAATTCGGGATAGCCGAACTCGGAGATTGCCACGTTTTTTGGGCCAAACCAGGCGCTGGCGGGAGCTTTTTCGTTCAGGTAGGCAAGGGCCGCCATCACCGCCTCTTTGATCGCGGCGATATTGGCCTGTTCTCCCTCGTCGCCGATATCCCATTTGTCCTTTGTTTCCCAGCAGGAATAAAGATAAATATCCGCGCCGGTATGGGGAACGACCGCGTCGGCGACGCGCGGCGTTCCGCCGGGCGGGGTGAGCGTCAGGAGGTTGACCTCAATGCCGCCGAAAACAAACACGCCGTTGTCCATGCCGGCTTCTTCCCGGGCCAGTTGTATGCCCTCCTGGCGGGCGTTGAAGTAATCGGCCATGCCCCGCGCCGCGGTGTCGGGAAACGCGTTATATACATAACCAAGGGCGTTGTCGGCCTCCCAGTTTTGCAGGATAAAGGTTTTGCCTGTACCCGCGTATTCGGTCAGCAGGTAAAGCGCCGCGTCATAAAAGGAGGTGACGACATAGGCTTTTTCATCGGCATCAAGGCCGTCCCACCAAACAACGTTATTGGTTTCATAGGCGCTGAGGAAATAAGAGGTAAAAAACGCGTCGTCGAGGAAGCGCTTATAAACGGGATGCCTTATGACATTGACCAGGGAATCCAGGGGATAGCCGCTCCAGTCGTCAAAGGGATAGTTTTCCTCCATCGCCAGGGTGGAAAGCTTCGTGACCCTGACGCCGAGCTTCTTCAGCTCCGCCATGGCGGAGGCCATCCCGGAGCCGTATTCTTCGATGTAAGGCTCGTAACAGGCGCCCCAGTAGGTGACCCCGACCCGTTCGGAGAGAGGGTTTTTGGTGTTGTCGAAGGCCGGTCTGTCCGCGGGGCAGCCCCCGCCGCCGCGCGTACAGCCGAAGATGGCGGCGAAAACCGCGATAAGGCAGGCGATCATTTTTTTCACTATACACATGCCGGCTTCCCCTCCCGTTATACCTGTCATCTAATCATGTTATCCGCGTATTATCTATCATAGCATCCCGGGCTCATAAAAGCAAGCCTTTTTTGGCCCGCGAAATTCTTGCGAAATTTTTGCTGGACATGCGCCGCGCAATAATGTATAATAGGATTTATGTTTGAAGATATCCCGGAATTCGCCGGACGCGGAATTTTGATATAAAGGAGTTGTTGTATGATGAAACGTTCCCGCGCTCTTTGCGCCGTTATGGCCCTGGTGACGCTCTGCGGATTGCCGCTGGCTGGCTGCGGCCCGAAAACGGACAGCTCTCCCATCGCGCTTGCCATCGTGGTGGGCCGGCACGCCAACCAAAACGCTTTTGAGGATGAGGTTTACAACAGCATTCGGCCATTGGTCAGCCGCGCCATTGCGGATGGCAGGCTGTCAATCATTCTCGCGGACGGCAAGCCGGTGGAGCTGCCGGTTCCTGACGCGAACAGCACCGAAAGCGTACTTGATTTTATAAAAAGCGACGAGCTGCGGGCAAAAAACGAGGAGCTTGACCTGCTGGAGGCCATAAAAGCGGCGGGAGACAGCTTGCGCGGCAGCGCCGGCGAAGAGGAAGCGCTGGAAAAGCACATGCTTGTGCTGGATACCGGGGTGTCAACAAAGGGCCGCGTGGATTTTCGCAGCCTTGATTTAACCAAATTTGAAGCCGGCATCATTGCCGAAGAGCTGCTCAGCCAGGAAGACGCTTTGCCGAATCTCGCCGGGATAAGGGTTCAATGGGTCGGTTTTGGGGATGTGGCTGAGCCGCAGGCTTTGCCAGACAGCGCAAGACCAAAGCTGGCGGAGCTCTGGCGCGCCATTTTGATTGCCTGCGGTGTGTCCGACGACCCGGCAAGCCTGACCATCGACCTGTCAATCCGCGGGAGCCAGGCAAATGTCTACACAGAGGATGGGACTGGGTACCCCTTTGTTTCAACGGTCATGTTTGAAGCGCTTATCATTGATTGGGCAAAAGAAGGGCTTCCTCTTCCGGATGTCGGATTTTTGCCGAATTCCCATGTGTTCCGGAATCCGAATAACGCGAAAGCGCTTTTGGAAATCCCGGCACAGGCCATACAGCAACAGCTCTCGTCAAGCCCGGATATGAGGCTGTACCTGGTTGGACCGACAGCCGCCGAGGCGTCTGACGGCAGGGGGAACAGCGGCCTTTCGCAGCGCCGCGCCAGCAGACTGAAGCAAACCTTGATTTCCCTGGGGGTGCCCGCGGATCAACTCATCGCCGTTGGCGTCGCCCAGGCCAATCAAAAAGCCACGGTATATACCGCCGAAAACGAAGACCTGCGGCGCATACTGGAATTGAACGGCCTGACAATTGGAGAGAACGGCCTGATAGTTGAAGCGAACCGGCCTGATAATTGAGAAGACTTGATTCGAAGACTTGATTTTCTTGAAATAATTCTTATAATAATAAAATATAAATAAAATAATTTTGAAAAAATAAATAAAGAGACACAGGAGGTTCCTCTATGAACATCATCAGAACAGCGGCCGTGGAGCTCACGGCGATTCCCGCGATTGCCTATAAGCAGAAATTATCCTCCGGCGGGGCCGGCATCAAGCTGCTTCGGCTTGACCAAAACGCCTGCGCGATTTTCACGATCGACCGGCGCACGGGCGAAGGCGGCGCCTATGGGCCCTATGACGCCGCGCTGTTTCCCGACGAGGCCGTGGCTGAGGCCCTGGAGCTCACCGGCGGGCTGCCCTATACCGCGCGGGGCAAGCTGAACATCACCGTGTTTGAGGAAAAGAAGGACAGCGAGGATGTGGAGGAAACCGAAACCGCGAAGATCGACATGGTGGACAGCGACGAATACAAGGCCCTCCTTGAGCGCTATACAAACGAAAAGGGCAAGCTGAATTACGCCCTGATGAACAAGGATTTTATCCAGTTCGCCAGCAAGAGCAGGATGGTGGCGACCATGGCCGCGGAAAAAGCCGCCGTGGGGGATATCCTGCTGTTTATCGTCAAGAGCCGCACGGCCCTTCTCGCCGGAAAAAAAGACAGCATCAACGAAACCGAAGCCGCCGCGCTGATTGAAACCCTGGATGAAATCGACCCGCGCAGCGCCTTCAAGGAGCTGAGCTCCTATATCAAAAGACTGCTGGCGAAGGCCTGAAAAGCCTGTTCTTAAAAGGCCTGTTCTTAAATAGCCTGTTCTTAATAGTTAGAATAAATTAGAATAATAAGAGGGAGTTGATGAATTGACAGCGAAAAAAAGCAAATTCATCCGCCTGATAGCCCTTGTGCTGTGTTTCACGGTGCTGCTTTCGCAACCGCTGACGGCACAGGCGGTCGTCGTGGCCGAAACAGAGGAAGCGGAGATTCCGCTGGCGCTGGACGAGACGACGGAGCCGAGCGCTCCCGCGGACTGGCTCATGCGGATCTGGGATTTCTTCTGGCGCACCTTTGGCTTGCTTTCCTACAGGCTCAAGCCGGAGGAGGGCTATGCCTACAACACAAAATACGCCTTTCAATGGCTGTTTGGCTTTAATGTGGTCTACGACGCGCTTTCTATTTTTGCCGGCTGCTTCTATGACACCATACGCTGCAAGTTCAGCTATGAGGGCCGCGATTGGATGGTGCAGCTGTGGAAGGGGGCGTATCTGTTCGACCTGTGCACAGGGGGTGAGATCGGCTTTTACAGCAAGGCCTCCTGGCTGCCGGCGGAGCACTACCAGGGCGCCGTCAAGTCCGATTGGATCGGTATGGAGTTTTCGATCTATCATAACCAGGACAAGCTGTTTACCCGCCCGATGGAGGATAACTGGTGGGCTACGGGATATAAATTTCATATTCTGACCGCCGCGCTGAACAGCCCGCGCATGAACTGCACCATGGACGCCACGCTGCGCTTTCAAAACGAGGAAATGGCCGCGCTGTTTGCCCAGGCGCTGGCGGAAAAGGGCTTCTCGGACGAGGATCTGCCCTTTGACACCTATCATACAGAGCATTATACCCTGGAGGGGAACAGCGTGCGGCTGATGTGGAAGGGCATGACGGAAGGGTTTTATTGAGCGTAATCAAGCATAACATGAAAGGTGGGCAAATAGGATGAATACATTGATCGCTTTGGTCTGGATACCGCTGCTGGCGGTGCTCAGCCTGCTGTTTCCCGCGGCACAGGAAGCGCCGCGGACAGCAGACAGCTTGTCCGCGCCGCAGACACAGATGCTTTTTGAAATGCCGCCGAAGGACGATCCTTTTTATGAGGACCTTCCCTGGGTTCGCCCCCGGGAGAGAACCGTCCTGCCCAAGGTGGATTTTGAGCGGCTGCTGCGGGAATTCAAAGAAGCAGAGCAGCAGGATACCACCCGTTTTTTCCGGATGCTGGGCGACCAGCTGACGGAAAACGACTTCCAGCTGATTCTGCTGAACTATCCCCGTGTCGCGCTGGTCTATGCGGAAGAAACCGGCGACTTCAAGGGGATTACCGACGAGGGCGTGTTCCACCTGGGCTTTTCCTATAACATAAAGCAATCCCTGTTTTACGCCACGAAGAACCCCTGGATGCGCGTGGCGGGCTACAACGCGTTTTATGACTGGCTGGGCGACGATTTTCTGGGCGTGTTTGATTTCATCACCCGCCGCGTCCGGTTCTCCTATGACGGCTTGGATTACCAGGTTCAGATCTGGAAGGGAGAATACTTCTTCAAGACCTGCACGGGCAGCGAAATCGGCTTTTACACCAAGCCGCAGTCCCGCCAGGCACAGCACTACGACTGTTATCCGCTGGACAAAATGATGCCGATGTCCATGAAGCTCTATAACGAACGGGACATCTACTTTGACCTTCCGCCGGAGGAGCACTGGTGGCCGGTGATGATGGCGCACCGTGCACCGCGTGTGAATCCACACCAGCTAAGCCTGGAAAGCGGCATTGATTTCACAAAAGACCCGGGCCTGGGCGAGGCGTTCTATTCCGCTCTGGAGGAGCAGTGCCCGGATTTTGAAACGCGCAAGGATGGAGATCTCGTTTGGTTCCGCTGGAACGCGACGGAAAGCGTTGTATCATCTGAGCAAGGAGCAGCTTCATGATCCTTCATAACCCTGCCGCCGATCTCTATATCCCGGACGGCCTTTCCCCGGAGGCGGGCCTGTCCCGCGCCACGGATTTATGCTTCGGCGCGCATCAGGACGACATTGAAATTATGGCCTACGGCCCGCTGATGCAGTGCTACGGCAAGGCGGACCGCTGGTTCGCCGGCGTGGCAGTTACCGACGGCGCGGGCTCTCCCCGCGGGGGAATCTACGCCGATTACACCGACGAGGACATGAAGGCCGTGCGCGCCGGGGAGCAAAGGCGGGCCGCCGATATCGGAAAATACGCCGCGCAGCTCCAGCTGGCCTGGCCCAGCCGGGAGGTGAAGGCGGCGGACAATCCCGGTTTGGCCAAGGAGCTGCGGGAGATCGTTCTGGCCTGCGCGCCCAAAACGGTCTATACCCACAATTTAGCCGATAAGCACGACACCCACGTGGCCGTGGCGCTGCACGTCATCCGCGCCCTGCGGGGAATCCCCAGGGAGCGGCGGCCAAAGAGGCTCGTCTCCCTGGAGGTCTGGCGCGGGCTCGACTGGCTTTGCGATGAAGACAAGCTCGCCATCGACACCGGCGCGCATCCCAATGTGGCCGCGGCGCTGCTGGGGGTCTACGACAGCCAGATCGCCGGGGGAAAGCGCTACGACCTGGCCGCCATTGGCCGCCGGCTGGCCAACGCCACCTTTTTCGCCAGCCACGCCGTGGACGAAACCGACAGCCTCAGCTTTGGCCTGGACATCACGGCGCTGATGCATTCCGATATTCCGCCCATGGATTTTATCAACGGCTATATCGACAAATTCCGCGACGAGGTCATGCACCGCATCGCGTCGCTGACATAACAGGGGGCTGAGAAGCGTGAAGTTTCTTGGAATTGACATTCCGATCAAAAACATCCCCGCGCTGGAGCCGGAATTTATTCCCATGTCGCTTTTTAACCGGGCCTTTCTGGAGCGGGCAAAGCAGCCTGTCGCCATCTGCGTGGAGCGGGGCGGCGGGCTGATATCCGTGCACGACACCTTTATCACCGGCGAAAATACGCTGGCCGACCGCTTTTATATGGAGCGCGCGGTCAAGCTGCTGCTCTGGATGAAGGGCGGCTTCCGGGTGACGATCTGCGGGGACGAGGCCATGGCGGCCCATATCGCCGGGGTATACGGCAAGGAGGGCGCCCGCGCCTTCGACAGCGCCTTCATGGCCCGGGTCTATGAGCGGGAATTCGAGGTGCTGTCTCTGCCTCTGGGGCAAAAGCCCGCCCGGCGGGAACAGTCGAAGCCCGTGGGCGGAAATCTCAGCGGCTGCCGCATCGGCTTTGACGCGGGGGGAAGTGACCGCAAGGTCTCCGCTGTCGTCGACGGCAGGGCGGTTTACAGCGAGGAGGTCGTCTGGTCGCCCAAAACCATGGCGGACCCCGATTATCATTTTGAGGGGATCGTCAGCGCCCTGAAAACCGCCGCCGCGAAAATGCCCCGGGTGGACGCCATCGGCGTGAGCTCCGCGGGAATTTACATCGACAACCGCACCATGGTGGCCTCGCTGTTCCTCAAGGTCCCGCCGGATCAGTTTGATTCGAAAGTAAAAGATATTTATATCCGCGCGGCGCGCGAAATCGGCGAAGTCCCCTTGCGGGTGGTCAACGACGGCGACGTGACGGCCCTCGCGGGGGCCATGGAGCTCAGCGATACCAGCGTGCTGGGCATCGCCATGGGCACCAGCGAGGCGGGCGGCTTCGTGGACGAAAGCGGCAACGTCACCGGCTGGCTCAACGAGCTGGCCTTCGCCCCCGTGGACGCCAATCCCGGCGCCATGGCGGACGAATGGTCCGGCGATATCGGCTGCGGCGTGAAATATTTTTCCCAGGACGCCGTGATCAAGCTGGCCGCAAAGGCCGGAATCGAATTCGCCCCGGCGCTGACCCCCGGCGAAAAGCTCGGGGCCGTACAAAAGCTGCTCTCTCAGGGAGATTTACGCGTGCCCGGGATTTTCCGCTCCATCGGAGTGTATCTCGGCCATACATTGCCGTATTACTGGTCGTACTACGGCTTTCGGCATGTGCTGCTGCTGGGCCGCGTGATGAGCGGCGAGGGCGGCGGCCTCATCGTGGAAACCGCCCGGCGCGTTCTCGCGGAGGAATATCCGGACTGCGCCTTCGCGATCCACATTCCGGACGAATCGACAAGGCGGGTGGGGCAAAGCGTGGCGGCGGCCAGCCTGTAGAGCGTGTCCTCGTTTTGATTATGGGGGAGAGTTACCAAATATGTCTTGCTTTTCCGCTGTCTGGCAGGAATCCCAGGAATTCAACACCATTCTTATGGACATCCGGGGCCGCAGGCTTCCCCTGGGCGTGCTGGGGCTTTCGCCGGTACACAAGGCGCATCTGCTGGCGGCGCTGTGCGAAACCCTGGGCCGCCGTGCCCTGGTCGTCGCCCCCGACGAGCCCCAGGCGGCGCGGCTGGCGGAGGACCTGCGGGCCTTTGGCATGCGGGCGAGGCTATACCCCGCGCGGGATCTGGCCTTCCGGCCCGCGGAAAGCCGCTCCCGGGAATATGAGCACCAGCGCCTGGCCGTGATGGACGCCATAAACAAAGGCTTGCTTGATGTGGTGGTCTGCTCCGTGGAGGCCGCCGCGCAGCGTACCATGCCGCCGGAGGTGCTGGACGCAAACCGCGTCGCCTTGCGCTGCGGAGATACGATAAAGCTTGACAGCCTGACAAAGAGGTTGCTGCGGGCGGGCTATGTCCGCGCGCCCCAGGTGGAGGGCCCCGGGCAGTTCGCCCTGCGCGGCGGAATCCTGGATGTCTTCCCGCCCCAGAGCGAAACCCCCTTCCGGCTGGAGTTCTGGGACGAATCCATTGACTCCCTGGCCGCCTTCGATCTGGAAAGCCAGCGGCGCATGGATCCCCTGGAGGAAATCAGCCTGAGCCCCGCGAACGAGATCGTGCCGGAAAGCACGGAAAAGCTCCGGGAGATGATCGAACAGTTTCTCGCTCTTGTCAAAGGGCGCGGCGCCGCAAAGCTCAAAGAGTCGCTGCGCAGGGATATTGAGCTGCTGGAAAACGGCATCCGCCCGGCCTCCATCGACCGCTATCTGCCGCTGGTCTATCCGCGGGAGTGCACGATTCTGGACTATTTCACGGCGGAGGATCTGCTGGTATTCCACGAGAGCTTCGCCATTAAAGAACGGGCCGGCGCCTGCGAAAAGCTCTGGATGGAGGATTGCAGGGCCCTGACGGAGGAGGGCGTCCTCACCGCCGGGCTGGACCGCTACGCGCTGCGCTGGCAAAGCTTTCTGGCGCTGGCGGAGGCACGGGGCGTGATCTATCTCGACAACCTGCCCCGGGGGAGCTTCGATACCCCGGTGCGTGACCTGATCAGCGTTACGGCCCGGCCGGTCACCCCCTGGAACGGCCTGCTGGAGCTGCTGCTGGAGGATCTGGAGCATTTGCGCGGGCGCAGTGACGGCGTATGCGCCATTTTTGCCGGCACGGAAAAAGCGGCGAAGGCCCTGGCCTCCGACCTGGATATGGAGGGGCACACGGCCCTTTATTGCCCTGTGCCGCCCGCGGCCTTCCCCAAGGGGATTTTGACGGTGCTGCCGGGCACGCTCTCGGCGGGGGCGGAATACCCCTGGCTCAAGTGCAGCCTCATCACCTTCGGCGGAAGGGCCGCCGCGCAGACCAAGCGCGCCGCCGGAAAGCCCTCCAACGCGAAAAACGCCTTCCGCTCGCTTTCGGAGCTGCGCGCGGGCGAATATGTCGTCCATAAGGCCCACGGCGTGGGCATCTTTGAGGGCATCACCAAGATGGCCGCGGGCGGCGCGGAAAAGGACTACATCCAGATCCGCTACAACAAGGGCGACATGCTCTATCTGCCCGTGACGCAGCTGGATCAGGTGACGAAATATATCGGCCCCAGGCACGACGGCACGGTGAAGCTCAACCGCCTGGGGGGCAAGGAGTGGCAGCGCACCCGGGGCCGCGTAAACGAGGCCGTGCGGGACCTGGCCAAGGAGCTCACGGAGCTCTATGCCAAACGGATGCGCATGCAGGGCTTTGCCTTTTCGCCGGATATCGACATGCAAAACGACTTCGAGCGGCGCTTCGAGTTTGAGGAGACCGACGACCAGCTGCGCTGCGTGGATGAAATTAAACGGGACATGGAGCAGAATTACCCCATGGACCGCCTGCTCTGCGGGGACGTGGGCTTTGGCAAAACGGAGGTGGCGCTGCGCGCGGCCTTCAAGTGCGTGGCCGACGGCAAGCAGTGCGCCATTCTGGTGCCGACGACGATTCTGGCCTTTCAGCATATGCAGACCATTCAAAGGCGCTTTGAGGGCTTTCCCGTAGAGGCGGCGATGCTTTCCCGCTTCGTGCCGCCCAACGAATCCAAAAAAATTCTCCAGAGGCTGCGGCGGGGGAATGTCGATATCGTCGTGGGCACCCACCGCCTCATTTCCAAGGACATCGAATTCCGGGATCTGGGGCTGATCATCGTGGACGAGGAGCAGCGCTTTGGCGTGGCGCAAAAGGAACGGCTGAAGGAACGCTACCCCGAAGTGGATGTTCTGACGCTCACGGCCACGCCCATTCCCCGCACGCTGAATATGGCGATGTCGGAAATCCGCGATATGTCCGTGCTGGAGGAGGCCCCTCAGGACAGGCATCCCGTGCAGACCTATGTGCTGGAGTTCGATCTGGGCGTGCTCTGCCAGGCGATGCAGCAGGAGCTGCGTCGCAGCGGGCAGGTGTATTTCCTTCACAACCGGGTGGAGAGTATTGAGCACCGCGCGGCGGAAATCAAATCCCTCATATCCGGCGCCCGCGTCGAGGTTGCCCACGGCCAGATGAGCGAGGAGGAGCTCAGCGACATCTGGCGCAGGCAGCTGGAGGGGGAAATCGATATACTGGTGTGCACCACCATCATCGAAACCGGCATCGACGTGCCCAATGTGAACACCTTGATTATTGAGAACGCCGATCGGCTGGGGCTGGCCCAGCTGCATCAGATCCGGGGCCGGGTGGGGCGTTCGGCGCGCCGGGCCAGCGCGTACCTGACCTTTCACCGGGACCGGGAGCTCACGGAAATCGCGCAGCAGCGGCTTTCCGCCATTCGGGAATACACAGAATTCGGCTCGGGCTTCCAGATCGCCATGCGGGATCTGGAGCTGCGGGGCGCGGGAAGCCTCCTGGGCGCGCAGCAGCATGGGCACATGGAGGCCGTGGGCTATGACCTGTATATGGAATTGCTCGCGGAAGCGGTCGCGGAGGAAAAGGGCGAGGCTTCCTCCGCCGCGCAGCAGCGGGAATGCCTCATCGACCTGCCCATCGACGCCCACATCCCCACGCGGTACATGGAATCCGTGCAGCAGCGGCTGGCAATGTATAAACGCATCGCCGAGATCCGCGGGCAGCAGGACGCCGACGACGTGCTCGACGAGCTTCTGGACCGCTTCGGCACACCGCCGCTGCCGGTTTTGGGGCTCATCGACATCGCCCTGCTGCGGGCGGTGGCCATGCGCCATGGCATCTTCGAGATCGGCCAGAACGGCGACCGCGCCGCGCTTTATATTGAAGAATTGAATATGCCCATGATCCAGGCCATGGCCGGGGCGCTCCCGGGGCGGGTAAAGGTGAACGCGGGGGGCGGCAAGCCCTTCATCGCTGTGAAGCTTCTGCCCGGGGAAGAGCTGCTTTCCATGCTGCTGGGGCTGTTTGAAACAAACTATTGACATTTCAGCGCATTATGCTATAATGAACATCACAAGAGACATGCGCAATAATTTGTGAAATATGAGGAAAATTTTGATATGAAACGAGGGTCACGCGAAGCAAATTGATGTAAAAGGCGCATGGTTTAAGGGGTGAAGGCAATGAAGCGCGTCCGCGGTGTCAATTGGGGGCTGGCAATGCAGCGTTTGCTGCTGCCGGTTTGGGATCTTTTTGTCGTCAATGGAAGTTATTGGCTTGCGGCCCTGCTGCTCAACGGATTCAACGCTTTATCCCGGGAATATATGCGCATCCTCCTGCTGCGCGGGCTCTATGTCGCGTTTATCTATCTGACGCTGTTTTCCCTCTTTCACCTGTATCATAGCTTATGGAAATACGCAAGCAGCGACGAGCTGGCGCAGTGCGCGGGCGCGGGCGCGATGGCCTGCGGGCTTTGCTTTTGCTTCGACTGGGTTCTGGGCCGGCTGGGCTGGATGGGTATGCAGCCCCTCAACCCCGCCGTGTCGGTGATCGCCTACCTGGTGATCGTGTCGCTTTGCGGGGGCGCGCGGATCAGCTATCGCGCGCTGCGGCGCTCCCGGCGCAAGCTTCACCAGGTGCTGCTCGGCAATTCCGCCGGCGAAGTGCCCCGGGTGATGGTTGTGGGCGCGGGGGATATGGGCAATATCGTGCTCAGCGAGCTGCGGGCCAACGACTACCGCCTGGGCGTGCCCGTGGTTGTGGCGGACGATAACCGCGCCAAGCAGGGCAGAACCATATACGGCACGCCCATCCGGGGCGGCTGCGAGCGGATTCCGGAGCTGGCAAAGGAATACCGCGTGGATGAGATTCTGCTGTGTGTGCCTTCGGCCAGCCAGCAGCGGCGGCAGCAGCTGACCCAGCTGGCGCTTTCCAGCGGCTGCACGGTAAAAACATCCCCCTCCCTGCTGGAAATGAAGAAAAGCGGCGCCACTATCTCTCTGGGCCAAATGCGCGACGTGGAGCTGGAGGACCTGATGATGCGTCCCCAGGTTACGCTGGATCCCCGCGTATGCTCCTATCTGCTGGGACAAACGGTGCTGGTCACGGGAGGCGGCGGCTCCATCGGCAGCGAGCTGTGCCGTCAGGCGGCGCTGTATCAGCCCGGCGTCATCGTCATCTTCGACATCTACGAAAACAACGCCTACGCGCTGAAGCACCAGCTGGACCAGCAATACCGCGGGAACCCGAAGGTTGAGATCCGCGTGGGCTCCGTGCGGGACAGCGCCGCTTTGGAGCGGGTCTTCGAGGAGTTCCGTCCCACGGTAGTCTTCCACGCCGCGGCGCACAAGCATGTGCCGCTGATGGAGGATTCCCCCTGCGAGGCCGTAAAAAACAACATCTTCGGCACGCTCAACACCGCGGAGATCGCGCTAAAATACGAGGTGGACCGCTTCGTGCTGCTTTCCACCGACAAGGCGGTGAACCCCACCAACGTCATGGGCGCCACCAAGCGCGTGACGGAATTCATCATGCAAAGCATGGCCCAACGGGTCACAGACAGGCAGGCCGGAGCCGGGGAACAGCTGCGCAGCCGGTTTTCCGCCGTGCGCTTCGGGAACGTGCTGGGCTCCAGCGGCAGCGTGATTCCGCTGTTCGAAAACCAAATTCAGGCGGGCGGGCCGGTGACGGTGACGGATCCGGAGGTTACCCGTTATTTCATGAGCATCCCCGAGGCGGCGCAGCTGGTGGTGCAGGCGGGCGGGCTTTCCCAGGGCGGCGAGATTTTTGTGCTGGATATGGGCCAGCCCATACGCATCCTCACGCTGGCGGAGCAGCTCATCCGCCTTTCGGGCCTGAAGCCCTATACGGATATCCAGATTGTGTTCACGGGCTTGCGTCCGGGCGAAAAATTATACGAGGAGCTGACCCTTGAGGAGGAGAACGCCACGCGGCAGACCACGGAAAACAACAAGATCTTCATCACCTTTTCCAGCTCACTGCGCCCGGCGGATTTGGACGCCGCGCTGGACAAGCTGCGAAACAGCTGCGAGCCGGAATCCGTGCGGGCACAGCTGAAGGCGCTGGTACCGAATTATAGATTTTAGATTTTAGACTTTTAGACTTTTAGACTTTAGACTATTAGATTTTAGACTATTATATCTTAGATTTTAGACTTTAGATTTTTTAGATTTTTAGATTATTTTAATTTTAAATTCTTTTAGAGGGCTCGGAGGAGAGTATTTCATGTATCCCATCGTGAAGCGCGGAATGGATGTCGTGGGTTCGGCGCTGCTTTTGCTGTTGTCCTCCCCCTTGATGGGCCTGCTGGCGGTGCTGATCCTCTGCCAGCGGGACGGCCCCGTGATTTTCGCGCAGACCCGCCCGGGCAAAAACGGAAAGCTCTTTCGCTGCCGGAAGCTTCGAAGTATGCGGGCCCCCGCCTATCCCGGCGAACCGGATCACTGCCGCATCACAAGGCTGGGCCGCTTTCTGCGCCGCTTCAGCCTGGATGAGCTGCCGCAGTTCTGGAACATCCTCGTGGGAGAGATGAGCTTCATCGGCCCGCGGCCCCTGCTGCCGGAATACCTGGAATACTACAGCCAGGAGCAGTGCCGCCGCCACGAGCTTCGTCCCGGGCTGACCGGCTGGGCGCAGGTGAATGGCCGCAACGCCGCCGACTGGACCGGGCGGCTGGCGATGGACTGCTGGTATGTGGAGCATTCCTGCCTGAAGCTGGACCTGCGCATCGCCTGGACAACCATGGCAAAGCTCTTCACCGGCGAAGGCGTCAACCGCGCGGACGATGTCACGATGGAAAGCTTCTGCGACTATGCCAGACAACGCGATACAGAAAAGGCGCAAAACGTATGAAAATTCTTTTTGTTGCCACCGTGGGGCGGCACTTTTATCATTTTCACCTGCCGGTCTTCCGGATGCTTCGGGACGCCGGCTGGCAGGTGGACGCGGCGGCGCGCATGGATAAGCCGCTGCCGCCCGGCTGCGCCGACGGGCTTTTTGATCTCCCCTTCGAGCGTTCGCCCTACCATCCGGCAAATATCAAGGCTTATGGACAGTTGCGTAAAGTGATGCGCCTGGGAAAGTATGACCTGATTCACTGCCACACCCCGGTGGGCGGTCTGGCCGGACGCCTGGCCGCGCGTGGAACAGGCGCGAAGCTGCTCTACACCGCCCACGGCTTTCATTTTTATCAGGGCGCGCCGCCGCTCCATTGGCTGCTGTACTACCCCCTGGAGCGCTGGCTCTCCCGCCGCACGGACTGCCTGATCACCATCAACGAGGAGGATTACGCCTTCGCGCGGAGAAAGCTCAAGGCGAAGCAAGTCGCGCGGGTCCACGGCGTGGGCTGCGAAACAAGTAAGTTTATTCCGGCGCGGGCAAAGCAAACGGAAACGCCGGCACTCATTTATATCGCCGAGCTCAACGCCAACAAGAACCAGGAACTGCTCCTCCGGGCGATGTCCACCATTCTGGCGCGTTTTCCGGGCGCGAGGCTGCGCCTGGTGGGCCCGGATCATTTTAACGGAGCGTATCAGCGGCTCAGCCGCGATTTGCGCATAGCGCATGCCGTGGAGTTCACCGGCGAGCGCCAGGATATTCCCGCGCTGCTGGCGGAAAGCGATCTCGCCGTAGCCTCCTCCCTGCGGGAGGGCCTGCCGGTGAACGTGATGGAGGCCATGGCCGCCTCCCTCCCCGTTGTGGCCAGCGACAACCGGGGCCACCGGGAATTGGTTCGTTCGGGGCTAACGGGTGATATCGTGCCGCCGGGGGATGTCGCGGGCTTTGCGGAAGCGGTCATCCAGCTGCTGGAGGATCCCGCGCGCCGCGCCGAAATGGGCGCCGCCGGGCGCGAACGCTGCCGGGAATACGCCCTGGAGCGGGTTCTGGCGGAGCTGCGGGAAGTTTACGGCTTATAGGAGGTGCTTCCATCATGCCGCGCGTACTGCATGTGTTGCATTCCATGAATTGCGGCGGGGCGGAGACCCTCTTAATGAATCTGCTCCGCGGCGCCGACCCGGCAGAGCTGCGATTCGACTTTTTGGTGCATGTGCCGGACGAGATGTTCTATGAGGCCGAGCTCAAAGCGCGGGGCGCGGTAATTCACCGCCTTCCATCCCTGCGGCAGCTGGGGCCGATGGGATACCGGCGCGCGCTGGCGCGTTTTTTCCGGGAGCATCCGGAGGTCCGGATCGTGCACTCCCACCTTGAGACCACCACGGGCCTGATTCTGGAGCAGGCAAGGCGGGCGGGGGTTCCCCTGCGGCTTGCACACAGCCACAACACCCGCTTTACCCGCGCGGGGCTCAGGGCAATACCCGAAAACACGCTCAAGCGCTGGTGCCGCCGCAAGATCGTGCCCAACGCCACGCACCGGCTGGCCTGCTCCCCCGAGGCCGCGCGCTGGCTCTTCGGGAACACCGAAGCCATCCTCCTGCCCAACGCCATCGACACGGCGCGCTTCCGCTTTTCGGAGCGGGCGCGGCAGGAAACCAGGGAGCGCCTCGGCATTCCGCGGGACGCGCGGGTTCTGCTGCATGTGGGCCGCTTTCAGCCGCAGAAAAACCATCGCTTTTTGATGCGGATCTGGCAGGAATACGCCGCGCTGAAGCCCTCGGCCTACCTTATCTGCGTCGGCGAAGGCGAGCTGATGCCGGAAATCAAGGCCCTCGCGGATACCCTGCCCGGCGCGGCCCGCGTGCGTTTCGCCGGGCTGCAGGCTGAAACCGCAGCCTTCTACAGCGCCGCGGATGTGTTTTTGCTGCCGTCGCTGTTTGAGGGCTTGCCGGTGACTTTGGTGGAGGCGCAGGCGGCGGGCCTGCCCTGCTTGATCTCGGAGCGGGTACCCTCCGACACGCTCCGGAACCTGCGGCGCCTGCCTCTGAACGACACGGCCCTCTGGCTGGACGCTCTCCGTCAGAAAAATATAATGAATAATTGCGCATTGCGCATTGCGCATTACGAATTGATAAATGACGCCGGTTACGGCATACAATCCGCCCTGGAAAAGCTCCTCAAAATCTATGAAGCCGAAAACGATGAGGGAGAACATCAGCCATGACGCCGCAGCTCACGGTCTTCACGCCCACGTATAACCGCGCCGCGCTGCTCACGCGCTGTTATGCCTCCATGTGCGGGCAAAGCTGCCAGGATTTCATCTGGCTGGTGATCGACGACGGCTCCGGCGACGAAACGCCGGCGCTGCTGGCCCGTTGGCAGGCGGAGCCCCACGACTTCGCGCTGGAATATATCGTCCAGGAAAACCAGGGTATGCACGGCGCCCACAACACGGCGTATGAGAATATCCGCACCGAGCTCAACACCTGCATCGACTCCGATGACCAAATGCCGGAACAGGCTGTGGAAACCATACTGCGTTTTTGGAGCGGCCGCGAAAAGGACAGCCACGTCGCCGGCTTTCTGGGCCTGGATGTGGAGCTCGGCAGCGGCCGGGTGATCGGCACACCCTTTCCGGAGGGCGTCACCCGGGCACGGTATTACGACTACTACCACCGGCTCGGCCTGCGCGGCGACAAGAAATTCGTGCTGCGCAGCGATATTTCGCGGCTCTATCCATATCCTCTTTTTCCAGGGGAACGCTATATCGGGCTGAATCTGAAATATCTTCAGCTGGATCAGGACTATGAGCTTCTCTGTCTCAACGAGCCTCTGGTTGTCGTGGAGTACCAGCCGGACGGCTCCTCCCGGAACATGCTGCGGCAATACTGGCGCAACCCCCGGGGCTTTCTGCACTACCGCCGCGCGCTGATGAGGCTCCCCTTCGCGGAACCGCGCTTCAAGCTCCGGCAGGCGGCTCACATTCCTCTGGAGGCAGCGTTCTGGCTGCTCAGAAAACTACTGTTTTTCTGGCAAAAATAATGAAAAATCGCGAATCAGAAGGGAGGCTTTGCGCTGGCATATTATTTCTATACCATGGCCGCTGTCTGCTGTGCTTCGGCCCTGTGGGCGCAGAGCCGTCCGCTTCCCGTTCGCTCCCTGCTGCAAAATCAGGTGCCGAACCCCTTCGGGACGCTGCTCCCTCTGTTTTTTCTGACCTTTTATTCCAGCTTGCGGGCCAATATCGGGGATACGGTTTTTTACCGCCACAGCTATCTGTTGTATCTGGCAGAGGGCGCGCCGAAAATCCCGTTGAAGCTGCAGGGCAACGGCCTGTTCAATACGCTGCAATATCTTTGCTCACAGCTTCCGGAAATGAGGTTCAACCATGTTCCGCAGCACGGCCAGCTGCTGATCATGATCAACGCCGTTTTGTTTGTCGTGCCCGCGGTGCTTGTCCTGTACCAGTATTCCGAAGGCTTTTCCTCCGCGCTGTATTTGTTCGTGATGACCGGTGTCTATCTCGCCTCCATGAATGGGATGCGTCAGTATATAGCGGCGGGAATCCTGCTTCTGGGCACGCATTTCTTCTTTCATCCCAATTGGAAAAAGGGCTTCCTTTGCTTTTTGCCCTTTGTCCTCGTCGCCTGGCTGCTTCATTCCAGCGCGCCGGTCATGCTGCTCTTTTTTTTCATCGCGCGGGTGCGCGCCTATTCCAAATGGAGCTATTTGATTGTCACTGGATCTATCGCCGCGGTTCTGCTTTCCAGCATTCTGATGCCCGGCTTTTTAACCGCGCTGGAGGATACGGATTTCGCGGCGTACTCCACCACCGGATGGTTTGACAGCGGGCAGGAGAGCGGCGCCAGCCTTCTGCGCGCGGCGGTGGCGGTCATCCCGCTGGTTGTGGGATATCATTATCGGGACCGGCTCCAGGAGACAGGCGTGCAGGGGAATATCCTGATCAACCTGGGCTTTATTCACGCCGCGATCCATATTCTGGGGCTGTATAACTGGATTTTCATTCGGCTGTCGATCTATCTGTATATCTATCAGATCCTGTTGCTGTGCAAGATCTTCGCGCTGGCCCGGGAGCGCCTTGGCCGCTGGAATCTGATCGGCCTGAGCGGCATGGGGCTGTTCGCGGTCTACGGATATTTCATGAATACCTGGATACTGCAGGAATACCGCAGTCTATGGCTGTCCAACTGGTATTAGTGGGGGGCGCGTCATCATGAAACCAAATATCCTCATCGTCTCTCACAGCCTTGCGCTGGGCGGAATCGAACGCAGCCTGATTGAGCTTTTGCGCGCGCTGGATGAGGAACGGCTCGATGTGGAGCTGCTGCTGCTCTCCCATACCGGACCGCTTATGGCCGAGCTTCCGCCGCGCTGCGTGCTGCTGCCGGAGGACCCGCGGCTGGCGTCCTTTCTGC
>Ga0099364_10001490_pt1 | contig 38457 bp, 30 predicted proteins | sample TergutTh196P3_FD_73070 | JGI IMG/M metagenome (GOLD analysis project Ga0099364, IMG submission 73070) | Microcerotermes parvus P3 segment gut microbial communities from Pointe-Noire, Republic of the Congo - Th196 P3 | ecosystem: Host-associated > Arthropoda: Insects > Digestive system > Gut ... | reverse complement strand
GCCGTGTTAAGGGTGCAAGAAAATTTGAAAAACCCGCTGTATTTTCATGAAATCGCACAGGGTTTCCTTTCAGGAGGATTTTTACGGCTGATGACGGCATGACGGTGATTTTCTTTCGGAGTTACTGCAAAGCAGGAGCCAAAATTGACATATAAGCGGTGTCGTGATAACATGGCATAGTTATATGATTAGGAGCTTGGCGTGAAAGAAAATCAGAAAAATCCCAATCTACTATATTATGTCGCAGCTTGCCTGTTGCCGAATATTTTTTTGTTTTATTTATACAACAGTAACAAGGCACAAAACGACTTATGGTTTTCATATTTCCTTGGCTTTGCGGCCCTGCTTGCCCTCATCAGCCTGGGCATTCTAATGTTTTTCAAAAAAATCACGAGGACCCATGAGGCCGCTTTGATAGCCCTGGTTGTTTCATGGCTGTTCTTTTGGATATTTGAGGCGGTCGTGGCCACGGCCATAAATATGTTTGGCTATATCAGGAGGGGATTATTCTTGGCCATCATGGTAGCCGTGATTGCCGGGGTGCTTTTATTATTGCGTAAATTTGGCCAGGGGCTAAAAAGGGGGCGCAGTATTTTTTTGGCGTTGTCGGGTATAATCTGCCTGCTTTTTGTCTTCAATTTCGGCGAAGCCCTGTATACGGATGTCATCCTCCGCGCAATTACGAGCAAAAGGGCACAGCAGGTAGATCATAAGACCAACTACATCGTGAATGAATCACTTGAAAATCCCGACATATACTGGTTCCACATGGATGAAATGATGGGGTTTGACGGTGTGGAAAAATACTTTGGCAATTCATTGGATTGGTTGAAAGAGGAGTTATTAAGACGCAAATTTGTCATTAAAGAAGATGCCACGCTCAATGCAGGCATGACCCGTCTTGCCATACCGGCCCTGTTAAGCCCGCATTTTTATGACAACTACCTCCGTGAATATATAGACAGGGTGGAACACTTACCGCGGAAAGCAAGGGATAGACAGTTATATGACCAATTCAACAGGGATGGCATAGACAGGGATAAAGTCACGGATATGGAACTGTTCCACGCATTTATGATGAAGGGTTACAATCAGGTGACGATAACAAACAGGCGCTACCGCTCCTCATTGGTGCCGCTGGGATGGTACTATACAGCCCATGCGGACTATATCCTGACTACCGGCATGGACGAAGATGTATCCAGAAATTTTTGGCGCAAGGCGGAAGATTTGACCCGGCTTCTTTGTCAGGCCACTCCCCTTGCGCGGATAGAGGCCCCACTCATGGCTTTTGTCCATTCTAAAATCGATGATACATCCCGCACATGGCAGACTATCCCGGAGTATGAGGAGGAGGTGGCTTTTTGGACGGCGGATACACTGGGTTTAGGCATTGAAAAGCAGTTTATCCGCCGTCTGTATGACAGCTTTTCCATCCCCTCGCCTAAAGTGGTTTATGCTGTCAATTTGCTCGCCCATATGCCCTACGACCGCCTTCATCAAGGCGATACCCCATTGGAAGATAAATACGATGCCACGAAACTGTATATGCCGCAATATACCTATGCCGCTCAGGCGATGCTCAATAACATAGACATGATCCTTGTGCAAAACCCGGAGGCCATTATCGTATTGCAAGCGGACCATGGCATCCATTGCGGTGATTTTGTCCAACCGCGTCTGCTGGAAAAAGGTTACACACCTGAAGAGGTAAATGAGATGAACTACTCTGTCTTCTCTGCTGTCCGCATCCCGGAAAATTTTGATGGACTATCAGGGCCGCTGGATCCGCTTAACATAACACGGTTGTTAGTCAATAGATACGTGGGTGAAAATTATAAGATGTTGGAGGAGTAATAAGCACAGCCAGAAGGGAGCTTTCTGTGGGAAAAAACGCAAAGGCGAAAAACATCCCATACTACATCGCGGCCTGCCTTTTGCCGAACATCTTCTTATTCTATTTGTTTAACTTTAACAAGGCGCGAAACGACTTATATTTTTCACATTTTCTCGTGCTGGCACTAGTGTTTGCCATAATTAGCATTGTGGTTTTTATTGTTTTTCAAAAGATTACCACCAGCCATGAGGGCGCTTTAGTCGCTCTTGTCGCTTCATGGATATTGTTCTGGCTGTTCGAGCCGGTGGTGGCCGCCGCCATAGACATGTTTGGATATATCCGGAGGGTTGTTTTTTTTACTGGCACGCTTGTATTTATAATCGCATTGCTTCTACTGCTTCGCAAGTTTGGGGAAAAGCTAAAAAAGGGACGAAGCCTCTTTTTAGCATTATCAGGCATAATATGTCTGCTTTTTGCTTTCAATTTTGGCGAGGCTTTTTATACGGATGTCATTGCCCTTGCATTCGGGAATAAAGAAGCCGCAGCAATGGCACATAAAAGCGACTATGTAATAGATGAGACCAGCCCTGACCCTGACATATATTGGTTTCATATGGATGAAATGATGGGTTTTGATGCCGTGGAGAAATACTTTGGGGATTCCCTTAATGAACTAAAGGAGGAACTGTTTAAACGCGGCTTTGTCATCAATGAAGAAGCCTCGCTAAATGCGGGAACCACGCTCTATGCCATACCCGCACTGACTAGCCCCTACTTTTATGACAATTACCTGGGTTATCATTTGGACATGGTGGAGCATTTACCCAGACCGGAGAGGGAAAAGTACATGGATGCAACGGTCAAGCCCGATGGTTTAGATAAAAACAGGAATACAGACCTCGAACTATTTCATGCGTTTTTAACAAAGGGCTATAACCAGGCAACTATAGCAGGCAGGTATAACCGCAACTCATTGGTGCCGCTGGGATGGTATTATACACTCATACCCGAGCATACAGAGTACATTGCGCTGACTCTTGGTGCTGACGAAGACGTTTCCGGAGGGTTTTGGCACAGATCAGAAGACTTGATGGAGCTTCTTTGCCGGGCGACCCCCCTCGCCCGTGTAGAAGCTCCGCTCATGGCCTTTGTCCATGCCAGACTTGGTGATAAATCTCGCAAATGGCTACCCGTACCGGAATATGAGGATATAATAGAACGGTGGACGGCGGATACCTTGGCTATAGAAGAGGAAAGGAACTTAATTCGTTGTCTGCAGGATAGCTTTTCCATCCCCTCGCCCAAGTTGGTTTATGCCCTAAACCGCATCGCCCATAATCCCTATGACAGGATTTACAAAACGGGCGAACTCGAAAACCCTTGGCCAGATGAGCCTAATAATCCGGAGATGCTTTATATGCCGCAATATAAATATGCGGCCCAGGTAATGCTCAACACCATAGACATGGTTTTGGAACAAAACCCGGATGCCATTATCGTGCTGCAAAGTGACCATGGTATCCATCACAGAGGACGCGATTGGATGGTTAAAAACGGCTACCCGAACGATCAAGTAAATGAGATGAACTACTCTGTCCTCTCTGCCGTCCGCATCCCGGAAAATTTTGATGGACTATCAGAGCCGTTGGATCCGCTTAACATAACCCGGTTGTTAGTCAATAGATATGTGGGTGAGAATTATGAGATGCTGGAGAAGTAATAAATACCGCTAAAAGGAAGCCTTCCGTGGAAAAAAACGCAAAAGCGAAAAACATCCTATACTACATCGCGGTCAGTCTTTTGCCGAACATCTTTTTATTTTATTTGTTTAACTCAAACGAGGCACAAAACGACTTGTATTTTTTACATTTTCTCGTGCTGGCACTAGTGTTTGCCATAATTAGCATTGTGGTTTTTATTGTTTTTCAAAAGATTACCACCAGCCATGAGGGTGCTTTAGTTGCTCTTGTCGCTTCATGGATATTGTTCTGGCTGTTCGAGCCGGTGGTGGCCGCCGCCATAGATATGTTTGGATATATCCGGAGGGTGTTCTTTGGGGCTGTGGCGGCTTTAATTATAACCGCATTGCTTTTGCTGCTTCGCAAGCTTGGGAAAAAACTAACAAAGGGACAACCTATTTTTATGGCGTTGTCGGGCATCATATGCCTGCTCTTTATCTTCAATTTTGGCGAAGCTTTTTATACAGATGTCGTCACCCGCATACTAGTGGACAAAAAAATCCAATTGCTGGAGCATAAAACAGATTATGTCGTGGATGAATCGCTTGAAAATCCCGACATCTATTGGTTTCACATGGACGAAATGATGGGCTTTGATGCCATTTGGAAGTATTTCGGCGACCCGCTTGATGAATTGAAAGAAGAGCTTTTGCAACGTGATTTTATCATTATGGAGGATGCCACACTCAATGCGGGAATTACAATGTATGCCATCCCGGCCCTTACCAGCCCCTACTTTTACGATAATTATCTTGGCGAGCACTTGGATGCGGCGGCACACTTACCCAAAAAAGAAAGGGAGAGGTATGTAAACTCAATGCTCAAGCCCTATGATGTGGACTGGCGCAAGGCCACAGATTTGGAATTATTTCGCGCCTTCATGGAAAAAGGCTATAACCAAGTAACGATAGCGAACCTGCGCAGTCGTGTTTCATTGGTGCCTCTGGGATGGTATTATACACTTTCTCCCGAATACAACGAAGAACGGTCCTTGATTCTTGGCGAGGATGTAGATGAAGATATCTTCGGTGGTTTTTTGCATAGGGTTGCGGATTTAGTGGATTTACTCTGTCAGACGACCCCTCTTGCCCGTGTAAGGGCTCCGCTCATGGCGTTTGTCCGTAACGATAGCCTCGAGTGGATAGCAGTACCGGCACATGAGGACATAGTGGGGCAGTGGACGGCGGACACATTGGGCATAGACGAAGAAAGACGTCTCATCAATCGTCTGTATGACAGTTTTTCCGTCCCCTCGCCCAAGTTGGTTTATGCCATAAACCGCATCGCCCATAATCCCTATGACCGGATTTACAAAACGGGCGAACTCGAAAACCCTTGGCCAGACGAGCCAAATAATCCAGAGAGACTTTATATGCCACAATATAAATACGCAGCCCGGGTGATGCTCAACACCATAGACATGATTTTGGAGCAAAACCCGGATGCCATTATCGTGCTGCAAGGTGACCACGGTATCCATCACAGGGGACGCAGATGGTTGGTTGAACAAGGCTATCCGACCGATCAAGTAAACGAAATAAACTACTCCGTCCTCTCCGCTGTCCGCATCCCGGAGGCATTTGGTGGGCTGGAGGAACCGGTGGAGCCGCTAAACATCAGCCGGCTTTTGGTCAACCGCTACGTGGGAGAAAATTACGAGATGCTGGGCTCTGATGAGTAGATATGGGGCATTGTCAGGCAGTGCAGTCATTATATATTTCACAAGATGGAGTCCGTCATGAATAAACACATGAAAAAGGCAGATATTATGTATTATGTTGCGGCTTGTCTATTGCCGAACATCTTCTTGTTTTATCTGTTCAATTCAAACAAGGCACAAAATGATTTTTATTTTTCGCACTTCCTTGTCCTTGCGGGCCTGCTTTCCCTCGTCAGTTTTTTGATTCTTTTGATTTACAAAAAAATCACGCATGGCTGCGAGCCAGCTTTGATTGCCCTGCTTGTTTCATGGATGCTCTTTTGGCTATTTGAGGCGATAGTGGCCGCCACCATAGAAATGTTCGGATATTATATCCGGAGAATGGCATTTTTGGCCGTTGCGGCTTTAATTATTTCCGCATTGCTTCTGCTGCTTCGCAAGTTCGGGGAAAAGCTTACGAAAGCACGCACTGTCTTTTTAGCATTATCGGGCATCATATGTTTGCTTTTTATCTTCAATTTCAGCGAGGCGGTGTATACGGATGTCATCACCCGCATCCTTGTGAGCAGAAGGGCCCAGCTGGTGGAGCATAAGACGGATTATGTCGTGGATGAATCATTGAAAAATCCGGACATATATTGGTTGCACATGGATGAAATGATGGGCTTCGATGGCGTGGAAAAATACTTCGGCGATTCGCTGGACGAGTTGAGGGAAGAACTTTTGCAACGCGGATTCATCATCAAGGAAGACGCCACGCTCAATGCGGGCAGGACGCAGTTTGCCATACCGGCCCTTCTCAGCCCGTTTTTTTATGATAACTATCTGCGCGAGTACTTGGACATGGTGGAGCATTTGCCCAGACCGGAGCGGGATGCGCAAATACACACCCAGTTTGCCAAGGACGGTATAAACAGACATCTTGTTACGAATATGGAATTGTTCCATGCATTTCTGGCGAAAAACTACCATCAGGTGACGCAGACAGATGAGCGTTATCGCTCATCATTGGTGCCGCTGGGCTGGTATTACACGGAAGATGAGGATTATCTTTTGACCATCGGCATGGACGAAGACTCCCCCAGGAATTTCTGGTACAAGGTGGAAGAACTGGTGTTGCTTCTTTGCCAGACAACCCCCCTGGCACGGATAGAGACAGCGGTCATGGCCTTTGTCCGTGCAAGAGTTGATGCTGATACCCGCGAATGGCTGTCTATACCGGAGCACACGGAAGCCGCGGATAGATGGACGAGGAAGACGCAGGGGCTTGACGAGGAAAGATTGCTCATCCGCCGTCTGCATGACAGCTTTTCCATCCCCTCACCCAAGCTGGTTTATGTCATAAACGATATGGGCCATGATCCATACGACAAGATTTACAAGTCAGGTGAACTCGAACATCCCGTGCCGGGCGATACCTATAATGCGGAGTTGCTTTATGTGCCGCAGTATAAGTATGTGGCACAGGTGATGCTCAATACCATAGACATGATCCTGGAACAAAATCCGGAGGCAATCATCGTAGTGCAGGGCGACCACGGCATCCACAACAGGGGGCGGAAATGGCTGGTTAGACAAGGCTACCCGCCCGATCAAGTAAACGAAATAAACTATTCCGTCCTCTCCGCCGTCCGCATCCCGGAGGCATTTGGTGGGCTGGAGGAGCCGGTAGAGCCGTTAAACATTACCAGGCTTTTGGTCAACCGCTACGTGGGAGAAAATTACGAGTATTTGACGGACTAACCAGCAGCTACCATGACCGTCTTTCTTACTCGGGGAATTGCGGGGTCTTATGCCGGGGTTAGGGCGTTCAACTCAGTGGGGGAGTTCCCCGCCTTGCGGTTATTCGTCCGCTAAGGCATCGACCACGTCGTCATTGGATACATATGTGGAGACATCACGCATGCCGGCATCATCGTCCTTTTTATCTTTCTTAAAAAAATCCCCGATTTTCTTTCTCATCGCAAAAACAATCGCTCCGCCGGCAGCAACTATGGCGATGATGACTTGGATTAACATTCCGCCAAAACTCGGATCTAGATACATGGTGTTCCTCCTTGGTTTTACTCATAATGCATAATGGATGTTCTGTTAACGTTATTGTTATTGGGGCTGCGGTACGTATATCGATGTATATCGCCCTTGCCACAAGACATAGTTTAACATAGTGGGATGTGGTAGTCAAGGTGAAGGAGCGTGGCAAAATATTGCATAAAACAGAGCGTGGCAAAATATTGCATAAAACATTGACATCTTCACATTTTTATGATAAAAAAAGATGTCCGGGTAATATAATTATGCATCATGGATTCTTTTCAGAAAGGGAAAAGCATGCACAAATATCGCAGCCACCATTGTAATGAGCTAAACAAATCCCATATCGGGCAGCATGTCCGCCTGGCGGGCTGGGTCGATACAATCCGCGACCACGGCGGGGTCGTTTTCATCGATTTGCGCGACCATTACGGTATAACTCAGGTTGTCGTGAATGACGACAATATGCTATCCGGCATCGGCAAGGAAGCCGTCATTTCCGCCGCCGGCGTGTTGCGCGGGCGTGAGGGTGATGCCTTTAACCCGAAGCTGCCCACCGGCGAGGTTGAGCTGAAGGCCGAGGAAATAAGCCTGCTGGGTTCCTGCGCCCATGTGCTGCCCTTTGAGATTAACGAATCGACGGCGACCCGCGAGGACATCCGCCTGAAATACCGCTTCCTTGACCTACGCAATCCCGCCCTGCATCAAAATATTGTGTTGCGCTCCGAGATTATTCATTATATACGGGAAAAAATGCGCGCTTTGGATTTTTTGGAAATACACACGCCCATCCTGACCTCGTCCTCACCGGAAGGCGCCCGCGATTATCTGGTCCCCAGCCGCAAGCACAAAGGGATGTTTTATGCCCTGCCCCAGGCTCCGCAGCAATTCAAGCAGCTGCTGATGGTGTCAGGCTTTGACCGCTACTTCCAGATTGCCCCCTGCTTCCGCGATGAAGATGCCCGTGCTGACCGCTCGCCCGGCGAATTTTATCAACTGGATTTCGAGATGGCTTTCGCCACCCAGGAGGATGTCTTTACTGTGGCGGAGACAGTGATGTTTGATACTTTCACGCAATTTGCCCCCGAAGCAAAGGTAAGCCCCGCCCCCTTTGTGCGGATTCCCTATGCTGAATGCGTGCAAAAATACGGCAGCGACAAACCCGATTTACGTAATCCCTTGCTGATAGAAGACATGAGCGACTTTTTTGCCAATGTCGATTTTGCCCCCTTCCGTGGCAAGAGCGTCCGGGGGATCGTCGCGGACTGCGGCGGACAGCCGAATTCCTTCTTTGACAAAATGCTCGACTACGCCACCGGCATCGGCATGAAAGGTCTGGGCTATATTTCCGTTCAGGACGGCTTTTCGCTAAAGGGTCCCATCGTCAAATTTCTCAGCGACGAAAAGCAGGCGCGGCTGATACAGGATTTATCGCTAAAAGAACATGATACCCTGTTCTTCATATCAGATGCCGCCAAGCTGGTTGATGGCCTGGCCGGGCAAATACGCCGCGAACTGGCGGAGCGCCTGGATCTGATAGAAAAAAATGCCTTCCATTTCTGCTTTGTCACCGACTACCCGATGTACGGGATAAACGAGGAAAGCGGGCAAATCGAATTCACCCACAATCCCTTCTCGATGCCACAGGGCGAGATGGAGGCCCTGTGTGAGATGGATCCCTTGGAGGTGATGGCCCATCAGTATGATATCGTCTGCAACGGGGTGGAATTATCATCCGGTGCCGTCCGCAACCATCGGCCGGACGTGATGGTGAAAGCCTTTGAAATCGCGGGCTACAGCCGCGCCGATGTGGAGGGCCAGTTCTCCGCCCTGTGGAACGCCTTCCAATACGGGGCACCACCCCACGCCGGCATGGCCCCCGGCATAGACCGTATCGTCATGCTGCTGGGCGGCCAAGAGAGCATCCGCGAAGTTATCGCCTTCCCGTTAAACAGCAACGCCCAGGACCTGTTGATGGGTGCCCCGGGCGCGGTGGGGGAAGGGCAGTTGCGAGATGTTCACATAAAACTGAGGTAGAGCGGAGGCCCTGCCCCGTCGCCGTGAATTCTTAACGCGAACGAAGCCTTTGGGATTCCCTTTTCACCTTATGTGACGGAAGAGGAGAGCGATGAGGTTATCCGGGTTTTATGCGAGCTGGGCTGAGGATGGAAAGTGTCACACCTACCAATGTGCAGCCTATGATAGCAATTATTAAAGATGTGATGCCCCAACCGATAGACCTGTTAATGTAAACAACCAAATAATAATAGTAAAACATCTGTACCAAGAAAATATGGTACGTAGCTTTGCCGATAAGATGGATAGGCATTATATTCCTTATCTTTATGTAATTGATGGTAACGAACACGAAAAATGCCGCATAAAACGCCGTCGGGAATGCAGTGCCTATCCACTGGGTAAATATCAACTGATAGGGTGTATAATTCAACACATATATGAAAGACCCACCCACAAGCAATGAAGCCACAGCCACCGGCCACTTAATTTTTCTGCCATACTTTGCAATAACCATGCCTAAAATCACTGCCGTCAGATAACGGATGGCTATTATTCTGTATAACCTACTCCATAATTCTGTTTGCATGACAAACACTTCAAAAACGATGCTGACCAGCAAGACGCAGCATAGGGTCAACAGTGGCTTTTTTTGAAAACAAAAGAATAGCAAAGGGAAAATAATAATTATTTGGATAATGACATAAAAATAATATCCTCCCGGTCCATAGCCAGATAAAACAAACATCTCTTTTATGGTTTCTGCGACGTTGTTATGACGAACAAGTATTTCAATGACCAGCTCCAAAAGAAATAAAATGGCAAACGGTATGACAATTCTTTTCGTTTTATTCAGGATAGAAGTACGGGAAAACCATTGTCGAAAAATATTTCCTGAATGTTTTGCACAGGAGATATAAAAATTATAACCGGTGATGACCATGAATATCGGAACAGCCATGTCTATGTGGAAGGGAAAGAGCCATTTCATGCAGAAATCTTCGTGAAAACCAAAGTGCGTGACAATGACCATTAGAATGGCCACGCTCTTTAATAAATCGATTGAACTATCTCTATCTGATTTGCCCCCCCCCATACGTATGTTCGTGTTCATGGCTTTTCCGCTCCTCTATTCATCGCAGTGTTTTATCTTAAGTCACATTTTGAAAAAATGTGACGGATGACTTAACAAATCACCGGGCACGAGTCCTCGCTGGCAGCGTGAGCCAGGAGCCCCACTCCTTCATCATGTCCGGCTCGCTCTTCAAGAAGCCGGCGATGGGGGTGAGGGTCAACTCTCCGAGATATACCTTGCCGTCCATGTAATAAAAATCCACCCGCAAAAAAGGCATGGTCCGAGCCAAGGTCTCGCTTATTTCCACCATTTCCGCCAACCCTCCCGGGCGGGGGATGTCCGCACTTTCATCCGACGGATACTGATTGAATGTCATCCTCATATAATCCCAGCCCGGTACCGTGTATTTATTGCTCACCAATACGCCATCCGGACCGTGGAATCGAGCTTGGGCGAAACGGACCTTGCCGTTGAAGCAAAATAGTTTATAGTCCGTCATCCTCGCACCAAGGAACAATTCGGCGACAATCCGTGGACGGATGTCTTTCATGTGCCATTCTCGGTAGCGCAGATATGCATTCGTAGCCAGGGCCTGCGTCAGTTTTTCTTTCGCCGCCTGTTCGTCGAACGTGTTTTTATCCGCACACATCACCACGCTGCCGCTGTCATGTGTACATTTAAGAACAAATGCATCCGGTAATGCATCAAAGTTTATTTCCTCAAAGCTATCCCAGACCCCCAACAGCGGAACCAGATATTTTGCGGCTTCCTCCCGCCCCAATACCTCCGCTATATGTTCACGGGCAAGATATTTATCGGCCATTTTTGTATGCAGGGGGGCGCGATTATACAGAATCATCCAGCGGATTTTTTCGTTGAAGGTCTGGGGGTTTTTCAGGTTTATGCGATAACCCATCACACTTTTGAACTTTAGCTTGATAAAGAATTTGTCACCAATCAATCTTTTTCCCAGGCGGCGGCAACAAAATGAATCCATGCCTAGAATGAGTTCGCGTGGGTCCTTTAGGTATTTGATTAGATTTTCTTTGGTCATTTTTCAACCCCAGTCTTTAACCCGGAAGAATGCCAGTTTTATCGGCATTCTTCCACGTGAAGCTTTAGCTTCACGCAATAATCCTTGAAAGTTCCCGGCGAATGTTGGCCACGGCATTCGGCTTAAAAAGCATGGAAGAAAACTCCGGAGCGGTATCGTTTGGCTTAGCGCTTTCTATCAGAGCAAGCAATTCCTTTTCTGTTTTGAATCTGGATATATGCCCCCTGTCAACAAGATAAGCATCCATAATAAATCCCTCTGGTTGAGTTTCACCCATATCCCAAAAATATATATGGCAACCGAAAGCCAGCGCCTCATATAAAACGGTACTATTTACACCGACAATATGCTGTGCACCGCTCAGCAGCTCATATGGCGAAACTGGCCCAGATACACAAATGAGATTACTAAGCTCACCCACGGCCTCAGCCAGCCAGGGAAACTTCTCCCGCCATGAAAGATATTCCTTGGGGTGCAGCTTGATTGTCACTTCATAACCCAGGGGGGCGGCCAGGCGGGCTAAAACAATGACCTGCTTGGTGATGTCATGCCCGAGGCTGTAATCGCAAATATAGACAATCTTTTTTGCCTCCTTTTCCTTTCCGGCATAAAAACTCACCGCCTCGTCAAATTGCGGTGAGCCGACCGCCACTACTTTGGTATGCGCCGGCAAGCGGCACTGCTCACTCCAATACTCACCGAAGGTGAAGAAGTAGTTCGGACAATATACACCTGCAAAAGAACTCTCCGGCAGATTATATGTGGTGTGCGCCTTGTTTATCATGCCGTGTTGGTGCTCTATTACCGGAATCCCGCACTCCTTGGCCGCCGCAATCAAGGCGAAGTTATGGGTGGATGCGTAATAACCGATGAAGACGGCACGGTATTTGTTCTTTAGGATATGGCGATAGTATTTTTTATACAGACAAAACCGCCATGTTTCATTGAATACTTTTTTATTATATTTACTAAAATCCACTTCCGAGTCATATCTTGCGTTCAAATCGCCAATAATCTCACACAGTTTGTCTGCGTAATCATGCTGGCCACGTTTTCTGTGTAAGGTGGCAAACTTAGAAAAAAAGAAGCGCCACGAAAGTTCAATCAAAGTGCTGTTACTTTTCGCCGGGTCCTCTTTTGTCCAATTATTCCGCGACCATATCGTATGATGCTTTATCTTCAAGCCGCACTTATCCAGAAAATCGACATAGGGGTTCATTGATTTTCCATCCATTATCCTATTAGCATAATTATAGGACGCAAATACATCATATCGTCCGGAATCGAAAAAATGCTTCACTTGACTCGGTAGATGGCCTAGATATGCTACCCAATTCCTCTTTGATTTCTGGATGCTAACTATATGGTTGTTATTTCCTTTATCCAGTTCATTAAAGGCAATGTCACTACGTATCGTAGCCCTGATCATTTGCCAATAAAAAACACCTTTATACTGAAGCGCTGATAAATCATGCTCTTTTTCATAGGCCAGGAACTCATCTAAGGTAATCACTGTTTCCCCCTACAACATACTCGCCATATACACCGGCAAATAGACAATACCATTTTCCACTTTCAAGTCGTTTGCGTGGATGAGATATGGCGTATGCGTCTGCTCGGCGTATTTCACCATGAACTTGCGCAAAGACGAAAGCGTGTAATTCTTGCCCGACTTCACCTCGATGGGTGAAATATTATGGCGATTGTTGATTAAACTTTTGGCAATCAAAAAATCTATTTCCATTCGTGAGCTACTGTCCGTCCGGTGGTAATTTGAATAAAAATACAACTTATGCCCACTGGCGGCAAGCATTTGGGCGACAATGTTTTCAAAAATCATCCCTTTGTTAATTTCTAGTTTGTCAAACAATAATTTTCGGTATATTTGCAATAAGCGGAAAGATATAAAAAGAAAGAATCCAGGTCGTGAAGATAGTTATTAAACACGTTCCTAAAATCTTCATTAACATTGTTGAAATCAATGATGATGGCAGATTTATATTCTGCCTTGGCAAAAGCCGCGACCGAGTGACTTTTGCCTACCCGCCGCGCTCCGTCTATGAGCAGGGCAATTTTCCCACCTTCGCTTTCCTTCCATTCGCACAATTTTTGGTAGATTTTTCTTTCCATGGAACAATGTTAACACGTTTTCAAGATTTTTGCAAGCTGGATCTTGCACGTTTTCAAGGATTTTATATGTCGGAAATTGCACGTTTTCAAGATTTTTGAATGGTAAATATTACACGTTTTCAAGAATTTTGCAAGCTGGATTTTACACGTTTTCAAGAATTTTGAACGGCGGATTTTACACGTTTTCAAGATTTTTGCGAAAACCCCATCAAATACTCCGCATACTCCGCATCCCCCCGCGTATTTATATCCAACGAGCGCTCCTTTGGCATGACATACAGCGCGGGGGTGTCAGAGAATATCTTGCCCGTCTGCTTCGAGAACTCGACACTGGCCATGAATATCGCCCCATTACGGACATAAAGATCTTCACTCTCCTGCCTTCTTTGTCCCGAATTGTGGGCGGGGCTCAGGGCTTCGCCGATGTCACCCTTTTTACGGTAAAAGGAACGTTCGGACAGATGCTCCTCCCGGTACACCGAGATAAGCGAGGGCTGGCCGGCCCTTTCGTATAAATCAATGGCACCGGCTACGTCTGCCGCCGTCCGTAGCGGTGAGGTGGGCTCCAAAATAAGTACCGCGTCAAAGCGGCGGCCTGCTTTTTCATAAAAATCTATGGCATGGAGGACAAATGTTATCGACTTCGCCTCATCGCCGGATATGTCGGCGGGGCGCATGAAAGGTACCTTTGCGCCCAGCTCACGCGAGATGCGGGCGATCTTTTCATCATCGGTGGAAACACACACTTCGGCATCCAAACCGCTTTCCTTAGCCTCCAGGGCGGTGCTTATCGTGTAGTATATGAGCGACCGGCCCTTTAATGGCATGATGTTTTTATACGGTATGGACTTTGAGCCACCACGGGCGGGGATGAGAAATAGATATTTTTTTTTCAATAGAATAGCCTCTTTTCGAAGGTCAGCTCCTCATCGGCCAGAAGCCGCGCTATCCGGCTGCCGGCATGGCCATCGCCGTACAGGGTATCCCGCTGCCCTTGCCGCTCCTTAGATAAAATATCTGAAACAGCTTTTCGTATTTCTGCACTGTCGTAGCCGACATCAATCACATTTGCTCCCCGCTCCCGGCCAATTTGCCTGTTCCCGATATTGACGGCGGGAACACCGATGAACGAGCCTTCCCTGATTGCCACGCTGGAATTGCCGATGATGCATTTCGCCCCATCCAAAAACGCGATAAATTCCTCCGAGGGCAGATTTTTCAAAAAATAAATATTCGGTGGGTCGTCTTTTTCGCGGATGGTGCGCAGGGTCCGGGAGATGCGGTCGGAGCCGGCATCCACATTCGGCCACATCCAGTATATCTGTATGGGTAAATCTTTCACGGCTTCATAGGTCTTGCGGATATGCTCTTTCCCATCCTCTATCTCCGAGGTGACGGGATGCTGCATGATGATGATATAATCGCCGCGCCCTTTTAGCAGATTGCCGACACCGGAATGGTCGTCTATGAGTTCGCTTTTTTGGGAAGGGGCGTCCAAGGTCAGGCGGACAATGTCCATCGAAGGGCAGCCGGTGGCAAAGACCTTGGCGGGATTCTCGCCCATCTTTATCACCCGCTCCCTGGCTTTGGTCGTGGCGACGAAATGAATGTCTGCCAGCTTGGTGACGGCGTGGCGGACTTTTTCGTCGATGTTACCGCTCACCTCACCGCCCATGATGTGGGCCAAGGGGATATTCATGTATGAGGCGGCAATGGCGGTGGCGATGGTCTCGTAGCGATCGCCGATGGTCAGGACCACGTCCGGCTGGAGGCGGGCAAAGACACCGGACAGTTCAATCATGCCCAAAGCGGTGGTTTTTACCGAACTCAGCAGATTTTCGCCCTCGACAACATTGTAGACCGTCTCGATTGTCTGAAAGCCATCGGCACGGATGACATCGACGACACTACCATATTTATCCAACAGGGCCGAGGCACAGACCACTAGCTGGAGGTCCAGTTTCTCGTGTTCATTGATGGCGGCCAGCACGGTGCGGACGCGGGAATAGCTGGGGCGGGCCGTGATGACGACGCATATTTTTCGTTTCATGTATTCTTGACCTTCCATCATACGGAGCCGCAATAATCACCGCTGGGCCGCTCGCTTCGCTCGGGCCCGTCGCACGGCAAGCCGTGCGCTTAGGTTTTGCGGCTCCTATTTCAACGTTTAACCTCTACCATCTCCGGCATGATAAAAGCGCCGACCTTTATCTCCTGCGTGGCGGCCCTGCCGCATACCTCATTCCACTTGGCGGCGGATATGCCCACGAGCGGCTTCACGAAAGAGACGTTTTCCGCAGTGAATAAATCGCCCGCTTTTATGTCCTGGCGGGCCATCATGCCTTTGCCAAACATCGCCCTAAGCTCACCCATGCCATCCGTGCGGGCGGCCTTGTCGGGCGGGCAATCCCTCATTTTTTCGATGAAACGGACACCCTCGACCAAGGTTTTTAGCTCCTCCATCGTCAGCGAGGCCAGCGAATCCGGCCCGAACTGCTCCTGGGAAAAGCAGATATGCACTTCGATGATGTCCGCGCCGAGGGTGGCGGCGGCCAGAGCGGCAAAAATTTTTCCCGAATGGTCTGACAGGCCGACCGGACAAGCGTAGCGCTCGCGGTATGCCGACAGACGGGATAAGTCTATCTGTTCCGGCGCGGTCGGGTAGGCGGTCGTACATTCGAGCAGTGCCCATTGTATGGCGTTTTCGCGAAAGAAAGCGGCACAGTCGTCCAGTTCCGCCGGATAACTCATCCCCGATGAGAGGATAATGGGCTTGCCTGTCTGCGCCATTGCCTCCAACAGATAACGGCTGTTCACCTCACCGGAGGCGACCTTCCATAGCGGCACGCCTACTTCATCCAACAGGCGGACGGCTGCGGTACTGAAGGGGGAACTGAGAAAAACTATCCCCGCTTCATCGGCGTGGGCTTTTAGGCCCTGCCACTCATCTTTCGTAAACCCCGTCCGAATCCAATAATCATAGCGGCATTTGTCCTGATAGGAAAACGGAACGCGCCACGGCTCCGCAGGCGTGCTTTCCTCGGCGGCAATATGGGTCTGGAACTTGACCGCATCTGCTCCCGCGCGGGCGGCGGCATCTATGTAGGCGTGGGCCGCACCCAGGCTACCGTCATGTGCCAGCCCGACCTCGGCGATTATGAAACAGGGAGCGTCGGGGCCGATACGGATGTGTTCTATTGTTATCGTGGTCATTTTAATCCTCATATTATTTCGTTTAACGTGATTATACCATAGACCTTTGCATGAGCCAACTAGTTACTCTATCGCCAAACTATAAACCGTCAGCTCATTGATCAAGCCCTGCCCCACCATATCCACTGCTTCCAGTGCCGCCCCGTAGCCTTGTGCATTGTAATAATCCGCGATAAAGCCGATGTCCTCGCCCGTGCGGCTGACGATGAAGATATTCTCCACGGCAGGGTCGGTCAGGGTGCGGGTCACGCTGATGTCCGGCGACCCGAACATCATGGCGACCCTGTCATGGTACAGCGGACTACCGTAGGTCCACATGCTGGCGCTGATGTAATTCTTCGGGTGCATTGGCGGAATCTCGAATATTTTCTCCGACGGCGACGTGCTGGTCTGTAGCGTGATGTATCTGTTTTGCGGATGGCTGTCAAAATAATCCAGTGCCACCGACCAGGAATGACTGATATTCTCATAGTGCCGGTACTCGTTATTCACCCAATTAATTTTACCAGGGATGATGACGATGGCTATAATGCTAGCGAGGGCATAGATGATGAGCGGGTAGGCTTTTTTGATGCTACCGGACACCGGGCTTAAATGTAATATCCGTATCTCGTTTAGCAAAATCGCAAACAACAAAGCCAGCTCAACCAAATACAGCGAATGGGTGACGCGGTCCGGGCTTCTGCCTTGATACAAAACATACAACCATAAAATAGTTCTGGCTGCCGCCGAAAGAACCAGGATGGGTAATATGCGCCGTGCCCGATTGCTGTTTTTCGTTTTTGCCAATAAATCCACAAGACATAAACCCAACAGCGCGCCGTAGCCCAAAAAAACCAGGGCCATGTATGGTGTTTCGCGGTCAAGAGTGAGGCTGGTCATGCGCCAATACAGTTGTTTGACGGCAAGCAGCAAGCGCTCGGCAAATGATTCCGTGGCATTTACCTGATGCAAACGGTATGCGGCGATTTCCTCCATGACCTCGGCATCCATCTTATCAAGCAACGCCCAATTAAGTGACCTGGCTACGGCCACTTCGTTGGTCGAAAACCCAAGCCCTTCATAAAACGTTTCATTTCCCCCATAGCCCTCCATGCCGACAAAATCTGCAACTTGCGTTCTGCCTGCGTTCAACCGGCTAAAATTCTTCCATTCCGCGCTTCCATATGCCGCCATATGGGCTACTGCGCTGAGGATAATGGGCGCTACAATAATACCCAAAATAGTCAAATATTTGATGGCGTTTTGCCTGGTGAACAGAGGTTTTTCAAAAAGCCAGCGATATACCCAGCCAATGGCCATAAATACCAGCATGAGCGCGCCAATTTCCAGCCTGGTATTAAAGGCGATGAACGTTAATATGACAGCGGGTATAATGGCCTTTTTCTCTTTTTTGGCCATGACAAACAAAAATATCGCCGCCATTGCACTCATGGCGGCAGCCAGTGTATAGGTCAAAAACACCAAATGCTCCAACAACAACGCAAACATCAAGGCGAAAAGCATTATCAGCAATAGTAGCTTCGTCCTAAAAAAACGGCAAAAAGAAAAACTGCAAACAGCAATGACGAATAGGCCACCAAAATGGCAGCAGATGAGGAAAAGACCGTACCACGGCACAGCCGGCAGCAAGCGATACAGTGAACTGATGATAATGGCCATCGGCCAACGAAAGTAAATCGGATGACTGTCCGCCACGCCCGTATAATTACCCGCCAGGATGTCCTTCATATGGGTATCGTCCTTGCCCCAGTAGGTAAAATCATATAAAACAGAGATTAATAACATCAGACCCGGGATGAAAAAGCCCGCCAGAATGAGGTTTTCGTGTTTTTTTATGCTGGCTTTCATACTAACAGTTCCTCTAACACCCGATAATAGCCCGCAAACGAGTGCTTATCCACTATGGTCTGATAGGCCGCCGCACCCATGCGGGGAATGTTATCCGGGTCTTTGATAATGGTCTCGATTTTTCGCTTCAAATCCTCCGTATCGCCATCCATAAAGACCTCGCCGTTTATGCCGGGGCTAATATAGTTGGCCGTGCCATTGTCGCTGCCGCTTATTACCGGCAGGGAAAAAGACATCGCCTCTGTGATGGTGGAGCCGGCTGGCTCGCCCGAGGCGGGCTGTATGTGCAGGTCGGCGCTTTGGTATTCGCGCTGCATTTTTGCACGGTCCAAGTTGGACAATAAGACTACTTTCTCCATAAGTCCGCGCTCCTTCACATATGCTTCCATCCGGGCCAGATACTCCGCATGGAACTTATCGGAAACTTCGCCGGCGATAACCAGACATATATCATATTTCTCTGATAAATCCGCCAGCGCCTCCAGCATCATGACATGGTTTTTTCTCTCCTGATACTTTCCGACGCTAAATAGATTTATTTTTCCGTCTTTGAAATATGTCTTTTCCGCCGGACTCATGCGTGCCACGGTCACAAAAGGCGCAAAGAAGCTACCCGGCATCTGGATCAAGCCTTGATAGTCTATTCCCCTAAGCTCGACGGGCGTGATACGCTGTTTGGGTGTCAGTTTATGGACGATACGGTGCGGCAGATCCGTTTTTATGCCCTTATCCCAGACGGGGCTTAAGTCGTAGAGGACGGACGGGCAGCGGTACAGGCGGCAGATGGCGGTCGCGCACATCGTATAGATGGAGCGCTCGCGCATTATCACGACATCGGGGCCAAAGCGTTTGATATGGCGGGCCAGCTTAAATAGCGGCGGGAAGCCCAGTTTGGTCTTCATAATGATGGACCAAGGGTCACTGCGGCGGATGACATTCATCCACAGATAATCGAAGCAGCGAAAGAGCCAAGCATAACCGACCACCACAGGCTGCACGTCTGCATGGTCTTCTATACCGCCGGAATATTGGGTCAGTAAAAGCAGCTCGTGGCCGTTCTCCCGCCAGCCTTTCATCAGGTCTATCTGGTTTGTATGATAGCGGTGCAGTATGTATATGACTTTCATGGGCGGCCTTGTCTTTCAGGGGATTGCGGCTCGGGGGCCGCAATGACATAGTGTCTTACTCCACAAAGGTGATAAAATCGCAAAATCGGCACACCGGGATATATTGGCGCCCTTTGCGGATGTTCTCGCGGACCCTGACATACGCATCCGAGTGCCATATCTCGCTGATGCTTTGCTTGCTCACATCGCCCAGGGTCATCTCGCCGCGGGCATCATTACAGCAGAGGCTTACCTTCCCGTCGGGGCGGACCACCATCTGGCGGAAGGGCAGGAGGCAGGTGCTTTTTATGGTTTTTCTTTTTTTATTGTTGGGGGAGTTGCCGCCCCTGGTGGACATGATCTCGGTCTTTTTACGCAGGAATATCGAAACCTTGCGGTCACAGTCGGGCTGTTCTTGGCAATAATCGTGAATGATTTGGGTCGTCTCGTTGAACTCCAGTTCATCGTTATAATTGTTTATGCCCAGCTTGTCCAAATAGGGGATTATCTCCTTGAATGTATCCAAGGTGAGCAGCAGGCCATTGGTAAAGATGCCTATGCAGGCCTCCGGCAGGGCGGCTTTGGCCTTTTTGGCAAAATCCACGATACGATTGTCCATGAAGGGCTCGTTATTGGAATATAAGTTAAAGCGGCCTTTATAGTTTAGGGCTTTTAGGTCGGCCAGAATCTTGTCGAAGGTGGCTTCTTCCATTTTCGCGAAGCTGCGGACTTCGGCGTTACGGTTGACCGGACAAAAGGCGCAGTCATTGTTGCAACGGTTGATGGTTTCCACTTCAATGGAGGAGAATATCGGCGGCCGGTTGCCATGTTCTTCATACAGGGCGCGGCTGTATTTTTCGACCATGCGGCCAAGGCTCAGGCCCTCCGCCTTCCGCCGCGCCTTCCGCAGGGCCAGGTAGAGCGGGGCGGGCAGTTTTTTGAGAAGTAAGGTTCTTTTGTGTTTTATCATGTGAGTTCCTCCACACATTGCAAAAACCTATCCGCGATTTCCTTCACAGAGTATTTCTCCCTTATCTTCACCGCATTATCCGACAGCTTTTTCGCCAACACCTCATCGGCGGCGATACGTTTCATTGCTTCCGCCAGCGCTTTTTCGTCGCGCATGGGCGCAAGCAGACCATTTACGCCATCCTCTATGTAGCTGCGGCTGCCTCCACCCAAAGAATCCGTCGCGATTGTCGGTATGCCCATCGCCAGGGCCTCGATCATGGCGTTGGATATGCCCTCAAAGTCCGAGGACAGTACATACATGCCGCTGTTGATAATCTTTTCTTGCACATCCGGATCGAAGCCATGCCAAACAACGCTATCAGCAATACCCTGCATTCCCGCCAGGGCCCTCAGTTCACGCTCCAGTGCGCCTGTTCCGTAGATATGCAGCACATATTCCGGATATGCGGCGCAAAATATCTGAAAGGCCTTTAACAGCAGGGGGTAATTCTTTTGCGCTTCCAGTCTGCCAACCGCCACCACTGTTTTTTCACGGGGAGCATCTGCCCGCCGGGGGACTGTATCGTCTATGGGGTTTGGGATAATCACGCCCTTTTCACGGATGTGTGGTGGGAAATAATCCCTTATTTCCGCGGTCAGGAAGGTCAGGCAATCGGCCTTTTTATACGCCCAGTTGCGCCACGCGGCATTGGGGCAGTAGTTCGGATCGTTTCGCTCTGACACGAGGATGAAGCGTTTCATCCCCCATGTCGCCATAGTCGCAAAAGCCGTTCCCATCGTGCTAAAAGAAAAAATATAAGCACCGGTGTTTTTCTTAAAAAAAGCACGCATCCGCCGCACCCGCCCCAGCCGGACGCGCATATTGCCCGCCGAGGCCGGGGCCACGCTTAGCACTTCCACGCGCTCATCCAGTTCATAGGCGACACTATTTCCGGCAAACATCATTATTGCGACATTTATGCCCCGCCCCACATAGTCATTCGCCAGCAGCGTTACCACCTTTTCACTACCGCCACCGGCCATGTCGGGCAGGAGAAAGATAATTTTCATGTGTAACCATATTCTTTCCAAATCCCGCGACGTTTGAGCCATACCGCCTCTTTAAGGCGGGGCTCAAACTCGCACTTGAAAGAACGCAGTTCTTTCAAGATTCCCATTTATTGTAAAGTATAGTGCCGGGCAGTAGTAAAAGCAATACCAACAGCTTATAATCCGATTGATTGTATAGCGCCTTCCCGCTAAAACCGGCAAATCGGCCATAAATTACATATTGCAATCCGCCTTTTATGCGATACCTGAGCTTAAGCTCCCGCCGCATATATTCACGCCCTCTTTGCATGCAGCCAATCGGCGAAACAATATTTAAGCGGCGGCGGTTGTGGGTCAGGCCGTCCGGCAGATAGTTACCGATATATATTGCCTTGTTGACATGGAGCATTTTATACTTTAATGACATCCTGATCCAGACCATGTCTTCGCCGAGAAATTTTTCGCCCGGATATTCGGGAAAGGGAAACTCTTTCAGACATTCCGTGAAAAACACCTCCGCTTTATCGGCTTGGGTGTCGTGTCCGTTGATACGTTCGTCTATGTAGAACGCCAGCTTCTCATCTGGCTTAAACTGTTTGCCGTTGATTTTTCCATCGGGGTAACGACGCAAAAATGCGTAGCCGCATAGCATGGCCTCGTGCCGATACTGTTCATGGTAGCGGCGTATCACTGCGACGGCTTCCTCGTCCAATATATCATCGGAATCGACGATAAATGTCAGTTCGCTCTCTATCGCACTGACCCCGACATTGAGCGCCGTGTGCTTGCCGCCGTTTTCTTTGTAGATATAACGGATCGGAAACGGTGCCTCGCTCGCAAGCCCGGCTATCATCGCCTCGGTGTTATCGTTGCTGCCGTCGTCCACAACCAGCCAGGTAAAGTCCTTGTCCGTCTGACTAAAGAGGGAGCCATATAGATCCATCAAGCGTTTTTTACGGTTAAACGTGGGTGTCAGTATCGTAAGCATAGCCCCTCCTTATGAATTTATGCCACAGCACCCAAAAGGCCGGCCGCCAAATATACTTTCTCATCGCCGGGGCGGCGGAGCCGATCATCCAGCAGTTTCTATCGCAATGGCGGACCATCGCGCGGACTGCGCGGGCTTTTTCACTATTCCATAGTTCATCCCAAGTCTGGGTATTAAGGTTTCCCATCAACTCCTTTTCGTGGGTGCCATTGCACGGCATGACATCACCATATGGGTCGATAAAAAAGGTGTCAAAGCTCATGTCGCAAGGCAGGAGACGTTTATTGCCATTTATGTAGTTTATCAGGCCGTGATTAAAATATGCGCGGAACCATTTCTTGGGGCTGCGTGATTTTAGCAACTCATTGACCAGGGCGCCCAGCTCCGTGCAAAGGGCCTGCTTTTTTGCGATGACATTGTTTTGCCGGACGAAATAGAAGCTATTATGCACGGCGGCGGTGGCAAACTCCAGCCCCAGCTCGTCGGATATTTTATAAAGCGATAGCAAATCCTGATAATTCATGTCCTGCAAGGTCATGCCGAAGCCGATGTCCTGCATACCCATTTCCCGAAGTTTCAACAAGGTATCATAACCGCGTTTGTAACCATCCTCCAGGCCACGGATTTCATTATTGGTTTCTTCCAGGCCCTCTATCGAGATACGGATACCGATTTGGGGGAACTCTTCGCAAAGGGTGATAATGCGCTCGGTGAAAAAGCCATTGGTCGAAATGACGATGCGCTCGCTTTTTTTATACAGCTCCCGGACAATGTCGGCCAGGTCCTCCCGCAGAAACGGCTCGCCGCCGGTGATGTTGGTAAAGTACATGGGCGGCAGCTTCTTAATCGTCGCCAGCGACAGCTCCTCTTCCGGCAAGGAGGGCGCAAGATAACGCCGGCACATATTGCAACGGGCGTTGCAACGATAGGTGACGATGACGGTACCGTTTAATTTTTTAGCGGACATATATGTCCTCCACTAATTTCCGGCCATACTCTGCCGCTGTCATAAACCGCGCATTGACGCAAGCGCCACGATAAGCAGCCAGGCCGGCAGGGTCATTCCAGAGGCGATGGATTTTTTCGCATAGCTCATCCGCATCGCCGCAGGTGAATAGTTCGCCATTTGCGCCGTCTGCTATCAGTTCGGGTACTCCGCCGATGTCCGCGGCGATGACGGGCGTGCCCAAGCTCAGGGCTTCCATCACCGCGAAGGGGCTGTTTTCGTAACATTCGGAGGGAAAGAGGGCAAAGGCCGCGTCTTTAATTACCGTGGTCAGTGCGTCGCCGGAGAGGAAAGCCATGTTTTTTATGTTTTCCACCGCGTTTACCGCCTCCTCCAACGGCCCCGTGCCGGCAAAGACAAAGGGTATCTGCGGCAGTCGTTTGGCGACGGTAAGCAATGTGCTTATGCCTTTTTCCGGGGAGTAGCGGCCGAAATACAGGACGTAGGGATACTCACATTGACTTATCTGTGGCTCAGGGGCCGCCGGCACGAAAGAAGGCATCACGATAGTCTTTTCCCGTAAAACCGGGCTTTTATCCAAACAATCCTTCATAAAACGGCTGGGGCAAATGATGGCATCCATCAGGCGATAGGTCTTAAATGTGCGATATATGCAGCCTTCCACACTGCCCAGCAAACTTTTTATCCGCGAGCCGTGGATGCACTTATGGCGGGCGCAATTATAGACGCTGCCATCCAAACAGCGCATACAACGTTTACCAGATATATACTGCCGCATCAGATGATTGGGGCAGACGAGCTGGGCATCGTGGGCGGTGTAGATGATGCGGATTTTTTGCTTTTGCCGCTGTTCAAAAGCCCTGATTTCATGCAGGATGGACGGGGTCAGTTGGAAGTTAAAATTATTCAGGTGGACGATGTCAGGGTGAAAATCCTTTAGCACTGCCCGCAGTTTCTTTCGGGCCTCAAATGAATATATGATGCGAAACGGATATGTCCAGTTTTTCATTTTCGTCGCCTGAAAATCCATGTTGGCCGTATAGCTGTTCGCGGCATTTTTAACAATGCGCTCGGGATGGTCCATGCCGAAGTATTGCACGGTGTGGCCCAGCGTTTCCAGGGCAGCGCCGACACTAAACACGTATGTTTCCGAACCGCCGCTGGGGTGGAGGAATTTATTGATGATGAGTATTTTCATATAATGCCACCGTCTGCTCAACGACTTCATCCCAACTATACTTTTTGCAAATAAAATCTGCCGCTTCGCGCTGATATTTTTCAACCAAGGCCGGGTGTTCTGCCAGCATCCATAGCTTATCGGCCAGGTCACGGGCATCGCCCCGCTTAAAATGCAAAGCCGCCTGCTCCACGACCTCGGTATTTTCAGCAATATCGCTTATCAGGCAGCAATTCCCGTAACTCATCGCCTCCAGCAGACTAATTGCCATCCCCTCCACATCGCTGGGCAGGACGTAGACATAGGCATTGGAAAATAGCTCCGCCAACAGCTGCCCCTGGACAAAACCGGTCATAATTATGTTTTTGTTGCCCGACACCATTCGGCGTATCTGCTTTGTGTAGTCATCGCCACGATTATTGCTCCCGGCGATGACCAGCTTTTTCCCGCCGCCATCCGGCATCAACTTATATGCCTCTATCAGGTAATGCAGACCCTTTTCCGGCACCAAACGAGCCAGAAACAAGATGTAGCCATCCTTTTCCAAGCCATGTTTTTCCGAGATTGCCTGGGCTTTTTGCGTTATCGCCCGGTTTATGCCATTGGGGATAAAATGGACATCGCGGCCATAGGTTGTTAGAAAGTATTCTTTCATGTTACCGGACAGGACTATCAACTCATCGGCTTTTTTAGCTGCTGTCTTCTCGCCGTGTTTGAGCATTTTGGAGGCGAATGTGCCCCATTTGGCCCGCTGCCAATCCAGGCCGTGGATGGTAGATATGACCCGTATGCCAAAGATGCGCGGTATGCCCAGCATCATTGAGGGGCCTTCGGCATGATAATGAATGACGCCGTGACCGCCAAACAATGCCCGCAGCGTCGCCAGGGCAGCGTAGACAACGGCGTTTAGTTTGTTGCTCCTGAAAGTGGGGATGTTGATGATGCGAATACCGTTGTGGCTTTTTGCTGTTTTGGCCGGCATCCTTGCCCTTTTATGGCGGGCGGTGCGCTCCTTGCGGTTATAGGCCACAACATGATAGCCTTTTTGCACCAGCCGGGTAGACAGTTCATCCACGACAATTTCGACCCCGCCCTCACGAGAGGGGATGCGCTTATGGCCGATCATGGCGATTTTTTTGTGCCGGTTTTGCTTGTTTTGCGCCTTTGTTTCCACACCGGCGCGAAAGATATAGCTAAAGTTGGTTTTTAAGTAACGGGGTGTCAGGCGGATAGGATCCTTTAGCAGGCGATACAGCCATTCTAAGTACATGCCTTGCAACAAACGGGGGGCGCGGCGGATCGTGCCCGCCAGAAAGTCAAAAGCCGCCCCGACTCCTATCATCAGCCCGCAGAGCTGGCCGCTGTGCGCGTGCATCCATGCTTCCTGCTTGGGTGCTCCCAGGGCGACCCAGATAAAATCGGGTTTGGCGGCATTTATCCGGGCGACAATCTCATCATCTTCCGCAGCGCTCATGGGCGCAAACGGCGGCGAGTACATCCCGACGATATTCAAATACGGCCATTCCTGTTTAAGCTTTTGCCGCAGCTTTTCCAGCGTTTCCTCGCTGCTGCCATAAAAATAATGTTTATAGCCCGCCTCCTTCGACAACGCAAAGATGGCGGGCATCAGATCCGGGCCCGCGACCCGGCGGGCCTCCGGGAAACCACGGCGGCGGCTGGTCAGGGATAAGGGTTTGCCGTCCGGCAGGGACATCGCCGCCGCGTTTTGGATGTGGCGGTAATTTTCGTCACGATACGCGGTAACGGTGGTATGGACATTGGCGACACATATATACTGGCCGCGCAGGTTATTTAGCTCGCTACTCAGATAATCCACGCAAGCATCCATGTCAGTGACATTTATGTTAACGCCCAGGATAGGGCAGTATGTAAGCGTCCGGATTGCTTTACTCATTCTCTGATTTTAGCATGATTGGATTTTAGCGTCAAACAAGGGGCGCTAAAGAGGGCGAGCCCTCCCGCCAAAAGCCCGGCGGTGATGATGCCGCGCAGCCATTCCAGGGTGGCGATGTGGCCGGAAAATTCCAGCATTTCCGTCCCCGCGTCGATATAGCCCAATACCTTCACATTCTCCACTTCCGCCAAAAAGTCCGGTTCGAGGTAAAAGCCCGCATCTTCCGCAATATAGTCGCAATGTCTTTTAGGGGCAATGTATGTATCCGGTTGCGGCAAGAAAAAAGCACACAAAACAGCGGCACACAGGGCAACAGCGGCGCTCAGCAGATAAAGGTGCCGGCAAGCTTTTTTACTCATTTGACAGTATGCGTCCATGTGGATACTAAACTTTTGCCGAATCCATCGCCCGGCCTTAAAAATACTTCCGCTTACTCCTTCGTCTGTCGAGATTGAGTACTCCCTGAGCTTCTGCGGTAAAAAATAAAGTTGTTTTTGTTCGCTCTTTTTCTTGTCATCGTATATGAGTTCGCCGAAGAATAACAGCGGCACGTTCTTAAAAGACAGATTGAACAAAAACGGCTCCGTTATCCCCGCCGCGAGCGAAGCGATTATCAGGCTCAGCTCCATGCCCTTTTGCTCTTTCAGATAGCGGCGAATTATCAGGAAATAGGCCATCACCGCCAGGGCAAAGAAAATAACACCATAGGCTACATAGGCAAATAAATATGAATTATCCAGCGAAAACCAAGGGGTCATAATAACGGATGTCCTTGTGCCCCACAGCGATATGGGATTATGCATAAGAAAATGCCGTGATAGCCCCAGGCGGGTATTCACTAGTCTGTTTACTATCTCGTAGACCCGCCCTTTAAGGAAGAAGGGGGCCGCAAACGTCAGCAGTAAGCAACAGGGTAAAAAGAGCGTGACCAACACTTTTTCGACAATGTTAAAGCGCCTGCGCAATAGCCAGTATAGATTGAGTAACAGCAAAAAGCAAACCGCAATAAAACCGGTCGTGGACAGTGAGTAGAGAAATACGTACAGATTTCCCAACATCAAGAGTAAAAGCCACTTTGGGCTTATTCTTTTGCCCAAAACATATATGGCCAGCATCGCAAACGTCAGATAAGAAATATGGAGGACATTGGGGTGCGAATGACCCAGCCCCCAGCGGATTAGGAAGCCCAGACCAAAGCGCTCATGTATTTTGAATGGGGAGCTAATAAGTCCGGTGGCCGTCAGTAAAAACATGCCCCCAAAAGAGATGGTCCATGTGACAAAGGCGGCGCGGAAGATGCGTTCCATCGGCACGCCCTTTAATATTGTCACCATCATTATGCTAATCAGGACCCCTTTTTCGCCGGACACGAGGTAGGTGGCCACGCCGAGGATTAGCAGTATGCCCACAACTATAAATTCCCGCAACGAGTAGCTGCTCATTAGCATTTTGGCGGCAAAGCAAAACAAAGCGGCGACTATAATAAGCCCAAAGACGGGCTGCCCGTCATATAGGCCCATACCCTTGGCGAAAAAGAGCATGCACAAAAAGCCCAGGGTGAATATTTCGGAAAGGGGGATAGAAGTGCTGTTTTTTATACTCATTTCAGTATGCTACCCTCATTATCTATCAGTGTCCAGCCCGGCCAGAGCGGCAGTATAAGTTCCGGCGCGGCAGACTGGCTGTTTTTATGGCGGGCGGGGCGGATCATTATTTTATCCCTGTTTTCCATCAGGCGCGCCCCCCAAAAGCTGAAGGTTGAGTTGGCGCAAATGATGTGCTTGCAGCGGCTCATCAAGTACATATCGTGGATGGAGTTTTTGCCCGTGTTCCAGTCTATGGGGGTATTACCCTGCCCCTTAAGATAATCCCTGTCGTCGGAAAACAGAAAAAATCGCGCCTGTGGAATGTGTCCCTTGATATGATTTATGGCGGCTTGGTAGTATTCATCCGTGCAGATACCGCCAAATAATGCCTGGTTTTGCGCCTCCAGATAATCACCCCGGCGATAATGTATGGCGACCGATTCACCAGCTTCCATCTGGGCAGCCATGTCCTGATTCCGTACATCCGTGCTGGCTTTAATACGGATTTCTTTTCTGAGCAGGGGTAAAATATCCGCATAGTATTTTTCGCAGGCAAAATAACCGCTTAGGTACATGTCGCCAAAAGCCCATATTTCCGGATGATATATGTCGCTTTCCACGAAGATGCGCCTTTTTCCAGGAAATAAGCGATGACCCAGTTTGGCCAAAGGCGCAGCCGATGAAGGTCCGGTCAATCGTCTTTTTTCCTCGTCCGTGCAGAGCCGGTATTCCAAACCCTCGAACATAGACAGTTCTAAATCCCGTTTGGCAGACGGGGAAGCTTCCGCAAACCATGATGCGTCCAGGCGTGCGTCCGCGCCCAGCTCCACGAACTTCCGATAGAGGGCGTATTGCTGGAGCTGGTTTCCCAAACCGCCCATTAACTGAATGATTATCATTCCGGCATCCCATAGATTGCGGGGCAAGCCCGCAATGACGTGCTAATATGCGCCATTCCGCATTCCCTATTCCGGCATCTCCTTAAGATTTACCGAAAACAAGGCCAACGCTGGACCGAGCGACCACGGATATGCATCAAATTTTGGTGGATACAGGCCAAAACCTTCACACTGCGCCTGGCAATCATATATCTTTCCTTCGTCTGTGACGGCGGCCAGCAAAGCATCTCTGCCGCGTATCATCCGCGACCTGTGGATGGGAATTAAGATTTCATGCTCTATCCCCCGGGCTATCGCATAAAAAATCATCGCCGTCGCCGAAGTGTCTATCGGTCCTTCTTTCGCGGATAACTGCCATGTAAACATCCCGTCCTCGCGCTGATAGGTTTCTACCTTGTCCACCAGATGGCGAAAATTTTGCTTGATTTTTTCATATTCAGCGCTTTGCGGGTCCAAATATATCAAGCTTTCAATCATGCCCATCATCAGCCAGCCGCAAGAGCGTCCCCAGCCGATGATGCCATGACGGAGGTGACTCTTATAATCATAACCATGATAAGGCAGGCCGGAGCGCTCATCCATTCCGTTTGCACTAAAATTCAACAACTGCTTCACGCCCAGACTGATGGAGCCGGGATCGTCGTATGTCTTTCCGTATCGGCATAAAAACGGGCATATCAGCCCCATCGTATCTGCATATATATGTGTATTGCCCCCGGCCGGGCGATAAGGCAAGGTACCGCCTTCGTCAACGACATGCTCCTTTAAGAACCTGGCCATCCGATCAAGGACGGCCTTGTAGCGATCATCCGCCGTGATCTGATGTATGTCTATCAAACTAAGCCCGGCCAAGCATGTGTCCAGATAACTAAGCTTTTGGCGGCTATTAATAAATCGCTTATAATACCGGACCAAAGCGTTTTTGATAGTGAGTGATAACTCTGAGTAGAGGTTGTTTCTATAATACATGACTAAGCCTTGGGCTAAAAGTGCGCTCGGCCAACCCAGCCGGTCACGCGCTGCCACCTTTTTACCAACCAAGCGCCTGAGTGTGCGCCCGACATGGCCGCCAAAGCTATAATGGGGATAGGGCTTTAGCCCCTTCATCGCTGCGTATACCATCTGCTTTGACTTAAACATCATTTCATTGTCCATGTTTTCTCCTTTAACATAACCCACAAATACCGAAACTCCTCGCTTTTCCAGTATATCGCAACAAAAATGGCATTGAATATAAGCGTTGTTGCCAGTGCGGCGAGGATTAGCGTCCAGATGCTGGGCTCTGATAATATTGCCCTCCCCGCAATGTAGCATAAAACTAAAATGACACCCGTCACCAAGATATATTTTAGCCAATCGAGAAAATACCTTGTCGCCTTCATCCCAAAACAATTGCGGTATATTATCCCCGGGCGGACGAAGTTTGCTATCAAGCCGGAGACCGCCGTGCCGAGCAACACGCCGACCAGCCCCAAACTGCTGACCAAGCTCAGCGATATGGCGACATTGACCACGCCCTGGATGAACGGCAGGTATCTGTCCGGCTCAAAGACCCCGGCCGCCGTCTTGAAGTTCAATAAGACGATGCGGTCCCCCTTAAAATAAAACTCCAGTAGCACAAGGCACACGACCGCCACGCTCAAAACCCGTTCCGGACCCAGCCACAGACTGACAAAGGGCGTGAGTAAAACAAAAAATCCGACACTGCAAAAGCCATATATCCAGCAAGCCAAAAAACGGTATACGCGAAACAATAAATACTGCTTTTCTTTAGATTCGGTCGCAATCAAGTTTCCGAAGCTGCTCATCACATTGTTGAAGATAATGTTGACAAAGGAAGCCACGAAGTTGATCACGATATTGTAGTTACTGACAAAGCCCCAAATCTTTACATTGATGAAGGCCGTGACAATCATTGCGCTGGACTGGAGGCGCAGCACATCGCCAATTTTTAGTAATACCAGTGCCTTTACTTTTTGAATCAGCGTGGAAATTTCTGCTATTTCCAGCTTATCCGCATCCTTTTCCTTAAGGTATGGATACATGCGGTTTAAGTAGGCATTGGCGAATATTTTTTGCAATAGCTCTATGGCTGCCGCCGCCAGCAAATACCACAGGAAGTTTTGGCTAAACACCAGCACCGCCAGCTGGACGAGGATGGTGATAATGCGGCTGATGGTAAATATGTTAGTCTGGACGTAGTTTTTTTGCTCGGCATTTACCAGACTGTATTTGTAAGCCATAAAATAGGTGCTTACGGTGTTAAACAAAAAGATGAAATAATAAAGCCTTAAGTCCTCGGTGGAAACCGCCGCGCTACCTTCCGGCATCTTCACTATATAGGGCAGAAAGGGTGACAGTGCCAGCCCCAGCGCTGCTATGGAGCAACCAATTATTATATACGCCTTTTTATACAGACGCATATAGGACTTGATTTTCTCTATCTTACCGTGGGCAACCGGCGCATATAGGCTGTAGTTCATTGCCGTGCCGATGCCCAGCTCTGCCAGCGATAAGACGGAGAGGATGCTGACATACCAATCATTCACGCCATTTAGGGTATCGCCCAGATAGCGGATGAAGTATGTGCGTAACAGCAAACCCAGAGGGCCTGTTACCAGAATACCCAGATAGCCGAAGGCGATGTTTTTGGTGGCGAATTTAATGCGGCTCATTTAATATTTTCTCGATTTCCACCCCGATTTCCTCTGTCCGTCGGATGTATGCGGGCATCACTGCGGACAGCCCAAGCCGGATGTCCGCCTCATGGGCGATAAGCCAGTCAAAGGCACAAATCATGTCGCCCTCTGCTTTTAGCGACTGAACGGGCACGACATGGCCTGTGTCCGTACCGAACAAATCCAGGGCGATGCCCCGGGCCTTCACCGAGTAACCCAATGCTATTGTCGGTACGCAGCTGGAATATGCGGCAATCATCGCATGGGTTCTTGCCCCGATGAAAAAACGGCAACGCGCAATATAGCCTTTCAGTTCCTCGGCGGGTGCATCCGCCAGCATCACTATCCGGCCGCTGTCCGCGAACGCTTCATACAGCTTTTGTAAAAGGATGCGGTCGTCGTTTCTTTGCCAGACGACATGGGGTATCAGGGCTATTTGCATATCCGTTTGCTGGATGATATGCCTAATCAGGGCCGTAAAGCAAGCCATTGTTATCCCGGCCTCGCCCTCGCTGCTTTGCACCAGGGGGCTTAGGTTGATGCCGACCGTGTTTCCGGGAATAAAGCCCGCCGGCAGGGGTCTGTCCGTTCTTTTTAAGCCAAAGGCCGGATCGGGCATCAGCAGTACGCGGGGATGGCCGATTTTTTTCAGGGCGGCAAAGCTCAGTGACTCACGGGCAATGATCGTGTGATAGCGCAGCATATCGGCAACTATCCGCGGCTCGTCCAGCAAACCTGCTTCTATCGAGCAACCCAGCAACACCGTTTTTGCGCCCCGGGCGTTGAAAGCGACATTCATCAGCACAAGGTCATTAACCATTATATCATAACAATAGTTGTCTCCGCCAATGGAAATAAACAGCGGCGGCATTTTTCCCTTGAATACCTGATAATAACGGTAGCGGATGAAGGCTTCGGCATCTTTTGTAAGCTTGCGGTAGACATAGTAGAGGATGTGGACGGGGCGATAGCGCTTGAAATGGCGTTCCTGCCATATTTCCAGACGGCCTGCGGCTTCCAGCTCTTGTAGGGAGTAGGTTCTGTCTTCTGTCGCGTTTACACTCAGCAGGGCTGCGGGGCGGTTTAGCATATGGGCGACGCTGTTCACGATGGCTTCGCAGCCGTGGTTGCCACTGCCGGCGTGCATGTAGAGGATGATGGAGGGAGGGTGGTCGCACGGAGCCGCAATAACCATTGCTGGGCCGCTCGAGCCGCTATAGGTTTTGCGGCTCCTGTTTCGACGTGGTATGGATTTCCATAGATGATATAGTCCAACGTAAAGCCGGGGGAAGCGGTCGAACACCCTCACCTTCACACGGTAGCCCCGCTCCAGTACGGGCAGGGCACCCGCTGTCTGCATGGCTGCGGCCAGGTATGTGCTGCATAGCTTTATGTGTTCATTGTATTGCTTGCGCTCGGCGGCGGGTAAGAGGGCTATTTTACCCGCCGTCAGCATGATGGCCTGAATTAGTTTGGCCGCCACCAGATAATCTAAGTCCGGCCGGACTTTGCCTATCTCATCGCGGGCGATTTGCCAGCATTTTATTTGGTCCATGTATGCCGGCGTAAACGGCCGCATGATCGTTCCACCGGGGTTTTGGTAGTAGGCATAAGCTTTCGTTTCGATACTGATGATTTTCTTCGCATTTTTGGCCGCCGCCAGTAAAAAGAGCATATCCTCGCCAATGGACAGCCCTTCCATGAAGCGGACTTTATCTAACAGCTTGCGGCGGTAGAGCTTGGCCCAGCAGCGGGTATCGCCCGCAAGGATGCCTTTAGCGATGAACGCATTGCCATTATATGTGACAGTATCTGCTGGCGGCCCGGACAGGGCAGACAGGGCCTTTTCGTTCAAATGTGTAAATTCGTCCGCATGATGCCATTTTTCAAAAGCAACACCGGCTATGTCGCCATCGCTTTCATTGATTATCCGATACAGCAGCGAGAGCGCTCCAGCGAGCAAACGGTCGTCGGCATCGACGAAGCTGATATAATCGCCACTGGCCGTATCCAGTCCGGCGTTACGGGCTGCCGATACCCCCTCATCTGCCATCGTGATGATACGGATATTGTCGTGCTGCGTCCGCAAACTCTCGCAGATGGCGGTGCTTTTGTCCGTCGAACCATCGTTTATGATGATGACTTCCAGCTCATAATCATCGCTTTGCTGTGACAAAACGCTGTCCACACAGCCTTCCATATAGTCCTGCCCATTATGGGCGGGAATGATGACGCTGATTGTTTCTTTTTTATTTTCCGGCATAAAACACCTTCGTCGCCAGCCTAAGCAGGCAAATGTTCATCCCGCAGGGATATTTTAGCGTCGCGTATAACAAGCGGTTCGACATCTGTGACAGTTTAAGGGGATGTTTACGGGTTAAAGCCGCGCTTTCCTCCGTGCGGCATATCTTGCGCACATTTTTACGGTATGCGCGCCCGTCCACATTACCCCGCGCCTCGTTTTTCAGCACCAACATCAAAGCCAATATATGCTCACGCCCGCATTGGCCGTTTATTTGAGTTTCTGATATGCCCAGATTCCATCTTTTTATCTTTTCTTCCATTAACCGCCGGATGACGGCTTGGTAGAGCTTTTTTTGCTCATACAGGCGGGGCATATAGTTGTGGACGGCGGACGTGTGATGGTAATAATAATGATAAAAAAAAGCATTTTCCATGATAACGATGCGTTTGCTGTCAAACAGGGCCGCAAGTATCAGGACCGCGTCCTCGCCGTATCGGAGCTCGTCATCGCAATAGGACAGATTTTCCGTAATCAGCTCCCGCGATATGAGTTTCGCACAGCGGGAGAGGCTGATGGGACGTTGTTCGTTGCCGAGGATGCCGCAAAATATGGCGGCATGGCTATCTTGCTCGTATGTGCCGGGGGGTAGTCCCTGTCGCTCGCGGACCGTGCCATGCGCTTTTTCAACCAGCATATTAGCGCAGATGATTTCCGGCACATCCCGTTTGAGCTGGACAGCCATTTCGCCGAGCATCGCCGCATCAATGGCATCGTCGCCGTCCACGAAGCAAAAGTAATCGCCACGGCTTTGCTCTATTCCCCTGCGGCAGGCCGCCATCGGACCGGCGTTTTCTTGATGAATCAGCGTCACACGGCCATCGTCTGCGGCGTAGCGGTCGCAAATTTGCGCGCTTTCGTCCGTTGAACCGTCGTCCACGAGGATGACTTCAATCTGTTCATAGCTTTGCGCCAGCAAGCTTTCAATGCATCGCTCCAGATAGGGCGCAGCATTGTAGATTGGCACGATGATGGATATGAGGGGGGAGGACACGGCCCACCCTTCCCTGCTCCCTGCGTGGGGAGATTGCGGGTCAGGCCCGCAATGACATGTTTTTGTTTTCATAAAGCGACTCGTATATCTCACACAGTTTTTCCACCAGCTCCGCGAGGCCGGGGCGTGACTCCATATGCCGTCTGGCTGCCGCGCCGTAGCTTTGGCGTTTGTCCTCGCTGGACAAAAGCTCCAAGAGGGCCAGATACAAGGCCTCGGCATCGCGGGGAGCCACTAGTTTTCCATTTAGCCCGTCCGTTATTAGCTGCGGTATCCCGCCCACCGCCGTTGACAATGTTGCCATCCCAAAAGCCATTGCTTCCAGCAACACATTCGGCTGTCCTTCGAAATAAGTTGGCAAAACAAAAACGCTGCATTTTTCCATGTATTCCATCTGCACATCCTTGTCTATCCAGCCCAGATATGTCACACATTCCGGCATCCGGGCGGCCTTTTCCCTGAGTCCGTCGTCCTCCCAGACACCGGCGAGGTACAGATGGACATTGGGGAACTCGGCCAGCAGCCGGGGCATCACACAAAGCAGCTCGCCCACTCCCTTCTCGCGACATAATCGCCCCAGAAGCAAAAGCCCTTGACCGGCATGGCTTTCTTTTTTTTTCGTGGGGACTATCACGCCGTTTCCCATTACTGTTATTTTTTCCGCTTCAACCAAAGGCTCGAAAAACACCTTCCATTCGGGTGATAAAACGATGAAGCGTTCGGCCATATTGAGCGTTGCCCGGATCCGTTTTTGTGCACCGGGACTGGATTCTTTGTAGTAAAACTGCTCAAAATTACCACCGCGTGAATAGATGATGATTTTTTTTCGAACCATAGCGGCTGTACGGATGAAAAGCATTTTGCGATAATAACTGGAATCCGAGGCCATATTGGCGTGAAGGATGTCCATGCGCGGAAGATATGTCAGAAATTTTAGGTAAGCCCCGACCGCCTGTAGGAGCTTGCGGCATTTATTCCCGTCCACCATCGTGGCAATATAGGTCAAAGCTACTTTTTCTGCTAAGCCGGCTTGATAATAATTGTTAACTGTTGCCGAAATGCCGCCGTGAACGTTCCTTGCCGGCCCTAGCATCACGACCCGTATCATTTTTTGACCCATCTATTTAGACCCCTTCCCCGTAAAGACGACGGCCACGGTCTTAAACAGTATTTTTATGTCCAGCCACAGCGTCCATTCGTCTATGTATTGCAGGTCATATTTTACCACGTCATCAAAGTTATCTATGTCGCTCCGGCCGCTTATTTGCCACAGGCCCGAAAGCCCCGGGGTCATGCTCAGGCGGCGGCGGTAATAATGATTATACTGCTCAAACTCGTCGACTGTCGGTGGACGCGTGCCGACCAGGCTCATGTCGCCTTTCAAGATGTTAAAAAACTGCGGCAGCTCGTCTATCGAGAAGCGGCGCAGAAACTTACCGACCTTGGTGATACGGGGGTCGTCTTCTATTTTGAACATCAAGCCGTCCATTTCGTTTCTTGATTCCAGTTCTTTTTTCTTACTTTCAGCATCTTCATACATCGAGCGGAACTTATGAATCTTGAAACGGCGGCCATTTCTGCCGATACGGACCTGGGAAAAGAAGACGGGTCCCGCTGATTCAATGCGTATCGCCAAGGCGACGAAGGGGAGCAGCAACAGCGTGACCGCCGAGCCGACCAGCCCGCCGAGGATGTCCATGAAACGCTTTATCAGCAGGCGTTTATGGCTCTGCAAAAGGGGGGTGTATGTGACCACGGTGTAGCTATCGGCGAATTTCTCGATTTTCTGTTTGTGCAAGCCCCTGTCGCTTAAGGGGATGTTTAAATGACAGTTCACGCCCATCTCGTCGAAGCCGCGGATCAGCTCCCTTATTTGCGTCTGCGTTGTTCCCGGGGCATCTATGAACACTTCGTCCAGGGCCATTTGGCTGGCGATGTCATGGAGGTCGGACGGGCCGGCGACGATCGGGACGCCGAGGATGGATTCACCCGTCCGCTCCGCGTCCAGACAGGCGGCTCCCGCCAACTGATAATGCGCCTCTAAATCCTTTTCAAGCCGGGCAATGCCGTCTGAAAGACGCTCCTCCTCTGCGATCAGCAACAACTGGGTCGCTGCTTTTTCGGAGCTATAGTATCGTCGCAGAGCCTTTTTCATCAGCATATGGGCGAGCAGGGTGATGGCGAAGTTCAGGATGGCGAAATAGATCAAGATTAGGCGGGAGAAAATGTCGGCCCATTTCAACAGCAGCATCAAGCCGGAAGCGATCAGCAGCATGAAGGCCATGTACTGGAAAATCGCCGCCGCTTCCCTTTTAAAACGCCGTTTTAAAAAATCATGGTTCCAGTCGAGGATGAAGTTATAGACCGTGCAGAATACTAGAAAAAGTGCCCCGACCTGATAATGGATGGCTGTATCTTCCATGCCGCGGAAGCCGGGGTGGCGTATATAGGTCGCCAGCAAAAAAGCCGCCGCTATACATGTCAGGTCAATGAGCCATAATCCGTATACTTCGATGATTTTGCCGCGATGAGTCATAAGGGCATTATACCACAACCGCCCTATTCGGGCAAATATGGCCCCCCATAAATCCCCCATTCCCCATAGGTCGGTCCATACAGTGTGTTCCATTCATCCAGCCCGATACCGACCACGCTGTCCTTTTTATAATAATCCCTTATCTGTACATTATTCCAATTATTCGGGTCTTGCGTCACTGCGCTTATCTCCCTCGGGCCTTGCCTGTTGTCTATGACAGGCAGGAACACCTCCCGGATATTTTCGTCCTTCAATATCGCTGTCTGCATTTCCATGTGACGGCGAAACTCGTCCGCCCGCCCCGATGCGATATACTGGTAACTGCGCCAACACGACGAATTACCCATTCCCAACGCGACTCCCGGAAGAAACGCCATGCCAGGCGCGAGTATCAGTAAAAAGATGGCCGCACCCGCCAAGACATGGGGTAATCGGTGCTCTCTTGCCACTTCCTCTTTCTTCGCAATGAGCCAAGCGGAAAAATATATGCCATCAGCCAGCACCATCAAGCAAAATGTATAAAACTTTATGTTAAGTGTTCCCTGTGTGACTTTGCTTACCGCAGCATAGGCTATCGGCATATAGGTGGCCGCATATATGAAAAATGTAAGCAGGGCAAACAAGCCCGGCAAAGGATAACTTACCCCCCCCCCCCCCCCCCTCCTCCCGTCTCTCCTTCTTCTCTGTCTTCTCCTCTTC
>Ga0099364_10001489_pt1 | contig 38473 bp, 34 predicted proteins | sample TergutTh196P3_FD_73070 | JGI IMG/M metagenome (GOLD analysis project Ga0099364, IMG submission 73070) | Microcerotermes parvus P3 segment gut microbial communities from Pointe-Noire, Republic of the Congo - Th196 P3 | ecosystem: Host-associated > Arthropoda: Insects > Digestive system > Gut ... | reverse complement strand
CCCCTGCGCTTGATACATACCAACGATCGTCATTATCGGTGGTATGAAGCTGAAACTCGACCCCTGCACTATCGGCAGGCCCGATCCCAGTCCCGGCCATGTCTGTATGATGGTTGAAACTCCCATCCCGAAGTAGACGCAGCCGATAAACATGGCGATCTGCTGGGGAGACATCCCCATAGCCGGGCCGAAAATAAGCGGAACCAGCGTCGTAGCTCCGAAAAGCGTGAGGACGTGCTGTGCCCCCGCAAGTATTGCTATAGGAAGCGCAGGTTTGTCTTCGATGCCGAATCGTATGTTTTTCATTGCCATGCCCTTAAAACCTCCGTTTATTTGATTTAATTATTCCTCTTCGTCGACTTGCGTTACATTACGTAAATTGGTCAGTATCCAGTCCGCGGCCCTTCGCGCCTCATTAAAGCCGCCGTTGCTCCAGTCGATTCCTCCGTTCAGGATGGGGACCGGGGCAATATCGCTGCGCCGCAGTTCGTGAACCCAATTCTTGAAATCGATCAACAGCCCCAGGTCCCGAAATGACTCGAAGACCATATCCAATCTCGGCGCTCCCCACAACGCGCGTGACGGGAGAAATCCCGACGATACCATTGCCCTGGTCACGGCCTGAAGCCTCTTTTTCAACGGTCCCGCCCTCTCGGTCTGGAGCAGAACAACCCTGTGTCCGGCAGTAACCGCCTCGGAGACGGCGCCGGCTGAATCGTCCGTCACGAATATTTCGTCGCAAGCGCCCAGAATGGCGGGAACAGGGTTGATCGAGTCCGTCGACGCCATGAACATAAAGCGGACATTGCCGCAACTCGACACCATGCGCCTTAACGCATTCTCGGCCTCCGGCGACGTCCTTCCGCTCGTTGAAATATAAACGTCAACGTCGCAGCGTTCGGCCTCACGGAAAATTTTCCCAACCGTCTTGTACATCCACGACGCCGTGACGCGGTGATTTTTATCGTCGCCCCCGATCAGCAAACCCCATCTGCGCTCACGCTTCGGCGGATATTCGCGCATAAGCGACTTCCCCACCAACCCGAGTTCTTCCCTCACAATGAGATTCGGAGAGCCGATGGTGATCAAAACGTTCGGAGCGTCCTCGGGAAATTCGTGTTCGGGTATTATCGCGAAATCGAATGGATCGGCGCCTATAACGCTCGGAGTCATTATGGTGACGCAGGTGCATCGCCAGATGTATCCCAGCGCCAGATTGTAGAAGGCGGGCATGGAGCCGGCGGAAATCAGAATGAGGGAGGACGTCTGCCCTTCCCTTATGCCCCGTTCCAGCAGCCATTGACCGAGAATCCTGGCCGCCGCTTCGCCTTCCGCGCTCGCTAACCACTCAAGGGCAATCTTCCTGTTGCCGTAAGGTAATCTCACTGCTCCCCTGCGGGCTTTTCGGCGGAGGACGCCCTTCATCTGCGGTATATCTAGTTCGAGCATTTCCGCGCCGGTCCGCTTCGAGAGCCACGACGCAACTCCGCGGCTCTGGTTTAGGTTTCCGCGAACTCCGTCGCTTATTATTACAATTAGTTTGAGCCCATGAGAAACAGATTCGTTCATTAATGTTCTCACCCCTCGGCCGAGCCGCCGTCTCCTCGCAAAATCGAACTGTACTTCGTGCCGCCCTTCTCTCGGGAGATTATAACGCATCAGGGTATTTATTCCACCCAATCTAAGCCGGCGAATCCGCGCTCCCTCGACAGACGGTCGAAAGCGGCTGCCTCGTCCAGTATAAACGGTACAAGCGACAGCGGAATCATGTTTGGTCCATCGCTCGACGCCTCGTTCGGGGAAGGATGAACCTCCATGAACAGGGAGTCCACTCCGACCGCGAGCGCCGCCCTGACAAGAGACAGGATGAAACGCCTGTCGCCGCCGCTCGCGTTACCCAAACTGCCGGGGCTCTGAATACTGTGTGTCGCGTCGAACATAACCGGAACCCCGCACGACCTCATGATAACCAGCGACCTGAAATCCACCACCAACCTGTGATACCCGAATGACGTCCCTCGTTCGCATAAAACAATACCGGACGCGCCCGACTCACGGCACTTTTCGACGACCGACGCCATGTCCTCGGGCGCAAGGAACTGAGCTTTCTTTATGTTCAAAGGCCGTCCCGTCTTCGAGGCAGAGACCAGAAGATCCGTCTGACGGCAGAGGAACGCCGGTATCTGGATCATATCCGCAGTTTCGGCGACGCGCTCGGCCTGGCACGGTTCGTGTATGTCCGTGAGTATCGGCACGCCGGCCTCGCGCTTTATCCGGTCAAGCCACTTAAGCCCTCTTTCGAGGCCGGGCCCTCTATCGCTCTTTATCGACGTCCTATTTGCCTTGTCGAATGAAGCCTTGAAAATATATCCGAGACCCCGTGCCCGGCACTCCTCGGAAAGCTCCTCCGCGACTCTCAAACCGAGTTCAGGGGACTCCAGTACACATGGACCCGCCGCTATCACGAGCCGTCCGCCGCCTATACCCAGGGTGTTCGTGCCTACTTTATTATCCTCACGAGTTTCATCATTTTGCAAGCCAAGCCTCCCGGCATTTTCCATTTGTGCGTCTCCCCCTTCGATTCGGATTCTTGCGGCTCATCTTCGCTTTGCGCGCTTCGGGTATCTTCTTCTTGCAGCCATATGCCTCTCAAGGTGTCGAACAGTTTACACCTCGCGTCCAATCCAAGTTCCATTGCGGTATAATCGACGACGTCCGACAAAGCCCCGCTCCTTCCCATGACATTGATACCGGCGCGCGACATTTTGTCAAGGGCGGCGGGGTTTTCGAGAAGCGCGACAGCCCGTTCGGCGAGAGCCGGCGCGTTTGGTTGAGTTAATACCTCCGCGTCACCCAGCAATTTCTTCTGGACCAGTTTTCCTCTCTCCATTATAGAAAGAACGGGCACGCCAAGCCCCGCCGAAACCTGATTGGCGGTTCCCCCAAGCCCGATCAGCAAATCGGCTCTGCGCGCGGCGGACGCTATCGGCCCTGTGTAAACCGCAATGTCCGCCGACCCAACCGAGAGGATTCCGTCGTGAAAACTGTAATCCGAATCGGAGAAAAGCGCGCTTGTGTCCAACGTCGGCGCGATCACCATCACGAATCCGCAGGTCATCTTCTCGGAGATCATTTTCACCGCGTCCAGGAGCATGTGGGTATCCTGATAAGCGCGCGGCCTGCTGCCCGGCAGCAGCATTACGCGGGGAGACGGAAGCCCTTCCCATGGATCGCCCCCGTCATATAGTTCCACGGCGATGTCCATGACCGGATTGCCGCTGAACACGGCTTCGATCCCGGAACGGCCGAGGTCGCGCGCGGTCTCGTCGTCGCGCGTCCAAACACGCCTTACGCGGCGCTTCATCAATGACCGCTCCGCCGTCCAGTGCCCCCTCAATTTGGCGCTCTTGGCGGTCGCGACAAGCACAGGTGACATCCCCTGCCCCCAGAGGGTGTGCGCCAGGAGATAAATATCCCCGACACATATCGGCGTCCTGAATCTCCTCTTAAATTGTCTCCACGCTTCTATCTGTTTTTTCATTACCTTCCAAAGTCCGTGCCTGAAATCTTTCAGCAACGCTTTCAGCGAATATTTGACTATTCCGGCGCTCGGCATATCGGCTTCGGGAGAGATCACGGCTATGCCCCGGTTTTTATACTCCCGCCCCTCGCCAACCAGGGAGAAAGCGGATATGCCGGCTGCGGGGAACCTGTCTCTCAGCTTCTCGGCCAACAGCGAACCTATCGCGTCCTCTCCGTAACCGTTCGACGCCACGACCAATTCCGGTCGAAGGCAGTTTGCTACGGTTCGCCAAAATTTGTCGCTGTCATCTACTGCGACACTGATACGCGGAATGTAAAGGGGATAAAGAAGCGAGAGGCCGTTGGGCATGTTCTGGAGGTCTTTTTCGGTGCACACCAGGGCGGTCGCGTTTGTCTTCTTGACCTCGCGTTCAAGATCATCTATGTCATTCCAGGTAAACCTGTGATGGTCGCGGTACGCGTGGTTTTTTACAACGTCGAGTCCTTGCGAGATCAACGATCGGTGGAAACTCTCCGAGTTGCCGATGGCTGAAAAAGACACGAATCTCCCTTCCGGCGCCGAACATCCGGGCTGGGGTTTATAATCGCGCAAACAGCCGTCCTTGAATTCCAGCCACGACTCCACCTTCACACGCGCTGTGAAAATAGCGTCGGGCGATATCCATTCGGTCAATTTGTCCTTTATTCCGCTTATTTCGGGCCCGGCAAGTTCGGTTTTGGTCAATACCACGATGTCGGCGCGCGAGAGCGCGTCCGGTTTCTCGCGCAGTATTCCCGCAGGGAGCAGTTTTCCGTTGCCGAAAGGACAGGTCGCGTCGATCAGGACAATGTCGATATCGCGTCCCATCCTCCTGTGCTGAAACGCGTCGTCGGCGACGACCACGTCAACGCCCAGTTCTTTGAGGTATCGCACTCCTTCGTACCTGTCGGGCGAGACGACCACCTTCACATTCGGAAGGCGGCTCGCGAGCATCAGCGGCTCGTCGCCCGTCAGCGACCTGTCTGAGCCCGCGCCTTCCAATCCCACTCGCATCGGCGAACGCACGCTGCCGCCGTAACCGCGGCTCACAATTCCCACAGAGAGCCCGTAATCGGACAACGTTCTCGCCAGCATGTCGACCATCGGCGTCTTATTAGTGCCGCCGCTGCATAAATTGCCGACGCTAATGACCGGCGCCGGCGGATCCATGCTGCAGAAAACGCCCCTGTCATAAAGGGCGTTCCTGGCGGCGATGAACGGACCCATGACTGCCCCGATGAGGCCCAGATGGGACCAAAAAAAGGACGAGCCGCCCGATTCGCCCTTCGCGTACCTCAGGTAACTGCCGAGAATATCAGGCAACTTTATTACCCGTCTGCAACGAATGCATATCGTAATAATGCCCGCGCAGCTTCAGAAGGTCTTCGTGACTCCCTTCCTCGACGATTCTGCCCTTCGATATGACCAGTATCCGGTCGGATTCCCTTATGGTTGAGAGCCTGTGGGCAATTACCACTGATGTCCTCCCCTTCATCGCGTTGTTCATCGCGCCCTGTATTTGGGACTCGACCAACGAATCCAGCGACGATGTTGCCTCATCCATCAGAAGTATTGCCGGGTTCCTGACTATAGCGCGGGCTATAGCGACGCGCTGGCGCTGCCCCCCGGACAGGGTAATACCGCGCTCTCCCACCTCGGTTGCGTACTTCTGCGGCAGAGAGGAGATGAAGTCGTCTATACCGGCTGTCATTGCCGCCTGAATTATCGTTTCTTCCCGGCAATCGTCGAGCCCATAGCTGATATTATTCGCGATGGTGCCTTTCATCAGCACAGGATCCTGCGGGACGAATCCCACCTTCCTCCTGAAATCGTACATGTCGAGTTCCCTAAGGTCCACGCCGTCGATTAGTATCCTCCCGGCGACCGGATCGTAAAAACGAAGCATCAGGTCTACTATCGTCGATTTACCTGCCCCGGTCACGCCCACTATCGCGATCCTCTCCCCCGGCTCGGCAATCAGGTTCAGATCGATGAGGACAGGAATATCCTTCTCGTATTCAAAACATACGTTCTCGAATCTGATCTCGCCGCGCATATCGTTCAGCACTACGGGCGCCTCGGGCATCGGCAGTTCGTCCGGCTCGTCAAGTATCTCGAACACCCTGTCGGCAGACGCGATACCCATTTTCAACTGCATGATCGTGCGGGATATAGCTCTAAGCGGCGCCGCAAGCGTTCCTATGGATAAACAGAACGCCATGAGATCGCCGGTCGTGAATTGTTCGGTCGTGACGTAATATCCTCCGAGCATCAGGACTATTACGAGCGCCACATATTGAACCAGTTCGAGAATCCCTTCGAGCGTCCCTCGCATTTTTGTGCCCTTCATGGTAATCCCGAAAAAACGTTTGTTACGCTCGGAGAAACGGCTGTACTCCACGCGCTCGTTGGCAAACGCGCGGACTATTCGGATCGCGGACATAGCTTCGATGGCTATCGCCGAGAGCTGCGCGAGCTGCTCCTGTATACCCTCTCCTATGAATTTCAGGCTTGCTCCGACTTTATTCATAGCCAGAAAGGTCAGGGGGATTATCATGAAGGATACGATGGTGAGTTTCCAATTGAGATACAGCATGTAGCACAACACCGTCACGACTTTTGCTATATTCATGAACAGGTCCACTGCCACCTGCGCCAGTATACCCTGAATCATGGAAACGTCGTTGGTAATGCGCGAAATGAATTCACCTATCCTGCGCTTGTAAAGGACGCGGAACGACAGCTTTTGCGTTTTGTCATACAACTGCAGCCGCATATCCATTACGACTTTATTGCCTACCCAGGTCATAAGGTAAGTTTTCAAATATACGAAAACCACCTTTATCAGCGTCGCGCCGAGCACTCCGCCGACAATTACATACATCAGCGCGAAATTCTTCTCGTTCAATACACTGTCCACGATATATTTAACCCCCGCCATGGGGACAACCTCAAGCATGGCCGCTATCCACATGCAGATAAAGGCCGGAACGAGCCTTGAAATATACGGCCTGCAATACCGCAAAACCCTGAGATAAGGCTTGTATTCGATCAAAATCGGTTTAATTCTTTTATCGATAATATTTGTCAATAATTTCACGGTATCGCCCCCAAAATATCCCCCGCCCAAAATTCATAAACGCCCGGACTCCCCATCTTTCGTATCAACCCTTCCATACGGGCTGTCGCGGCTCCCCGCGCCGCCGCATCCATATCGAGCCGGCGGCGAAGTTCGGCGTATGCGTTCCGTGAAGTCGCGGCCCCCTGAAGAAGTTCGGGGAAAATATAGTCTCCTGCCAACAGATTCGGTATGGCGAACTTGACCCCTCGCAGCAACAGCTTCCCTATCACATACGACAGCGGCTTCACCTTATACATCACGACCATATACCGCCGCAACAGAAGCGCCTCGACCGTAGCGGTTCCGCTTGCGCCCGCGGCAATATCCGCCGCGCTTATTATATCCCTGCCGCGCCCTTCGTAGTAACGTTCGCCTGCTTTTTCGAGCCCGCGCATCAAAAAACTCCTTGCCTTTTCGCTCAATCCAGGCGCTACCGAGAATACCGGCTTCACTCCGTCATTCTCCAGTAATTTGTAAAGCCCGGACAGCACCGGATAAAGGGGCTCTATCTCGCTGTATCTGCTTCCCGGAAGGAGGGCGATTATTACGTCATCCCCGCCCGGCCTTTCGCCCTTAATTTCTTTTATCACGTTGTCTCTTGAGATATTGAAGTCCGCAAATTCTTCTGCAAGCGGATGACCGATCCACCTCGAATCCGCTCCCGCGTCCTTCAAATATTCATGCTCGAAGGAAAAAAGCGGATAACATACGTCCGCAAACCGGACGAGATCCCTGGCTCGGTATCGTCTCCACGCCCATACCGCCGGCGGCGAGATGTAAAAAATTTTGCCGCGGTATCCGTGCCGCCTTACGTACCTTATCAGGGGAAGATGAAAATCGGGACTGTCGGCCGCGATTATGGCGTCGGGCTTCGCGTCTATTATATGCCGCTTCATGTCACCCAAGAGTCGCAGCACGGATCCTATGGAGCGGACCACCTCGGATATTCCCATGAGGTGCAGCGCTTCGTTCCCCCACATCCCGCTTACCCCGGCGGACCTGCTCTCGGCGCCGCACAATCCGTATATTTTTCCCTCAAACCCGGCGCGCCGGAGAGCAGACGCCGTACACGCTATATAATGATCGCCGGAGATTTCCCCGGCGCTCACAAATATTGATTTCAAAAATCCGTCCCGGTCACGGCTATGCCGTACTCTCCGGCCATTACCGTGAATTCTTCGCGTGACAGGATTATCGTCTGAAAGGCTTGTATCGCGAGACACGTCAGGCCGGCGCCCTTCATCATTCGCAGCGTATCGGGGCCGACGACTGGAATATCGTATCGGCTGTCCTGTCCGGGTTTTATCATTTTGACCAGTACGCCATTTCTGCACAAACCTCCGGAGCGCAATATCATCGCGTCCGTACCTTCCATAGCCTCCACGGCGACCACTGATTTCCTGTTCACGACGAGGCTCTGCCCGAACGACATGGGCACCGTAACGCGCGCTATATCCAAGCCGTAATTAATATCGTCCAGTTCATCGCGGCTCGGCTCTCTGCCCGCCACGAAACCCATCGGGGCAAGCAAATCGCTCAGGAGTTCCAGGTATCCGACAATTTCGAAGCCGAACTTCTCGAAAGCGGACACGATACCTCCCAAAAGAGAGTGATCATCCCTGTTGTGAAGCCCGTTTACAAGCTGCCTTGCCATGTCGTCCAGCATCTCGGGACGAAATATCAAAGTCTTGGGGACATAGCCGGCGAACATTACTCTCTTTATGCCTCGGGACGCCATATCTTTAATTGAAGATGCCAGCTCCGTTTTGTAAACCGGCACTATCGCCTCCGCATATTCGGACAGCGCTTCGCACTGCTCCCGGAGCGCGTACACGATTACCCTTTCGCCTCTGCCCGATAATCGCGCGGCGATCTCCTCGGGCAACAACCCCTCCCCTGCTACCAACGCGACGGCCATTACGCGATCCCCTCCCTATCCAAGCCTATTCGCCCTTCTTATAAGAAACATGCCTATCGTCATGAAAATCACATTTGGTATCCACGCGGCAACCGGCGGCGGTAAGAAATTACTCTCTCCCAGCGATTGGCAAAGGGACATGATGACATAATAACAAAACACTATTACCACGGACAGCCCCAACCCCATGCCTGAACTGGACCTCTGCGGCCGGCTTCCGACGGCTGCTCCCACGAGGGCAAGAACCACGCTCGCCCAGGGCACCGCTATCCGCAGGTTAAACAGCATCGCGAATCTCCCGGCGTTATTTCCTCTCTGCTGGGCGCTTTTCATCGCAGAACTCAGCTCTCTCATGTTCATTTTGTCGGGATTGGCGTTATCGGAAGCGAGGTCGGACGGATTCATGTCGAGATTGAGCCTCTGCCTCTCGAACCTGAATAACATCTCCACCAAACCGTCGTCGCGCACCTCAAACACCTGCCCGTCACTGAGCCACCACATGCCGTCCGCCCAAGAGCCGCTTGGGGCGGTGGTGACGCGGCGCACGTTTCCGTCCTCAAACTCCTGGATCATGATGTCCCTCATTTCTCCCGATCGGGGCAGCACTTCCTTTACGTAGACTATCCTGTTTAATATCCCATGTGATATGTCCCTTATAAACACATTGTCTCGCGTTATGGGAGGCACCCTCCTGTATATCTGCATCGCGAGACCCTCAGCCGCCCTATCGCTCAGGGGCACAAGGGTCTCATTAGCCGCGAAAGAGAAAATGGATATGAATATACAGACTATTACAACGGGCCTGATGATGCGCCCAAATGAGATGCCGGCGGATTTCAGGGCGACGAGTTCCGAATTGGCCGACATATTGCCGAAACCCAGCAATGACGCTAAAAGACAACTCATCGGAATGGTCAGCACCACGACGCCTGGAAGCGAATACAGGAACAACCGCACGACCTGCGCGAGCGATACGCCGCGCTGTATCAAAAGGTCGGCGAGGGTAAAAAGCAAGGTGCCGGACACCAGAATGACGGTAAAACTCATGATGCCGAACAAAAACGGCGACGCTAACTGTCCGAGTATAAAGCGGTCCATTATGAACCCGTTGTAAATTCTTGAGTCCTTACGCATCATCTATTCTCCCGGGGCTTCGTTCAACCTGATGATGTACTCGGCGGCTTCACGCACCGCCCCTTCGCCTCCGCGCGCGCTGAGGACGATATCCGCCGCAGCCCCTACCTCGCGCGGAGCGTCTGAAACCGCCATGCCCAGTCCCGCCCATTGCAGGCAGGGTACATCGGGAATATCGTCGCCGATAAAAGCGACTTCGTCCCGTGATAAGTTAAGTTCTTCGGCAATCTGCCTCAGATCGCGCAATTTATCCTCCGTGCCGTTCGACACCCTTGCGACTCCGAGGTCTTGGGCGCGAGCGTCTGTTGCAGCCGAATACCTGCCGCTGATGAACGCGACTTCTATTCCTTTTTTCCGCATTTCAACTATGCCGTAACCGTCTCGGACGTTAAATCTCTTAAATTCTGTTTCACCGTTCATATAAAAACAGCCGTCCGTGAGAGTGCCGTCAACATCCATGGCGACAAGCCTTATCATCGGCCGTTATCTTCCCCTGAAATTCGGCGGCGGCCCAGGTGATAAACTCCGCGCTTCGTCCCCCGCATGAATGAAATAATCCCGCTCGCCACTTCGTCGTTCGGAAAGGCCAATTCGGCTTCCGAGAGAGAATCGCGAAGGTTTTTGTCCCCATCGAATATCATTTTGTAAATCTTTTTAATCTTTATCCGGTTTTCCGATGAGAAACCGCGCCGCCTCAGTCCGACGGTGTTGAGTCCGGTCATGGTGGCCGGATTGCCCGCCACGAGCGAATACGGGGGCGCGTCCATCACAACTTTCGTCATTCCCGCGATCATAGAGTACGATCCTATCCTGACGAATTGGTGAACGCCGGAAAGGCCTCCTATCACTACATGATCTCCCACCTGCACATGTCCCGACAGGCCCACTTTGTTGGTAAAACAACAGAACTCTCCTACAATGACGTTGTGACCCAAATGACACCCTTCCATCAACATCGTCCCGCGTCCGACCGACGTAGCCTCCCCTTCTCCGCTCGCGCGGTGGATTGTGACATTTTCCCTTATTATGACTTCGTCCGCTATCCGCACGTATGATTCTTCACCGCCGAAATCGTGATCCTGAGGGGGAGTCCCAAGGACCGAATGTTCAAAAATATGGCAATTGCGCCCGACCTCCACCCAAGAGGTCAGACGCACGAAAGCCTCTATAACGGTACCGTCTCCGACGCGAGCCCCGGCATCTATGATCGAATACGGGCCGACCGAAACGCCTTCGCCTATCTCCGCGTCAGGCGAGACTATTGCCGCAGGATGTATAACCGTGCCCGCCATATTACTCATTCCCATCTTCGGTGAGGCCGGAGGCGGAAACGAAGCCTATAACGGCTTCAGCCACTATATCCCCGTCCACTGTCCCGACGAACTTCATCTTTCCGACCTTTCCCCTGAAACGAATGAGCGTCGCGTCGGTCCTCAGTTGATCGCCGGGAACGACAGGCCGCCTGAACTTCGCCTCGTAGATCGTCGTGAGGAAAGCCGCCCTTCTCTCCGAGGAAGCTATACCTCTGCGTTCCTGCTCGATCGCGAGCATCACGCATCCGACCTGCCCCATTGCCTCCAGTATAAGTACGCCGGGCATGACAGGTTCTCCGGGGAAATGTCCCTGGAAGAAGGGTTCGTTCGTCGTCACGTTTTTTATACCGGCGACTCGCTTCTCCTCGCCGTCGAGTTCCAATTCAATTATCCTGTCGACCATCAGGAAAGGATAACGGTGCGGCAATAATTCCTTTATCCTGTTGATGCCGCAAATATACTTTTCCTTCTTTTCCGGCGCCATTGGCATTACCTCCCAGTCTTTTTAGGGGCGATTCTTTTTATCCTGTCGGCGAGCTTAATATGCAAGCTGTGCCCTCCCCGCACACATACATAGTGAGCTTGAGGCACAAACCCCGCGAGCGTTAAGTCACCCAGGAGATCCGCCGCCTTATGAGCGGCGCACTCGCGGCTCACTCTGTAACGGCCGGAGGGGTTGCCGTCCCCGATAACGAGCACGTTGTCCTCGCCTCCGCCCAAGCCAAGGCCCGCTTCCCATAACTCCTTTACCTCGCGGGCTAAACAAAAAGTTCGGGCGGGAGCTATCTCAGAAAAATAATTCTCCGGCGTAACGGTAATACTTTTCATCTCCGTCCCTATCGGGGAATCAGGATAATCGATCACATAAGTGACTCTCATTTCATCCGAGGGAAGCGCCGTTATCGACGACTCCCTCCAATCGACGCATAATGGAGCGTCGAGGTAACGAGCGATATATTCCGATTCAAAATTGCGCGTACCTCGGGCAATTATCGCTTCCGCGAAGGGAAGCGGACTCCCATCCATTATCGGCACTTCTTCCCCGCAGACGGTTATCAGCGCATCGTCCAATCCGAGACCGGCAATGGCGGACAGAAGATGTTCAACGGTTGCGACGCGCTCGCCCTCCGGAAATATCAGAGAGGTATTGCGCTTGGAACCGTCGGCGCGAGCCTCGGCTATGCCGTACCGATTTGCGCCGAACGCGAACACTATGCCCTGCCCTTCCTCATACGGCGATAAACGGAGGGAGGACGCGCGTCCCGAATGAATTCCCTTCCCCTCGAAGACGATTTCATCACACAGAGTCGTCCTATTACGAAACATCGCTAGTTACCTGTCATGTCTTCAAGTTTTTTCAGGCGTCTGCCAAACTCGCGTACCATTCGGAGCGACGCCTGGAAGCGTTTTTCATCGGAATGTTTCTGAGCCGGGAATCCCGATACGGTCTCTCCGTCCGCAACGTTCTTGGTGACGCCGGAACGCCCGGCTATCGAAACCCCGCAGCCTATCTTCACATGATCCGATATGGCCGCCATTCCCCCAACGAGAAGCCGGCTTCCTGTCCTAACGCTGCCTCCGAACGCAGCGAAACCTACTGCCATCGAATCGGGCCCTATGTCACAATTGTGAGCGATGTGTACGCAGACCCCTATTTTTGTACCGCGCCTTATCCTTGTCGCCCCGAATGTCGCGCGATCCACATTGCAATTCGGCCCTATCTCGACGTCATCCTCTATTACGACGGTGCCTATGTGAGGTATCTTTATCCACTCTCCATCTTCCTGGGTGAATCCAAAACCTTCGCAGCCGATTGTCGCTCCGGAATGCACAATCACCCTGTCCCCTATTTCGACGAAATCCTGTATTGAAACGGACGCTTCGACGCGCGTGTCGCTTCCGATTCTGACGTTTTTCCCGATAAAGACGTTCGCCTGAAGAAACACTCTCTCCGCGAGGACCGCGCCCGGAGAAATCACGCAACCCGGCCCGACGCTGCAATCTTTCCCCACTACGGCGCTCTCGTGAATATGCGCCCCCGGATGTATCCCGGGCGGGTCGGCAGTCCTTTTATCGAACAGCGGGAGAACCTTTGCCAGCGAAGCCCTGGGTATGGCAACCTCCACGCCGTCGCGGCCCGAAACCATGCCCTTGCCCGACAAAATTGCGATGTTGCCGGGCAGTGAGGGCAAGAGCGCTTTATCCCATATAACACACAGCGCGTCCTCGCGGGCGTCGTCGGCCGAACTGACGCCGCACACTCTCCTGCTCGCGTTGCCCACGACATTCCCGCCCGCCGCGCGCGCTATTTCTCCCAGGGTCATTACAGTCATTTCGAGAGTCTCCAATCCATCGTTAAAGACTGAGCAGAGTACGCAGGTTCCACTTGTCGTCGAACCTTGAATCGTAGTGAACTTCTATTGATAAGTAATCGTTGATGTTGTACCCAATGGCCGCGCTCACGTCATCCTTCTCGCTGTAGCGCAGCCAGGCGTAAGGCCGCTGCGCCCAGGATTCGTAATCCAATCTCGCCCACCATATATCGCCCATGTCGGTCCATTCCCCGCCTATCCAAACGCTGCGCCAAAGCGGCCACCGAAGGCCGAGCCGCTTCTCTAAAGTCCAGTCGTCGAGCTGTAATATCAGTTCCGCGTAAAGCTCCATATCCCAATTCGGCAATAATCGGATCCTTCTGCCAAGATGTACCCCTACTTCAGGATAACGCTCTTTTGCTCCGGCATAAACTGCCATCCACAACTGCCCTGAGTATCTCCTGCTCTCCAATTCCACCTCCACGTTCGAGACAACTCCGGTATCGGCGGTTACTACAGGATCAGCCCTAGCGATACTGCTGACAAGCGCTTCCTCAAGCAACAGGTCCCTGCCTATCGACGCAAGGTCTTTCGAGTGCTTGTTAAGCCACGGGACAGGAATGCCGATCACGGGGGCGAATCCTTTCATAAGTTCTCTCTCCAGGTTGGAGTGAAGGATCGCGGGTATGGAAGACGAATTTATTCGAGTCGTAACCGCCAGTGTGAGCGGCTGTTCGGGGATGAAGGACACATCCAAGATGACGCCGCCCTCCAGTTTATGCCGCGCCATCAGGGCGATTCTCCATCCCGGTATTCTATCGGCGCTCAGATGTTCGATGGCCCTTTTAAGGTCCATATCACCCCAGGAGAGAACCTCCAGGGGCACATTCCTCATCAATGCCGCTATTTCCCCGGATATTCCCGCAATATCGGAAGCAAACCAACCGTCCACAGGAGGGCTCAAAACAGGAGGGGTGATCGATATCTCCCACTCGGGAACCGCCTGTGCCGGCCTCAGCTTTACCGTCACATAGCCGCTCGCGTTAAACGCCACCGCCTCGACCGAGTATCCCAAAAGCAACCTGTCCGCCACAACACGCAGAAGTTCCTCTTTTACTCCGCTCGGTTCGGCGGCAGGAATATGATCGTATACCGCTTCCAGGCTTCTTTCGGCGCTCTCTTTGAGCCACTCGGCAATTCCGTCGATCCTGACCGATGCATCCGCTCTTTGTCCGCAGGCGAAGAGGGTGAAGAGGGCAGCCGCAACCGCGGTGACGTAAACGTTACGCCGGGAAATTTTAGAACATCTCCCCGAATCCGAAGTGGACTCTCGACTCATCCTTGCCTTGCGCGAAATCCAACCTCAGATTTCCTAAGGGCGTTCGCACCCTGAATCCTACGCCATACCCCTCGGCCAGGTCGTTGAAGTTAAATCTTTCCGAAAGCCTTGTGTCCCAAACCATACCGGCATCGTAGAAAAAGACCAGTGACGCGGCGCTGACGAAGGGGATGCGCACTTCCGCGTTCGCAAGAAACATCTGGTCGCCCCTGAAACGCCTCTCCTCGTATCCCCTCAGTGTGCTGTCTCCGCCCAAAGTGTAGTCGACGGCCCACGGAAGATAACCGGACGAGTCCCCCGCCATTACTCTCATGGCAAAAATCGGAGGTACGTCTTCCACTGCGAAATTACGCTCGAACATTCTGCGGAGGAAATCGAGAGGCGTGTAGTATCTTGCTTCTATCCAGTATTTCCAGTAGTTCCAATTCCCGCCCAGGCCCTCAAGCCCTTTTTCCACATTGATCGACTCCACATCCCCCTTGGGGAAGTCGGAGAATTCGTCCATATTGTCGCGGGTCAATCTGCCGGACAGCGTGAGGTTGGTGCCGCTCTCCAACCTTTCCAACTGCTCCTTGGTGGGCTCTCCGCCGTCAACTACATTCAGATTTATCTTTTGCCATTCTCCCGTTAAGAACCAACTCAGCTTTGAGCTTTCCGAGAATTTTCGTCCGAATCCCAAATAACCGCCGAATCGTTCCTCATTGTACTTGAATAATGATTCGCCGTCCTCGTAGTAGTTGAGCTCATCCCAAGTTCTATGATAAGCGCCGGCCCTCCAGGCAAAGACCTTTGGATCCATGTATGGCTGCTCCAAAGTCAGCCAGTATTGCCTGCGGCTCCCCAAGTCGAATCCAACGCTCAAGCGTTCGCCCATGCCGCGGAAATTATCGTCGCCGTAGGATATGCCTCCGCTGAAACCGCTCTGTGTGCCGTACCCTACCGAGATACCCAAACGGCCGGTCCTTGCCTCTGTGACTGTCAGAATCAGATCAATAATGTCAGGATACTCTCCCTGTTCGAAACCGACGCTTACGTCGCTGAAATAACCAAGCCCCTGAAGCCTGCTCAACGAATACCGCAGTCTGGTGGCGTTAAAAAAATCGCCTCCCTTAATTCTGAGCTGCCTTTCGATAACGTGCGTTTTGGTTCTCCTATTGCCCTGTATCACAATATTGCCGACCATCGGCTCAAGTAGGTATACGTTCACCACGGCGCCGTCTATCCTGACATCTTCAACGCGGGCCATCACATAACCGTCCTGCTGATATTTCTCCCTGATCCTCTGGAGATCGTTGCGGAAAAATACTCTGTTGAAAATCATCCCCGGCTCGGTAAAGCACAAGTCCTTGAGTACGTCTTCGGAATAAATCGTGTTTCCGAAAAAGCGAATGTCATCAATTATCGGGTTCTCCGTGACGATAAATGTAATTCTGACGCCGTCGGGTTCGTCGATGATTCTGTAATCCACGTTGGAGTAGAAACCCTGTTCAAAAATCGCGTCGGCGTCCCTCGCAAGCCGGTTCTGATCGAGAGGGCTGCCCTCCCTGGAGGTTATGACAGACAGGATATACCCTGCCATGACTTCCGAGTTGCCTTCGACCGAAACCGCCAGGATATTCGGCGCCTGAATTCTGGACCTCTCCACCATTGGGGCGTCGTGCGACGGTCTTTCGTCGGGCATAACGTCGAGGCCGGAATCCCGGAGCCCCGATACATCAATTTCAATCGTGGCGCTGTGATCATATTCCTCAATCAAATCAGGTACATGTCCGATGTCTGTCATGGCCGCGAGCGCCGGCGCGCTCACACTGGAAAATAATAATAAAAGGAAAAAAACCGTTGTTCTTCGAATATATGGGACTGATACCCCGTGAATTTTTGAAAACAAAACAAATCAACCCCTTGAGTTAGTTTTTTATTTCATCACGGAACCACAATCACGCCGGGTTCGGAGGAGCGCAGCGCCCTCTGTCCTACCTGTATCAGAGCGATGACTTCCTCTGCCGATGGACGGCGGTGGCTCGCTGCGTCTTCCTCATCCGCCGCTTGCGGGGGTTCCGCGATTCTCGGCGCGGTTCCCGCTCTTTCGGCCGCCATCGCCGCTCCCCTGTTGGATTCCGCAGTTGTCGCCGTCTGCGGCGCTTCGAGCGATATGACCACTCTGCCATTGTTCCCGCCGGAGAGATTTTCCCTCAGAGCGTTTATTATATCGTTTTCAAGGCTCGACAGAAGGACGACAGATTCCCCCTGCGAGGCAAAATTGAGCGCGCCGGAGCCGAATTCGGCGTCGAGCGAGATCGGGATCACTGCCGAGAGCACCATCGCCATAGCCAAAACCGTTATCTTCACCGTGGCGAACACGGAGTGCATCATGCCCTGCTCGGGAATATCGAGCGCCTCATCGCGCGTCGCGTCCCACAGCTTCTCCCTCAATCCCTTAGTTTCCGCTTCGAGGCATTCGGCCTCCGCCAGCGCGTCGCCCCATGAGCCGCACTTACAGGCTACGACGCATCGCCTCAGCCAACTCTCCACCCTCTTGAGGTGACGATCCACCAAAGCGTTTTTAGAACGATTCATCATAGCGCACCCCCGCGTTTAACCAAAAGACGATACTTCAAGAAGACCGAGAACGCAGTCCCCTAAACTTATCACACTTCCGGCCCTGGAAGTGGCACGATTTCTTAAGAAAACAACTCCCTGAGCTGCGATATTGCCCGCCGCCGCAGTCTGTAGATATGGCTTATGCCGACCCCGTGGTCGCCCGCCACCTCAGCCGCGTCGCGCCCCTCGACTATCAGGGAATGTACTATATCGCGCTCTCGCTCCGGGAGGCGCAGAAGCCCCTCGCCCAACGATACGCTCCACTCCGTTCTGTCGACGTCGGCTTCGAAATCCCACGCCGACCTCTCCAACGCCTCGTCCTCAATCGGCAGCGGCGCTTTTGCTTCGCTGCGCTGAAGGAAATTTGCCATGCGGCCCTTCACTTTATAGTAAGCGTATGTAATAAAACGATTACTCCGCTCGGGCTCGAAATTGTCAACCGCGGTGATCAACCCTACCATCCCTTCCTGCACCAGGTCGGGAAAACAATTGTACGGAACGCGGAATTTTTTTACGAGCCAGAAGACCAACGGCCTGTACGCGAGGATCATCCTCTCTCTGCTGTCCTCGTCGCCGGACTTTATCTTTTCCCATAAAGACGCTTCCTCCGAGTAACCGAGTGATGACGTGCCCCGCGATTCTTTCAATGCGACACCTCCCGTCCCGTCAACCGCTTTTTGTAATTTTACCACAATCATTCCCGCACAACTATTCGGGAAAAGTCAATAGCTTTATCTCGTCATCAGCAAGCCTGAGGTGATAAGTGTCGTTGGAAAAGAGCAACGACGGCCGGGCGCCCCACATATCGAGCGCGCTTATCGAACAGTTGTCGAAGCGCACTCTCCAAAACAGATCGATCTCTTCTATGTTCATTACGGCGGCTATTAGGGCGCGCATGACAGCTCCGTGGGCAATCACGAAAGTCACGTCGCCCGGATTGCCCGCTTCTTTCAAAGATTCGGCGACGCGGCTTGATCGCAGCGCAACCTCGGCGAAGGGTTCGCCATCCTCGGGAACGGCCGTGAAGGGCGCCTTCCTCCAAGCCTCCAGCGTTTCGGGGTATCGCGCCTTTATCTCGGGCGCCGTCATCCCCTCCCACAAACCGAAGGATATTTCTTTAAGGTCGCCGCACAATTCTATCGCCGTATCTCCGGAATTGTTCTCCATGATTACCTCAGCGGTGCGGCGAGCTCTCTTTAGCGGGCTGGCGTACACGCGCGAGGGCACGATACGGGACAGCCTCAACCCGGTTCGCCGGGCTTGCTCGACGCCGTCATCGTTAAGGTCGACGTCCGATCTTCCCTGGTATCTGAATTCCCTGTTCCAATCCGTAACCCCGTGACGGACAAAGAAAAACCTGTGAGGCGCGTTCGGCATTACCCTTTCAGTCATTATTCTGATAAACTCCCCTTACAACGCTTGCGCGGCAAGCTTCTCGTTCGATGGCAAAGATGGTATCATCAACGGGACTTCAAGGCAATATGAATCGGAAGCGTTTGATATAATTCTTTATACGGGCGGCACAGGGCTTTATTCAAGTCCGCAGCGCAAGAGGCCGATATTAATGTAATAAAGTGTGCCTTGTCGCCGGGGAGGTTGGATTCGAATGTCGAGTTTGTTTCAGGTTGCGGGAGTGAGCAGCGGCATCGCGTGGGACGATATAATAAATAAACTGCTTGAAAACGGCAGAAAACCCGCGACGCAGTGGCAAAACCAGATAGATAAACTGGAAGTCAAAAAGACCCTGTACCAACAGATGCAGAGCAATTTCAACAAGCTTCGCAATACCCTTACCCCGCTGCGCCTCGCGAACGCCTACACCGCAAAGAAGGCGGAGTATACGAGCTTCGCAAACAATAACGTCAATCCTGAGAACATAGTGACCGCGAAGGTAGGCGCAAACGCTGAGCTGACCTGGTGGGACATCGAGGTCAAGCAGCTTGCGCGAGCGCAGCGGCATACCACAACGAGATTCGACTCCGTTTCCGAGGCCCTGGGAATCTCGGGGCAGTTCCGCATCAGGGTCGGCCAGCAGATGGCGATTATAAATATAAACGCGGAGGATTCCCTAAGGGAAATTAACTACAATATTTCGAGGGCGACCGATCAGGACGGCCGGCCTATCGCCGTGACGGCGAAACTCCTCGACAACAGGATCGTGCTGGAGAGCGCGGCACAGGGCAAGAACAGCAGCGGCGACACCGGCGGCGTTTCCTTCACAATGAACCCCTGGAATAACGAATACTACCTACCCCACTCGTCCGTCCGCGACGAGAGCGGCAAATACGTATACCCACCGCAGATATTTCAGTTGTGTTACACGGCGCCGTCAAATGTAGCTGACGTCACATACACATACAACTACACCGAGGGCGTCGACTTCTCATACGACGCGAGCATCGGAAAGATAACCTGGCTCGGCGGGACGGGGGCAAGAAGGCCTCCGGCGGGCGCAACGGTCAGGGCGATCTACAGCGACTGGCGGAGCACCATCACCACCGGCCCTTCAGGCCCCACCGGAGAGTTTCCGCTCGCGCGGACTAATGTTTTTATAGATCCGAAAGATCCCGCTAAATCTAGAGAAATAAGGTTGGTCGATCCAGACTGCGACATACTTCCATTTTTGCCGACCGGCGGCAAGTACGACTTGGCTAATACCACGTTTGAAATTGTCGCTGGCGGTAAAGATTACGTACAGGGCATGGATTTTGAATTAGCTGAGGTATATGGAGACGACGATGAACTATATCAGGTCATCCGATGGCTTGTGGATGACATTGATCTTCCCGACCCTCCCGGAGGAACATACACACCAGCGCGACCGATTCCCCCCAATGATAAGTATACCATCCGCATCGGCGCGAATAACGAATACAGATTCGACGAGAACGTATTCCACCTCGAACCCGTCAATATCGCCGAGGCGCGGAACTTGGTGCATGGGGATAAACCGGACAGCAGCTATCCTACCCTTCCGCCCGGCTTTGATTACCTACCGCCCAATATCGCGTCTGCGGAAGGAAAAATAGAGATCACCGGCGTTAATAACATTAGATATTACATCGAGGGCGAAGACGAGGATTTCATAATCATTAAGGATTATGAAATAGAGGGCACGAAATATGACGTAATCAAATGGCTGATCGATATACCGCCTGACGACCTGCTGCCCGAAGAGAAGATGGCCAATGATCTGTTCGGATTCAACATCAGGAGGGTTCAGGAAGGCGACTACAGCGAAAATTCGGTGCTCGCCAAACTTGGCTTCATCACTCCCGACCCCCACAATAACGATAAATGGAAGTTCACTGAGGGAACTTACGCGGAAGCATCCGACGCGATCTTCATGATCGACGGCGTGGAGGTAACGCGCTACTCCAACACCATCGAAGACGTCATCGCCCACGTCTCGCTCGAACTGAGGGGCCTTGGCCAGGTGAGGATCAACATCGTGCGCGACCTCGAAAAGACCGTCGAGGAGATACAGACCTTCGTCGATGAATACAACGCAACGATGGAATGGATCAACTTCTACGTGAGCCAGAAGGAGGACGGGGCCAACCCCGTCGACGAGACCGACCACCTGTCGTCGATACTGCAGCAGAGCAGGGGCAATACCGTGTACGGAGTGCTGCACGGCGACGAGTTGCTGTGGAGCATAAAAAACCAACTGCGCCTGCGGCTGTCGAACGCAATATCCTCAATATCAACCTCGCTGACGTCGCGAAAGGTCGCTCAAACCGACAGCGCGATGAACGTAAGGAGTTCGTTCCACGTATATTCCGGTGGCAAGGTCGCCATGATCACGATCGAACCGTCGGACTCGATGGAGGTCATACGCAATAAAATCGCGAACGCGTATAATATCGCGAGCACACGGGGACCTAATTCGCAGTGGGGACGGCCGCTTGATCTCAACGTTACGATACGCGACGGACAGTTGGTGATTGACGGCCCGAGAAACTCATCCCTATACGCGAGCGGCGAAAGGGATACCATAGGCGAAACACTGATACGCAGCGACGGGACATCCGAAGACCTGACTTTCGTGCCTTTCATGGAGTTACCGATAAGCGGCGAGATGATGGTGTTCTCCGGAAGAAATCCATTTACGGAGGGCGAATCCACACTTTATCAGGAGGGAACCGACTACCGCGTCGTCACCTCGACGGATAACAACACCGGCATTATGTTCAGCAGCATCGAGTGGATAGACGGCAGAGGCCCCAAGCAGCCGACAGGGTCCGGACCGGGAATGAGGCCCGGAGAATCTTACTACGTCACGTACAGCTACTATCCAAGCGCCGTGACTGCCGTCGAAATACCAGGCACCGGTCCCCGGGCCGGTGAAGTAGCGCAGGGAATAAACGATTTCTCCTACCTCGAACTGCGCCAGGACTCGAGCAAGACCATGATGTCCGCTTTCGGAATCACCACGGAGAGCATGAACTACGGAAAGTCGGGATTACTGGAGTTCGACTCGGAGAAATTCCTCACGATGATGGAGAACGACCCCGATCTTTCGGCGAATGCCATGCTCACCTTCATGCGCGATTTCGACGCGTACATAGGCAACCTCGTCGACAGCTCGCAGATACTGGTGGCCGGCCAGCCGGTGACGAAGGGACGCATAGCCGTAGCGCTCCAAGGGATAGACAACCAGCAGCAAACGCTGAACGACAGGATCACAAAGCTGGATAAGGACCTCCAGGCAAAACAGACCGCGCTTTACAAGCAGTATTCGGATATGGAAGTAGCGATACAGAGATTGAACGCGCAGATGTACAGCGTCATGAATTACCTCAACAGTATGGGCAGCGGAAACAGCTGACGCTGCCGCAGACGCCAAGGCTCACCACATAACGCGCGGCCGGAAAGCCGCGCGTTATTGTTTGCCGTTGGTGAAAACCGCCATCATTTGTTCCATGCGCGCCTTTTCGCGCTCGAGGCCGTCGAGCCTGCGTCTCAGGTTCAGGTGCCTCTCCTCGAACGTTACGCGCAGATTTATATACCGCTTCGCTTCGTCATACATCTTCGCCCGAGTGCTGTGATCTCTTTCGGCCTCCGCTTTCGCCATCATCCTATGCGCCTCGTCGTAGGCTTCCGTCAGGGAATCGGTCGCGGCGAGGATGTCTTTTATCTCTTTCCGGACTTCGCCGAGTTCTTCGCGTAAATCACTCAGGCGGTCCATTACGTCATCGCCGATACCCGCCGCGACAAACGCTTGCGTCCCGTCGAAAATGTCCCCTAAATTTCCTTTGCAGTCGGCCTCGCACATTACTGGAAGCATCGTCCTTCCGGCGCTTGTTGATTGTATTATACCCGACTTCCGTCGCGGCCGGCAAACGCTTGCCGCCAAAGCGCATAGTGGTACAATTGACCCATCACAGATCCGACTTAATAAGGGAGGAATAAGATGACGAACGACGAGGTTCGGGAACGTTATTTCTCGTGGGATCCCTCGCAAGACCCGGAGTTTGCCCATTTCATAATCGGAGGCGGAACTATCGGAGGCAAAGGGCGTTCCCTGCTGTTCGCCATAAGGACGCTTCGGGACGCCGGCGACGAAAACCTGCGCTCTGTCGTACTTCCCAGGTCACGATATATCGGGACGAACGTTTTCAAAGAATTTATTTCGCGAATAACGAATTTGGACGACCTCCGGCGCAGCGCGACACCGGAGGAGCTTGAAGAGGAGTTTCTAAAGACGGACCTGCCTGAGTCGGTGACGCAAGGCATCTTCGGATACCTCGCGGAAATGAGGGACCCTGTCGCCATAAGAAGCAGTTCGAAGCTGGAAGATTCGCTCAAATACTCCTTTGCGGGAAAATACATGTCGCCGTTCCTCCTCAACAACGAGGAGTCACTGACCGAGCGGGTAAAGGCGGTAGAACGCGAGATCAAGCGCGTGTACGCGAGGACATATTTCCCGGCGGCGACTGCTTACAGGGAGAAACACAGCCTTCCCGACGACCTCATGGGCATCATTATCATGCGTATATCGGGAAGATGGAGGGGTAATCATTACTATCCGACGACCGCCGGTGTCGGTTTCTCATACAACGGCCGCCGCTGGACGACGAGAATCAAACGCGAGGACGGCTTGATCCGAATGGTATTCGGCCTCGGGACTATGAGTACAAAGAGGGGATACGCAAGGACATATTCACTCACCAACCCCTACCTCCGCTCGGAAGGTTCCAACCCTTATAAAGTAATGAAAAATTCGCAGGAAAGATTTCATGTGATAAGCAGGGCGTCAGGAGAACTATCGACCATCGACATCAAGGAGGTATGGCGTGACGCGTTCAGATGGCATCCGGATTTTTCCACATACGCCAGCCTTTACATCTACGACGAAAGCAACGGATATTTCAGCCCGCTGGACAGGATGAGCATCTTCTCGCCCGCCGACGGCAAGGTCTGTATGCCGTTCGAGTCATTCCCCAAAATACATGCCACTTTCTTCAAAACCATGTCGCGTCTGCTTCCTCTGCTGCAGGAGAGCATGGGTATCTATGCCGACATCGAATTCGCCTACGAACCCCTGGAAAACAGGCTGGAACTTCTTCAATCGCGCCCGCTGTGGGTCGGCGAGTACGAGGACGAAGCTAAGTGTCCGTCGCTGGAGGGACGCGAGACGATTCTCATGGCCGACAGAATGGTGACGGACGGAAGCCGGGAGTCGATAGAATACCTGGTGCTCGTTGATCCTGAAATTTACTCCGCGTCGTCCGACTTCCAAGCCATAGCGCGCGCCCTCGGGGATATGAACCGGGCGCTCGCTCCGGCGAAATTTATCCTTGTCGCGCCGGGGCGGGTAGGATCGAGCAACCCCGAGCTTGGCGTCCCCGTGAGATACGACGAGATAACCAACGTCACCTGCATCGTGGAAGTCGGCATCCCCAAGACGGGACAGATGCCCGAACTGTCTTACGGCACTCATTTCTTCTCGGACCTCGAGACCGATGGGGTCTACTACATGCCCGTCTTTCACGGCGAAAAGGACAACCTGTACAACGAAAACTGGTTCGCGCGCACCCCGTTCGAGTACGGCAAACACAAGGCAATCAGGCTATACAGGGGAGATTTTTCGGTCTACATGAACGGAAACCGAAACATCGGCGTCGTGAGCTGTCCGCCGAGTGAGTAGAGGCAACACTTAAAAATCTATAACATACGCCAACCGTATAGACCCAGGCCCCACTGATACTTGTAAGGGGCCGGGATTATACTCGTCCACGAACAACCACGTGTATAAACCGCTGATCAATGCAGACGCCACTACGTCGCGAGTGTAGTGCCTGTTTGCGTATACCCTCGAATAGCCTGTGAATCCCGCCAGCAGGTAAGGGATTATCGCTTTTTGAAAACCATATCTTTTGTGGATGAACGTCGCGCCGCTGAAAGCGCTTGCGGCGTGTCCGCTCGGGAACGACCTGCTGTCGCTGCCATCAGGCCTTGGCGCGTCAACGGCAGCTTTTAATATCTCCACAGTCGCCTGCGTTGCGGCGAAGGAGTAAATAAGCTGTTTCGTGCCTTCGCCGTTTTCTTCGTTCAGGGTCAGCGCGAGAGCATAAAGAGGAACCAAAACCTGCGTATAATCTCCGATTTCCTGGATAGTAGATTTAGCGAATGCCGTACCGCAGAAAGTCAAAGCTACGAACGACGCGGCAAATAACTTCATATAACTCCGCACGTCTTTACTCCCCCTCGCACACCGATATTTGTTCTTTTTTATACTCGCTTACCAACAGCCAGACGATAAAACCGCAAATCACCGCTGAGGCTATTACATCGTGAGTATAGTGCCTATTTGCGTATACTCTCGAATAACCCGTAAATACTGCCAAGAGGTAGGGAATTATCGCTCTTTTAAAGCCGTATCTTCTATGGATGAAAGCCGCCCCGCAAAAAGCGCTCGCGGCGTGTCCGCTTGGAAACGACCTGTTATCGCCGCCATCCGGCCTTGGCGCGTCAATGACGAACTTTAATATTTCCACAGTCGCTTGCGTCAGCGCGAAAGCACACACCAACTGCCTGACGCCTTTATAATCTATCCCTGTTGTCGCATTCACAGCAATTCCAAGGATCAGAGCATATAGTAAAGCATAAACGGGAACAATAACCTGCGTATGATCCCCAATCCGCTGAATCGTCAGACCGGCATACAAAGCGCCGCCAAAAGCCAACACAACGCCAAGTGCGGAGATTACTATCGGAAATTCCCGGGCATACCTGCTCCGCCTCATTTCTGAAAACTTCATCAGGGAACGCCACTCCGCACTTGGGTATAGTCGAAAATTCCAAAAAACTTCACTATCATCGACGATTATGCTTTAATCGAATCCTCCGTCACGCGTTTGAATAGTTCCGTGGCTTCGTCCGCGTCGGTCTTGTAGGCGTCGCGCCCCATCATTCCGTAAGTGTAGCGCTTGCCCTGCTCGACCCCGGGCTGATCGAACGGATCTATCCGCATCAACCTTCCGGAGATCGCCGTCATATACTCGAAGAAGAATATCAACCCGCCGAGAGTCCTCGCGTTTAGCTTGTCCATCTCTATCCAGACCACCGGCCTGTCTTCCTTGACCAACGCGGCTGCGGTGCTTGCAGCCTCGAAATTAAGCATACCGCCGAGTTTCCGCCCCGACAAATAGTCCAGGCTTGAAAGCGAATTGTCGCGCACCTCGGGCAGATCGACCTCGCTGTTGCGGTTCGTCACATTTATTATCGTATACAGCTTATCGTCGGGACCGGCCGTATAAAGCTGAACCTGCGAATGCTGGTCGATAGCCCCCAACGTCCGTATGGGGGTGGAACCCGTGCCATCTTTGCCTACGCTCTCGCCCCACAGCTGCGCGAACCACTCCGAGAAAGTCTCAAGCCTGTTCGAGTACGGCATCAAAACGGTCATCGGACGGCCGGAGATCAGGTGCAGGTAATTCGCAGCCGCAAGATAAAGCGCCGGATTATCGCGCAGATCGGTCCGCTCGCCTAAGAATTTTTTCATCTGTAACGCGCCCGCGACCAACTCACCCGCGTCCGCGCCCAAAGCGGAAGCTGTGACCAATCCGCAGGCGGACAACACCGAATACCTGCCTCCTACGGTTGGCGGGATTTCGAGCGAGCGGCACCCGCTCGCCTGCGCGAACGACCTGAATACCCCGCCCTTTGGATCGGTGATGACGAGTATATCCTCGTCTGCCTTTTCCCCTTTTGTTTCCGCAAGTTTAGAACGAAACCACAGGAATTGGGACATCGTCTCGGCGGTCGATCCGGATTTACTCACCCCTATCACAGCGGTTCTAAGGTTTTTTGTCATCTCCCATATCGCCGTGACCTTGTCCGGGTCGGGGTTGTCGGCGAGGTAAAACTTCGGCCCGCCCTCGCACTCGTTATAATACATCGGCAACAACGCCTGGTGTAGCATGAGGTTGCCTAAAGCCGACCCACCGATGCCGACATGGATTATCGCCTCGTAGCCGGACAACCATTTCGCCGTCTCAAGTATGGCCGATATATCTTCTTCGGGAAGACTGTACCACCCGAAGCCGGACTCTCCGGCCAACGCTCCGTCTTTGACCCAAGAGGCTGCTTCCGAACACGCCGTAACGAGCGAGTCGATGCGATTGCCAAACCCCTTCTCCCTCCCGGCTGCGCAGCCAAAAGAAAAAGTTATATCCAGCGCGTTCATGAGCTTACCGCTTTGTCCTTAACGGCTTCGAAGTCGCTGCGGGTATACTTTACTTCGGTTCCGCTCGATTCCACATTACCCGGTATGAACAACTGCCTCCGGTTAACGCTGACCGCCGCAGAGAGCGCCGTTCCATATTTATCCAGAAGATCACACGCTATCTTGCCCGCCAAACTTAATATCGACTTGAACTTGGTATCCATCATGCCGCCGCGGACGATCTCATACACGTCCGAGTCGCGGATAATAGGATCTTCTTCCTGGGATATGACGGTAGGGTTCAGTCCGAACTCGACTGCGGCATCCACCGAGTATACCTGTCCCAATTCGCGATCCACCTCTGAAATGCCGTGGAAAGCGTGAAAACTCATCCCCTTCACGGTGTGAACGCCTTTCATCAATTATCACTCCTTATTCAGATAAGGGCTTCATCCCTAAGAGCCGATTTGATGGCCTCCTGGTCGAAACCCACAATATAACGCTCCCCAATTTTGACTACAGGCACGCCGCGCTGACGCGTCTTTTGAACTATTTCCTTCGCCGCCTCTTTGTCGAGTCCAACGTCGACCGCATGAAAAGCGACGTTCATCTGTGACAGGAACTCTTTTGCCTTCACACACCAAGGGCAGTTGCTCGTGGAATAAACGGTTACTCCCTGCGCCTTCTCCGACTCACTCATTACGTATCACCTCAATAAGGATGCTTCGATGGGCTTAATCTTAATCGCAAGGTTCTGATGCGTCAATATTAAATTTGTCGGATAGCTTTACTCCATACCGAACGGGCCGTCTATAATTCTTCACGTCTCGTTTCCAATCGGATCGCGCGAGGTCGAGGAACTCGAAGTACGCCCCGCTCGCGAAATCGGGAAAGGTGTACGGGAAACTCACCCAACCCTTCTTGCCATGACACAGAGTTACCTCCGCGAATATATCGTCCCACAGGTATATTCTGTGGGCGTTGTCCTTTGTCGAAGCCAGCACAAGCCTGGCGCCGTCGAGATACCCCGGATCGATGTTCACCTTTCGGCCCCCCGCGTCGTGCGCGCTCTCGATCTCTATGGAAACGGCGAGGCGTTTCCATACGACGAGCCCGAACGGATGCCTCAGCCCCCCGAATGTCAGAAAACGGCGCGTCAGATTCGGTGAAATTTCTTTATAGTAATCGGTCCATGTGAATGGATAAGGCGCGCTGATCCGTTCTACTTCACCAAAAGCGGATGAGAGCCTCCCGATCGTCCAGTCGAACATTTCCGGCGAACCGGCGGGATAAAGCAAGCCAATTAGAAGTTTTGACGGAGATGTGTTATCCCTTGATCTTTTGTCCATCTTCCGACGCCGTTCTGCGTACAGCCGTCCCTCCATACGCCTTGCGGGCGGCGTTTTTGTTAAGACTCGCGAGATTGCCCGGAGCTAAACCTTCCTTCGCAGTTGTTTCCTGTGTCTCTATGATTTCCGGCTCGATCTTTTCTTTACTCTCGGATTTCGGTTTTCGTCCCCGTTTTTTTACCTGAGGGGGTTTTTCTGTTTCTAAGATTTCCCCCGGAAAAGCGGCGGACTCCGTCTCCGGCTTTGACTTGGCGCCGACAGTCGTTTTGGTTCGCGCCCTCTTCTTTTTTTCCGTCTTGGGCGCGGCGTCTGCCGCAGGAGTGATCGGCGCCGCAGGTTCCTTCCCGATGTCCTTTGAGCTTTCTCCGGGAAGACCTATTACGACGCTGCCGACGAGTTCTCCTTCCCAGGAGCAGGGGATGACTTCGGCCGCGTCGCCGGAGGGTTTTTCAAACGGCGAAAGCCTTCGCACAACCGCTCCGTTTTCCTCCAGCCTTCTATAGAACGCTTTGCCGGCGGCAGCCCACCATACCAAGTCCTCAGCCATCTCCACGTCGCCCGATATATCCTCGATAAGATAGGTTTTCTCATCGAGCGGCCGCAGCGAAAATGTCCTCTCGCGTTTTTTCTCCCTGATCGTTATCACCCTGTCACGCAGCATACTCTCCGTTTGTTTCGCCAGAACCGCCGCGTCGCACGGCATCAACCGGATGCCATGCTCGTTCAATACGACGCGCTCCTCGTCAATATAGAGCAGCGGAAGAGGCGTTCCCCACCAATCGGGCAGCGTAGTCTCTGCTTCCTTTATCACGTTTTCCCTGTACTCTTCGAAGGTCATCCGCGATAAATGACCCGCCTTGCCGCTTTCTTTTTGCGTGAAAACAAGAAGAAACGTATCAAGCGGTATGTCTTCCAATTGCATCCGCGCGGAAATCGGATCGTTCAAAGGCGCGGACATGATGTCCTCGATGGATGACGAAGCCTTCCCGAGCTCGAGAAGGGACACCAACTGCTCCTTATGTATCAGCCTTTTCCCGCCTCCCATCCTGATCATTATATAATCGGGGCCGTAAAAATACAGCGCGCGCAGCACCTCCCGTACATCCGACGAGATGGTCAGCATATCGCTCTTAACATCCGAATGATTATTTTTCAGCATTATCCGCACTCTCCATATCCAGCAAGGCATTGACAAATTCACGGGGCGAAAAGAGTTCCAGGTCAGACGCCCCCTCGCCCAATCCCACGAAACGTATTGGAAGTTTCAGTTTGCCCGCGATGGAAAAGGCTATCCCCCCCTTTGCTGTGTTGTCGAACTTTGATAGCACAACACCCGTGAGAGGAACAGCCTTGTTGAACATCTCAGCCTGGACGAAACCGTTCTGCCCCATGACGGAGTCCAACACGAGCAGTGATTCGCGGATACCGCCCGGAGCCTCGCGGCCGGCCACCCTGGCGACCTTAGCCAGCTCGTCCATCAGGTTCGATTTCGTGTGAAGCCTGCCTGCTGTGTCCACTATCACGACGTCGGTCCGGGCAGCCTTTGCCGCCTGTATAGCGTCGAATACCACCGCGGCCGAATCACTTCCGTGCGCCGAGGCTATCACCCTGGCAGATGAGCGCTCTCCCCAAGCCTTTAGCTGCTCTATCGCCGCAGCGCGATACGTGTCGGCCGCCGCGAGGATCACCGACTTCCCCTCCCGCAGCATCCTTGTCGCGAGTTTACCCGCTGCGGTGGTCTTACCGCTGCCGTTCACCCCGACCAGCATTACGACGGACGGAGTCTCCGATACCTCAATCGGGCGTCCCATGCCTGAGATCTCATCAAGGCGTCCTATAAGCAATTCGGCGAACGCCCCTTTGAGTTCGGCGGTATGCGAAATCCTGTTGGAAATCGCCGCCTCCCTCAAATCCTCTATCAGGTTTTCGGCCATTTCTATTCCTACGTCACCCGCTATAAGGCTTTCTTCAAGCTGTTCCCAGAATTCGTCCGTCAATGGGCTGTCGGAAAAAAGATTCGATACTCCCTGCGACCATTTGTTGGCTGCTTTTTTGAATTTTGATATGATTCCGCCGAACAGAGCCATTCCATCACCTCAAATAATTAACTGTGGGGTTCCTGTCCATTACCATGCTTCGGGCCTCTTCGCCTGCGGCGCGGACGGCGAAGCGATTCGCTTTGGGGGAGCAAAGCGGCGGCCTCATGCGGCTTCTCCTTCGGTTTCGGCTTATGCGAACGTTCCCTCGCGTCTGCCTGGGCGATGTCGTGCAAGGTCTCCTGCCGCCGGCGGCGCCCTCCCCTGCGCCCGCGTCTTGAGCTCTGCCCCTTGTCGGCTTCGGAACCACTCGGGGGTACGCCCTGCGGCGGCGGGTTTATGTCCTCCGCTCCGCCGACGGCGCCCAATACGCCAAAACCCGTCCTCCTGCTATACGAACAATCGTGCCTTTTGCGCAGCGAGCGCTCATTCTCAGCCTCGCGAACGGACTCGGGGAGTTCCCATTCATCGCCGTTCGTCACAGCGTCGCGAAAATCCTGGAACATGTCGATGGGAACCGTTATGTCTCCTGCTCCCGGCTTGTGACAGCGTACAGCTTCCCTCGCTATATCCATAGCCGCAACTACGTAATTTCCCTTCGGCGTCTTTATCTTACTGCCGGGTCCGGGTAACCCCGCCCACAGATTCTTATAGACTTTGTGCTCGAACGACATGCAACACATCAGGCGTCCGCATATACCTGATATTTTCGCCGGATTCAGCGCTATGTTTTGCTCCTTTACCATTTTTATGCCGATAGGGACGAATTGGTTCAGCCAATAACTGCAACAGCACGGCAATCCGCATGAAGCCATGCCGCTGATTATCCGCGCCTCATCTCGAACACCCATTTGCCGCAGCTCTATCCTCGTCCTGAACCTTCGCGCAAGGTCCTTCACCAACGCCCTGAAATCCACGCGCGTCTCGGAAGTGAAGTAAAAAAACAACTTCTTGCCGTCGATCATGGTCTCGGCGTCTATCAGTTTCAGTTCGAGTTTGTGCGGCACGACCATTTCCTGCGCGTCGCGCAGTATTCCGTCCTCCGTATTCTTTATTGACTTCCAGTGTTCCCTGTCCCCGTCGGTTTGAATCCGCAAAAATTCGAGGTCACTGACAATAGGGTCGCCGCCGCGCACAGGGCCCTCCCCGTGCTCGGATATCGCCTTCATTTCGCGGTATTCGCGCTCCTGCTCAACGTCTAAAGGTCCCAGAACCGCGGCAGCCTCCTCGCCCCTGTGCGATACGGCAATAATCATACGATCCGCAGACAAGTTTTCTAGTATATCGCCGTCGAGTTCCACGATGCCGAGAAATCTCGGTTTACCATATGTCGCCAAATATTTTCCCAATTGGTACTCCTTCCCTCAGGATGGCTATCAGCGCATCCTGAACCATAGAAACAGACATATGCCGTTTTTGCGAGATATAGACGGCATTGCGGACCGATGACGCTGCGCGCCAGTCACACGCGTCGGCCAGCCACGCTGACCATGCGCCGGCCTCGGATGCAATCTCCGCCTGCGTGAATTTTTTCGTCCGTTCGATCCATGATATCCACTCCGACGGAGAAGACGGAGGCGGAAAGGGGTCTCGCGCAGACGCGGGGCGGAAACACAGCTTCCATACGCGGCTTGCGATCGTCGGTATCAAATTGTCCTCCTCCGCCAGGAACAACAGGCGTCCTCCCTCCGGGGGTTCTTCCGCTATCTTGAGCAGCGAGTTGGCAGCCGGCAACGACAAAAGGTCGGCGGCGGGAATGATTCCCAGCTTTCCCTTCGCGGCGAACGGTTTGAGGCTCATTGTCGCCTGCATCTCAATACAATCGGCGACGCCGGGTGGCCCGGACCCGTCGCCCGCGATTACCGCGTCGGGATGCCCGTCGTCCATCCACGACATGCACGAAGGGCATCCGTCTTCTCCGTCTCCGAAATCGCACAGGGCGATCCTGGCGTACAGGTCCCTGAAAGCTCCCGCCATTTTCCCATCGATGACGGCAAGAAGCGCACCCGGCACGCCTTTCGCGGCGGTCATCTCCCTGAAACCCGCCCATATCGCGGCGTTATCGGAATCGCTCAAAAAATCAACGACAGGAGGCATCCCTTTATCTCGTCTATCAACAACAGTATCTGCGTCCTCTCACGTTCGCGCATAAGCGCGGATTCCAGTTGTTCTATCTCGCCCAGAACTTCCTCTACGCGTTCGATCACCATGAACATCGACCGCTCTGTCCTTCGCCACTTGAACTCCCTCTTGATGCGCGTACCGTTCTTTACCCTCGCCAGCGTATGACGCACCAATTCCTTGTAGCGTTGCAAGAGTGTGCCGGCCGGGTATCTGGACATAGCCGCGCCTATCGCGTCGAGTTCCGATATTATTGCCTGGAGTTCCATATTCTCCGCGACTTCCGCGAAGGTATTTTGAATTCCCGAGACGCCCGTAACCGAACTCCCGCGGGCTTCCGCTTGCGCTGAACGGGCTGTAGCCTCTCCTGTCTTGAGTTTTGTCGCTCCGCTTACTTTCATCGGCCGTCTCTTGCGTGTCCTTCGCGAAGCTGCGGAAAACGGAGTTCGAGCCCCGCGGTCAGGTCGCCGAACACCGCGTTCTCATCTTGGGAAGCGTCTATTTTCATCCAGGTATCCGGCGACATTCCCATTATCCTCTCGTACCCGGAGCGAACGCGGGAAAAAAAATTACCGCGGCGCGAGTCGAACGAGTCGGATTTACCTCTTGACACGAGCCTGGCCGACGCCATACCCGGACCGATGTCGAGCAGACACACGCAATCCGGTTTGGGCAGACCTATAATATCGGACAGCGCCGCCATATATTCTGCGGTCCTCTCCTTCACTTCAGGATCGGAAAAAATCTGATAAGCAAGAGTGGAAGCCGAGTACCTGTCGCACAGCACACACTGCCCGCGTTGCAGCGCGGGGGTTATAACCCTCGCCACATGTTCGCAGCGGTCGGCCATAAAAGCGAAGAACTCCCCCCACTTCGTAGAGAGGCGGCCATCGAGTATGAGTTCGCGCAAACACCCACCCCCCTGCCAGCCCCCAGGCTCGCAGGTGGCCACCACGCAATCGGGCCCCAATCTCTCTTCCACCCATTCCGAGAGCCTTCGGATCTGCGTCGTCTTTCCGCACCCATCTATTCCTTCGAGAACGATAAACATTCCAATCTTCTCCCACTTCAAAGGAATACCTATGAGCAAATTATAACCGCTACCGAAGCCCTTGTAAAAAAACGTCAAATATTTTCAGGCGGCAAATCACCCGGCGGCCGACGCCATCAACAGCTTGATCCTGTTCAACTGATTAACGTTGCTCACACTGGAGTCGTAATCGAGGGCGAGGATGTTCGCTCCATTGTACAGGCGGCGCAGCTCCTTCATCACGCCTTTGCCCGTTATGTGATTGGGCAGGCAGGCGAAGGGCTGTACGCAGATGACATTTCGGACGCCGGCTTCAATGAGGCGCATCATCTCGGAAGCAAGGAGCCAGCCCTCGCCCGCCTGATTCGCCGGACTAGCCGTGGCCTCCATGCCCGCAACCATATCGCTTATGCCGTGCGGCGCGCCGAACCTCGTACCCTCAAGAACGCGGCGCATCGGACGGCGCATCCGTTCCAGCAACCCTATGCCGGCTTCGCCGAACAATCTCGGGACCAGAGGCCCGGATAGTTTTTTGTGCGCGAATACCGTGTCGTACATGCAATAAAGTAAGAAGTTGGCGAGGTCCGGCACCACCGCCTCACCACCCTCGTCCTCTATGACGCGGACGAGATGCTCGTTCGCCCTGTGGTGATATTTTACAAGTATTTCGCCGACTATCCCGACCCTCGGGCGAGATATTCCGTCGATGGGCAGCGCCGCGAAGTCGCCTACTATTGAGCGGAGGTCGCGTTTGAAGACCGACCACTTTCCGCGCAGAACATTTTCCTTGCATCGCGCGACCCATTTGCCGTACAGTTCCTCCGCGCTGCCCTTGCGCAATTCGTAAGGGCGCGTCCTGTAGAGCAGACGCATGAGCAAATCGCCGTACAGCAGCCCGAGCAGTGAACGCCAAAGCGTCCCGCCCGACACCCCGAATTTCTCCGCCCCGCTGTTGCCTTGCGCGTTCGCGGCAAGCACCCTCACCTGAGGAAAACCCGCCGCGTCGAGCGCCTTGCGGAGCAGCGGAACATAGTTGCTGGCCCTGCATGCGCCTCCCGTCTGCGCGTACAGGCAGTCGGTCGTATTGGGGTCGAACTCCCCGCTCCGCAGCGCTTCGAGGAATTGTCCAACCACGACCATTGCCGGATAACACGCATCGTTGTTGACGTACCTGAGGCCGAGTTCTACGGCATCCCTGCCTCCCTCCGGCAGCACGCGAAAATCGAGCCCCTCTCTCCTCATCGTCGTCTCCAAAAACTGGAAATGATGTTCGGAGAGGGCAGGACAGAGTATGGTTCGCGCCGCGCGATTGTTTTTCATATGAGTCCGTCTTTGCGAACGAAGCGAAGAAATCCAATCAAGCGGCGACATACCGGGACGCTCAGTCAAAACCGCGTTCTTTTTTTCGTTCGTCGCTGTCTGCGCGGTTCTCTTCCGAACCGACGACAGCAGGGATCTGATCCTGATGTTCACCGCGCCGTTATTCTTGCCCTCGTCGATCTTGATGAGCGTATGAAGTTTCCCGTGGCGATCCAGCAGTTGGGCGGCTTGATCGGAACTTATCGCGTCGAGCCCGCATCCGAAAGAATTGAGCTGCACCATGTGGACATTCCCGAAATCGGGATGCCTGGCGACCACAGTGGCGGTTCTGAAAAGCCTGGAGTGGTACGTCCACTGATCGACCACGTAAAGCGAATCGACTCCGCCTATCTCATTCGCGTGATGGCATACCGAATCCTCGGTGAGAACAGCCACACCGTAACCCCGAATGAGCTCGGGTATCCCGTGATGGACGTCCGGGTCCAGGTGATATGGATGCCCCGACAGCACGATAGCCGCACCGCCTGTATGTTTCAGGAATTCCATGGCCTCATCGCCGTACCGCCTCACATCATCCTTGAAATCGAGCTGCGCTTTCTTTGCCGTTTCGAAAGCGGCGTTTACCTCGGAGGAACTCACCCCGAAACGTTTCAGTTCGTCCCGCAATCTTTTTTTCGTCGGCACCGGTTTATGTATCGGTTCCATCGACATCGCAGGACGCATGAAATCCACGCCTTCCTCCCGAAGGTCGTCGATGTTCAGATAAGCCACGTCCGGGTATCCTGTCACCACAGGACAGTTGAAATTGTTGTGCGCGTCGCCGAACTCGATCTCCTCGCGCTGTATGATCGGATAGAATATTCTTTTTATTCCCTGTCCCAGCAGGTCGAGTATATGCCTGTGCACCAGCTTCGCCGGGTGACACAGGGTCTGCGATGGAATGGTGTCTATTCCGATGGATTCGTCCGGCCTCTCGCGCGACAATACGACCCTGAACCCAAGCTCCGTGAACAGCGTGAACCAGAACGGGTAGTTCTCATACATGTTAAGGACGCGCGGAATACCTATAACGCCGCGAGGAGCGCGGTCAGCCGGAAGCGGCTCTCTGAAACCGAACAATCTCTTGTACTTGCGCTCGAACAGGTTCGGAATATCCTCCGATGATCTGCCCGTTCCCGTTCCTTGCTCGCACCGGTTACCGGATATGAAAACCCTTCCGTCTTCGAAGCGCGTTTTGGTTAATATGCACCTGTTGCCGCAGGCTCCGCATCTCGATGTGGATACGGAGGCTGAAAGCGACTCCGTTTCATACTCCGACAAGAGAGTGGTCGCAGTGTTGTCGAACGAATCGCGCGCGAGCAAAGCCGCGCCGAACGCCCCCATCAGTTCAGCGATTTCGGGCCGTGCGACTTCGCGCCCCGTAACCAGCTCGAAAGCGCGAAGGAGCGCGTCGTTTTTGAAAGCTCCTCCCTGCACGACTATCCTCTCGCCGAGCTCGTCCGCGCTCTTTACCTTGAGCACCTTATACAACGCGTTGCGGACAACCGAATAGACGAGCCCCGCCGATATATCCGGTATGCCGGCGCCTTCCTTCTGTGCCTGGCGTACCCGCGAGTTCATGAATACCGTGCAGCGTGACCCGAGGTCGACCGGCATGTCCGAGGTCTCAGCCGCGCGCGCGAACTCCTCTGTCGACATCTCAAGCGAGTCGGCGAAGGTTTGGAGGAACGAACCGCATCCCGACGAGCAGGCCTCGTTCAGGAACACTTTACTGATCACGCCGTTTTTTAAGCCGAGGCACTTCATGTCCTGCCCGCCTATGTCGATGACGAAATCTACTTCGGGAAGCACGAATCGGGCGGCGTATGCGTGAGCTACCGTCTCCACCTCTCCGACGTCTATGCCGAAAGCCGCCTTGACCAACTTTTCACCGTACCCCGTTACTCCGCTGCGCCGTATCGAAACTCCCTTCGGCAGTTCGGCATACAGCTCCGATAAAAGTTCTTTCACTGTGCGCGTAGGCTCGCCGCCTCCTGCCGCCCTGTATCGGGTGAAAAGTATCTCTCCGCCCGAACCGATCAATACCATCTTCGTCGTCGTTGAACCCACGTCAACGCCGAGATACGCGTCTCCTTCATATTCGGAGAGCGGAACGCGGGCTACGCTCCCTGCGTAATGCCTGCGTTTGAATTTTTCGCGAGCCTCCGCATCGGCAAAAAGCGCCGGCAACACATGGATTGATTCCGATTGCCGCATGGAGAAAAATATCTCGGCTTTACTGTAAAGGGAAGCGATATCGACAGTGGCGCCGCGTTTGCCGAGTATCGCGGCTCCAATCGCCACAAAGAGATGCGGATTATCGGGAAATATGCACTGCTTGTCGCTCAAACCGAGCGTTTCCGCGAAATGCCTCCGCAACTCCGAGAAAAAATAAAGGGGGCCGCCCAGGAACGCTACATTGCCTTGTATCTTCTTCCCGCACGCCAACCCGCTTATCGTCTGGTTCACAATAGCGCGGAATATGGACGCCGCTATGTCTTCTCTCGCGGCTCCCGCATTAAGCAGAGGTTGAACGTCTGTCTTAGCGAAGACACCGCATCGCGAGGCTATCGGGTAGATCGTACTGTAACCCTTGGCCAGCTCGTTCAACCCAGACACGTCGACGCCCATCAAAGCCGCCATCTGGTCGAGAAATGCCCCCGTGCCTCCGGCGCATGTTTCGTTCATCCGCTGATCGATGCCGCACTCGTCGAAGAATGTGAGCTTTGCGTCTTCACCCCCGAGTTCTATGCTGACATCGACGCCCTTAAGATACCGCTCCACGCTCGCCCTGCACGCGATTAACTCCTGTGTGAACGGAACGCTCATGCCTTCGGCGATCGAGAGCGCTCCCGATCCCGCCATCGCGACCGTTATCCTAGAATCGCCGCAATGCCTGCCGATTTCCTCCATGAGGCCACCGACAGTCATACGAATATCCGCGTAATGTCTGCGATAACTGCCAAAAATCAAGCGGTCTTTTCCGTCAAGGACGACCGCCTTTGCAGTGGTGGATCCTATGTCCAATCCCACATGCAGTAAAGACAATGCCAGACCTCCTCAGATTTATAAAAAACCTCGCGCGTGATTGAGTGTATCAAGAAACAATATACGCGCGTTCCGTATATATGGTAGTTTTCTTTGAGTGGTTTAGTATAGAAGGGTAATTCTTATTCTCGCGAGACCATATCCGCTCCGTCCGGTTTCGGCTTTTCAAATACGTTGCGAGTAACCTCCACACGCAGTACGGCCTCGCTCCGCTCCTCGAAAAATCTCAAGCCGGAGGGAGCGCCCGCGCAGAATTGAGAGGCGAAAAACGCTCTATCGCGCAGCCCGGTCTTTGAAGTCTCGGCGCAGATTACAGTGCCATCGGCAAGCTTAAGCGGATTCCACGCGGAGGCGAGCGCCAGGCGAGACCCGGTTGAAATCAACACACATGCAATTAAAGACGCACAAAAAATCCGCGCTTCGCGCCGCGACATCAAAGCCATTCCCGCTCCCTCCGCCAAAACCTCTTAAGATACATAATATCATCAATGACGGGCAAAATTCAATCTTCGACATGCCGGACATTCTTATCCTCTCTCTTGCAAACTCAGGTTTCA
>Ga0099364_10001488_pt1 | contig 38478 bp, 28 predicted proteins | sample TergutTh196P3_FD_73070 | JGI IMG/M metagenome (GOLD analysis project Ga0099364, IMG submission 73070) | Microcerotermes parvus P3 segment gut microbial communities from Pointe-Noire, Republic of the Congo - Th196 P3 | ecosystem: Host-associated > Arthropoda: Insects > Digestive system > Gut ... | reverse complement strand
GTTTTCAGTTTTCAGTTTTCAGTTATCAGTTATCAGTTTTCAGTTATCAGTTTTCAGTTTTTAGTTATCAGTTTTCAGTTTTCAGTTATCAGTTATCAGTTATCAGTTTTCAGTTATTAGTTTTCAGTTTTCAGCATAGACCATTAATCATTAATCATTAATCATTAATCATTAAAAAATGAAATCTTTAGCAACTTATTATGCAACGATAAACGACTTGACGGACACCGAATTTAAGGTGGAAATCGTAGAAGACGGGCCGATAAAGAAAGTCGCGGTGAATGGAGCCATTTACGAAGTAGATTACAATGTAGGCGGCGATATGATTCATTCTATCATTATGAATAACAAATCGCATGGCGTACAGATAAATATGCTAAGTAATTCTACTTACGAAGTTAAAAACAAAGGCGATTATTTTCTGGTAAACGTTGTAGACGAATTGAAAAAGATGCGTTTGGCGCGTTTCAAGTCTTCCGTGATAGGTCGTCAGGTGATAACGGCGCAGATGCCGGGCGTCATTTTGAAAGTATATGTCACAGAGGGAGATACGGTCAAAACCGGCGATCCGCTTTGCGTATTGGTGGCCATGAAAATGGAAAACGAAATAAGAAGTCCGATTGACGGAATGGTTAAGGATGTATATATCAACGACAACGACAAAATGACAGTAGGCGATAAGATGTTTGTAGTAGAGTGACTAATTTGTACAGCATTGAGTAATGAAAATAATTAATCAATCAATGCTATACAATATAAATTAATGTATAGCGTTTATTATTATAGAAAAACTTATTCGTATGAAACAGTCATGTTATTTTAATCAACCCCAAGCAATAATGAAAAATTACCCATTAATCATTAATCATTAATCATTATTTTCGTATGAAACAGTCATGCATTTTTTTATTACTGATTGCCGTCTGTTCGTTGCAGATGACGGGGCAAAATTTGCTGTTGCAAACGCTCCGTAGTGAGGCGGATCGTAACCTTGCCGAACTGAAGAAACAGCCGATACCGGCTTATTACATCAGTTACAGGGTTTACGACCTGACGGCTCATTCCATTTCGGCAAATTTTGGCAACCTGATACAAAGTCGACCTTATACTCAACGTCTTTTTAATGCAGCGGTACGGGTGGGCAGTCCCGAAATGGATAATACCCGCGAAATTAAAGAAACAAATGAACGCGGCTATGCCGAATCTAATCCTTCCGGTTATGGCACGCTTGGGTTGGAAGATAATCCGGAAGCCTGGCGAGTTACCTTATGGCAAAAAACCGATGCCATGTATGTGGAAGCGACAAAACGCTTCGAAAAAGTGAAAGCAAACGTTGCAGTGAAGGTGAGTTCGGAAGACCAATCGGACGATTTTACCACCGAAACACCTGAAAAGTATGCCGAGAAACCTGTCAAGTTTACCGACGCTAAATTTGACCCCAAGACATGGGAAGAAAGAATGAAAAAATACAGCGCCGTTTTCAAGGAAAACAAGGACATCATTGATGCAAGTTCTTCTTTTACAATAGAATTGACACACAAGTATTTTGCCGACACCGATGGCGCTGAAATATTCGAAAACAGGCTTTGTTACCGTATCGGGATGAACGCCTCCGCAAAAGCTGACGATGGAATGGATATACCTTTATACAAAAGTTATTTTGCATACGATCTGAAGGACCTACCCTCCGACGAACAAATCATGGCCGACGCCAAATGGATGAGCGAAACCATATCTCAATTGCGTACGGCTCCGGTAGTCGATTCCTATTCCGGACCGGTATTGATGTCGGGGCAGGCTGCAAGCGTGTTTTTCCATGAGATTTTCGGGCACCGCATAGAAGGAGCGCGCCTGAAAGATGAAAGTGATGCGCAAACATTTAAGAAAAAGGTAGGCGACTTGGTGTTGCCCGAAGATATGTCGGTCATTTTCGAGCCGCAGTTGAAAAAGTCGAAAGGTTTTCCTATGAACGGTCAATATGTGTTTGACGACGAAGGGATGCGCGGGCAAAGGGTGGAAATAGTGAAAAACGGAAAACTCAACTCCTTCCTGATGAACCGTACACCTATCGAAGGCTTTTCCAAATCAAATGGACACGGGAGGGGACAGATTCAGTTGAATACCTTTACCCGCCAGTCGAACACCATCATCGAAAGCTCCAATCCTAAGAAAGATAAGGAATTGCGCGCTATGATGATTGAACAGCTTAAAACGGAAGGCAAAGAATACGGTTACCTGATGGACCAGGTCGCCGGCGGTTTCACGATGACCGGACGTTATATGCCCAATGCCTTTAATGTTACCCCCTACTTAGTCTATCGTATCTATGCCGACGGACGTCCCGATGAAATGGTACGGGGCGTAGATTTAGTAGGCACTCCATTAGCCATCTTTTCACAGATTACCGCCTGCGGCGCTGATTATGATGTGTTCAACGGTACATGCGGAGCTGAATCGGGGGGCGTCCCCGTTTCATGCATTTCGCCTACCTTATACGTGAAAATGGTTGAAACACAAAGGAAAGGACGCTCGCAAAGCCAACCCCCCATCTTGGCAAGACCGTAATTTAACAATGAACAATGAACAATTTTCCGTATTCAATTATTTATTCAATTATCATGTGTAAGATGTATAAAAAAATATTGTTATTAGTTGTCATTCTGTTTTGGGGAGTTAGCGGGGTATTCGCTCAGGGTGGTGATCCTGTTATATCTGCGATACAAAAGGAAGTCGACCGGAATAAATCGGAGCTTAAGATGGAAGGCATGAATTCGCCCTTCTTCATTAGTTATTCCGTTCTTGATATTTATAGTTTTTACCTTTCAGCATCGTTAGGTAAAATCAGTAGTTCAAGCGAATATCGCCGCAGGTTCGGAATGCCTACGCTTTTAGTGGGCGATTATCATCGCAATAACCTGAATCTGGCAGGTCGTTCCTTAGTCCAAACGACAATGACCAGTCTTTTTGATAATGAAACGGGCATCCCTCTAACCATTTGGAGGGATTTAGACAATATGTATAAATCGGCAGTTGAGCAATTTAAGTCTAAAATGGCTGTACTCCAACAGCAGACACAAACTAAGGAAGAACAGGAATTGTCTAATTTTGAGCAAACAAAACCAGTAAATATCATTTTATCGCAGCACCCCGTAGATGTAAATAAGACTTATTGGGAAAATTATTTGCGAAAGGTGTCGGAGGTAGCTAAGTTGTTTCCCGAAATCTTGCGTTCCAATGTGACATTAAATGCACGTAACGTGATGACTTACACCTATAATACGGAAGGAAGCCGTTACGCTATACCGACTTTGTTTTACCAACTGACATTTACCGCCAACACACGCGCTGACGACGGACAGGAACTGACACATACGGTCTTGCTGGAAAATGCTACTCTTGAGCAGATGCCCGATGTTGAGACGTTTAGTAACCGGTGCAAAACCGAAATGGAAAATTTGATGAAATTTAAAAATGCACCGGTCATCGACGATACATACTGCGGCCCGGTATTGTTTGAAGGGAGTGCGGTAGGAAGTATCTTTGAACAGGTATTTTTTGCAAATAATAAACTGTCGGCATCACCGAAACTAATCCAGACAGGTTCTGTGCCTATCTATGTCTCATCGGGAGGGGGAAACGATTTCGAGATGATGCTAAACAAAAAAGTTATCTCACGCGATTTGTCCATAAAATCCATTACAGGACAGGAGTTTTACAAAGGACAACGGCTCAACGGCTATTATCCGGTTGACGATGAGGGCGTCGTACCTGAAAAGGAGTTGGTATTGATAGAAAACGGCGTGTTGCGTAATATGCTGAATGGCAGAAAACCTACTCTAAAAAACCAACACTCCAATGGGCACACCCGCTATGATTATGGTTCGGGCAACTACCGCGTCATGGCAGGCAACGTTTTGATTACATGCAGTCAAACATTCGACAACGAAGCCCTGCGCAAAAAACTGATAGACGCCGCTAAGGAAGAAGACTTGGATTACGCCTATATCGTGAGGCAATACGAAAATGGTATTAACCTGATGTTCAAAGTCTATGTCGACGATGGTCGCGAAGAATTGGTGCGCAACGCTACCATTTCCGATTTTAGCCTTAAAACCTTTAAGCGCATCTTAGGCGCCTCCGACAAAGAAGAGATAGCGAGTTACGGCGAGACACAAATGACCCTCATCTTCCCCGACGCTTTGCTATTTGAGGAAATGGACGTCACCCGTATCCCCAATATCGAATATAAGAAACCCTATTTTGTATCTAAGCCTTGATTATCAGCGTCTCCGTTTCTCCGCTTTTTTTAAGTGATGGAACTTAGCCGGAAAAAATTTGGAAATATAATGCCGGTTTTTTATTTTTGCAGTCAGATATAAACAAATTTCTATGCCGGAACAAAGACACATTTTCGATAAATTGGTTGCTAACAGGTCACAAATCACGCGATCCACTTTCCGACAATTGTATGAGTTGCATTTCGATTCACTTTGCCGGTTTCTGACCTATTACTCAAATGATCGTATGATAATTGAAGAAGTAGTGCAGGATGTGTTTGTCAGGTTGTGGGAAGGCAGGGATACCTTACAGATCGAATCCATTAAAACCTATTTATATACAGCGGCCCGTAACCGCATATTGAATTATATCCGCGACCGAAAACGTTACAATACGTTCATGGAACAATGGGTGCAGCATGAAATGGAAAAACGACAAGGCGAGGAGTGTTTTGATTTGGATGAATTTTTGTCAAGAGCACAAGTGGCGATTAACTCCTTACCTGACAAATGCAGGCAAATATTTAACCTTAGTAAAAAGAATAATCTCACTTACAAGCAAATAGCCGAAAAATTAGACATTTCTGTAAAAACAGTTGAAACGCAAATGGGCATAGCCCTCCGGAAAATCAGGGAACAACTGTCTAACCACAATGAACGCAAAGGTTTTTCGCAAAGAACGCAATTGATTTGAAAATAAAACATATATACTTTGCGAACCTTGCGACTTCTTTGCGCTCTTTGCGGTAAAAAATACTTTTCGGAGCGAACTCAATTATTTTGTGGTTATCAGAATTACGCCGTTTGCGCCGCGAACTCCCCATTCTGACGCATTTTTCTGTACTTCAATAGTTTGAATGTTGTACACGCTCAGTGTGGAGTTCGCTTCGTTGATGGTTCCATAAGGTATCCCATCCACCACTACTAACGGTTCTGAACTTCCCTTAAACGTTCCTGTCCCTCTGATAACGGCATTGACGGGATTCGAATTACCTGCTTCAGGCGTACTACTCCATAGATTTAGACCTGTAATGCGTCCATTAAGAAGTTCAAGCAATGAATTGCAGTTACATTGATTTAATAATGCCGGCACATCCATCAGTTCATTGCCTTGGAACGGGTCTTTTTTAATTATCATACTTTGACCTTCATTGTTCGCATATGAATAGAGTTTTGCCGAACGCAATGTCACAACGATAGAATCCATCCCTGCGACAGGAATAATTGTTTCACCATACTTGGGTAATAGTAAGGAGATTTTATAGTCGTCTCTCATGTCTTTGAATACATACAGTCCGTTACGGTCAGTGATACCCGAATTGTCAGAATCGATGCTTCGTACGGCTATATTTTTAACAGGACGCCCCTTTTTGTTGAGAATTTTCAGTGAAATAGCTCTTGTTTGGGAATCTATATCTTGCGCCCACATGGTTGATATGGAGAAAAAGAGCAGTATGAAAATCTTTATATATCTCATAATGAAAATATTAAGGTGAATAAAATAATATTTTGTAAAAAAACTCACCGCAAAGTTATCGTATTTTCATTGAAAAAACAATTTTTTTTAGGGGTAAGCGTTCAATCCGGTGTCTATTATTATAAGAGATTAAATCTTGTATTGTTTCATGGACATAGACGCACTGATAGCTAAATTTTTGAACGGGGAATGTTCGCCGGAGGAAATCATTACGATCAATGAATGGAGGCAATTGTCACCGGAAAATGAGTTGATTTTCGAACAATCGGAGGATGCCTGGCAATTAACGAATATCAATCGAATGTACATTCCATTCAATAAAGAAAACGTATGGAACGCCATCCGGGGAAAGATCAGCCGTCAGTATTCATTGCCTGTGTTGTTGCGGGTAGCCGGTATTGCAGCATCTGTAACATTGGTTCTGGGGTGGGCGTTAACTAAGATTTTTTCAAACAACCATTCGGGTATCATTGAGGAACGACCGCAACTTATCACTTTGCATGTGCCGGCCGGGGTTTGTTCGGAAACCATTTTACCTGACAGTACGGTTGTTTGGCTCAATGCTTCTTCTATGCTCCGTTATCCGAGTTACTTCGATGGCGACACACGAACCATCGAACTGATAGGGGAAGCGTTTTTTGAAGTCACATGCGACGAAGCCAAACCTTTTATCATCAATAGCGGTAATATAAGGGTGGATGTGTTGGGTACTTCCTTCAATTTTAAACATTACAGGGAAGATACACATGCCATACTTGCGGTAGAAAAAGGTACGGTCAGCTTGTCGGCCGGAGCGACAAGAGCCACTACTTTGCAGGCAGGAAAATATGCTACAGTAGACACCCACACTTTACAAACGAAGGTGTTTGACGCCCCTCCGGGTAATATGTCGCTGAAAAACAACCAGGCTCCCGCATCCTTGCCCGTAATGACGGATAAAAACAAGTCTTCCGGTCAACATTCATCGTGGCGCAATTATACGCTAATTTTCCGCGATGAGCCGGTCGGCAATGTACTGAATGAATTATCAAGACGTTATAATGCGGAATTTGTGCTTACGGGCAAAGACATCAGGCATTATGTTTACACCGCTACTTTCGATGACATGAGTTTGGAGGATGTCCTGAAGTTACTTAAAATTTCCTCTCCCATCGACTATTCAATTACAAATATAACAAATAATGCTTCAAATATTTATGGTAAAAGAAAAGTAACAATAATCGGAAAATAAACAGTGAGTTAAAAATAAATAATGTATTAATAAACCTAATTTAACTAAAATGAAAAAAAAGTGGATTTGTATTATGCAAATTGTAGTATGCTTGATTTTCTCTTCTTCATTGAATCTTTTTGCAGCTAATTCCTATTCGGAAACGGCGCGACTGACCATTCACATGGAGCAAGTGAAAATTAAAGATGTGTTGTTGCAGATTGAAAATCAATCTGAGTTTTATTTCCTCTATAATGGAAAATTAGTTGATGTGGATAAAACGGTAAGTGTAAATGTTAATAATCAGACTATTACAGATGTGCTTGCCCAATTGTTCGACAGTAAGGCTGTTGCCGTCAGGGTAGTTGACCGGCAGATTGTTTTATCACCCGTTTCTTATGATACCGGTATAAATACGGCAGCGCCCAAAGCGCAAGGAATTTCAATCACCGGATTAGTCAGGGACGAAACAGGCGATCCTTTGCCGGGTGTGAATATTCGGGTAAAAGATAGCCAGACAGGTACAACTACGGATGCAAAAGGGCTGTATTCCATTACGGTACCTGACCGGAACGCCGTACTGGTGTTTACGTACATTGGGTTCGAGACACAAGAACAAACGGTCGGTAATCAGACTATTATTAATTTAACCATGTCGGAAGGCACTCGTTTGATAGATGAGGTGGTCGTCGTTGGTTATGGTACTCAACGGAAAGGTGAGGTTTCGAGCGCCATTTCGACGATTAAATCTGAGGATTTCCTCCAGGCAAGCTCTTCGGCCGATGTTGCACAACTAATCAGGGGGCAAGTTCCCGGCTTGACCATCATCATGCCGGACGCCAATCCGACATCTACTTCGCAGATCATGCTTCGCGGTGTGACTACATTCAGGGCGAGTAGAAGTCCGCTGATACTGATTGACGGTATCCCCGGTGATTTGAATTCAATTTCGCCCCAGGATATCCAGCAGTTCGACGTATTGAAAGACGGCTCGGCTGCCGCTATCTATGGTACGCGCGCTACAAACGGGGTTATCCTGATCACGACTAAAAATGCAGCAGGCGAAATGCCTACTACGGTGGATGTTAACACTTACGTGTCGACGCAACAGATAGTCAAAAAGCTGCCTTTTATGAACGTCGATGAATACCGGGAGTTAGTGAAACAAGGAAAGCGGGGTGCAAGGGACGACGGCGCTTCCATGGATTGGTTGGACGAGGTGATGCAAAAGCCGCTCACACAGGTATACAGCATAAACCTGAAGGGCGGAAGTCGCACTACCAATTATGTGGCCAGTCTGGAATATCGGGGTATCAACGGTATTATAAAACGTTCAAACAACCGCATGATGTATCCGAGAATAGAGATAACACACCGGATGTTCAACGGAAAATTGAAGCTGAACGGTAATCTATCGGGATCAACACAAAACTATTTTTCAGGCTCGGATGGAGGCAGTTACAATAGCGCTGTGTACAGGAACGCACTGACCTATAATCCGACGACGCCGCCCAAGAATGCCGATGGTAAATGGAACGAATTGACGGGTATTACGGATTATATGAATCCGTTGGCGCTGCTGTGGGAAGTGGAAGGTGAAAACCAGGCTACCAGCCTGCGGGCATTTGGAAATATTGTTTTAACACCTATTGAAGGGTTGGAAATCAAATATTTAGCTTCCAAACGATTATACAATCAGGTACGGGGATATTATGAAACTCAAAACCATTATTCCACTGCAAGAAGTGGTCGCAACGGTTATGCATCGCGTGGTACCACTCGTAATGTGGATGATATGCAGGAGTTTACCATACAATACTCCAAAAAGGTAGCCGAAGATCATACCTTTCAGATATTGGGCGGGTATAGCTGGAATAAGTACAATAACCAGAACTATTACATGCAAAACTACAATTTCCCGACCGACGAATACCTTTACAACAGTATGGGACAAGGCCAGGCGTTGAGCGATGGCAGGGCGACTGAATATTCCTATCAGGGCGAAAGTAAATTGATTGGCTATGTCGGGCGTTTGACCTATAATTATAAAGGTAAATACATGCTATATGGTTCCGTCAGGCATGAGGGCTCAACCAAATTTGGCGTCAATCACAAATGGGGAACATTCCCCGCTGTTTCTGCTGCATGGAATCTGAAAAACGAACAATTCATGGAAAGCGCGCCCTTAGTGAGTAATTTAAAAATACGCGCAGGATACGGTGTGACCGGAACGGAACCACAAAACATGTATATGTCACAAAATACGTTGAGTATCAGTGATTATGTTTATTATGGCGGAGCATGGATGAAAATCGTCCGTCCTAATTCAAATCATAACCCCGACTTAAAATGGGAAGTGAAAAAAGAAACCAATATCGGGTTGGATTTTGGCCTGTTCGACAATCGCCTGTCAGGTGATATAAATTATTATTACCGTAAATCAACGGATTTATTATGGAGTTATACGGTGCCTTCTCCCCCGTTCATGTTTACAAGTATTGAAGCCAATGCCGCTTCAATGATGAACAAAGGGTTGGAAGTGATGGTGACCGGTATTATTGTCCAAAACAAAGACTGGAAATGGACTTCGTCGGCAAACTATTCCACGAATAAAAACGAAGTTATTTCGTTTTCGAACGATCAATATGTGTTTGGTCAATATCAGGACCAGGGCGGTACGGGCGAACCTATCCAGCAAAGTACGCACCGTGTGGAGGTTGGCTATCCCATCGGTAATTTTTATGGTTTGAAAAGTGTTGATATCGATGCTTCCGGCCATTGGATCATTGAAGGAGCAGATGGCAAACCAAAAGAAATTGGTGAAAAAGATGCAAACGATAAACAGTATCTGGGTAACGGTCTTCCGAAGCACTATTTCAACTGGAACAATACTGTGGCGTATAAAAACTTTGACATGACGATAACCATGCGTGGCGCTTTCAGGTTCCAGATACTCAACATGTCGCGTCTGCAATATGAGGCGCCGGTGATGCTTTCCAGAGGTAACCTTTTCAAAAGCGCTTATGATAATATCTACGGAAAGGTTCCCTTAGCCGATAATCAGGAATTAGACTACCTGAGTTATTATATCGAACAGGGCGACTATTGGAAAATTGACTACCTGACGATTGGTTACAATCTCGTTTTCAAGAATAACCCTTGGATCAAACGGGCCAGGGTGTATGGATCGGTATCCAATCTGGCTGTGTTCACCGGTTATTCGGGTATTGATCCCGAAGTCGGCGTATCGGGACTTAGTCCGGGAACAGATGATAAAAACAGGTATCCTTCGGCAAGGACATTTGCCTTAGGCGTTTCGCTAAATTTTTAAACTTATAAAATATCAGATATATGAAAACGTTATATAAATTTTTCATCGTTACGGTTTGTGTATCATTGCTTTCGGGCTGCGACACCGATTTGGAAGAAAAAGTATTTTCGTCGGTTACACAAGCAAGTTACACCTATACCACAGCCAGTTTTGATCCGGTTGTCGGCGTGTCCTACCGTTATTTGCGGAATATGATTTCGCATACCCACTGGTATATGGCAAACGAAACGAGCGCTGACGCCATCGTACAGCCGCCTAATGCTTCCGGATGGGATGATGGCGGACGGTACAGGAGGATGCATTACCATAAATGGATTTCGGAGGATGCTACGATTCGGGATATGTGGAACACATTCTACCAGGGAGCGTTGATGTGTAACAATGCAATCGAACAAATAGAAACGGATCAGGTACCCGCTCCGTCGCCTGCAGCCAAAGAAGCCGGCCTTGCCGAATTGCGTGCAGCCAGGGCGTTTTATTACTGGATGATTTGCGATAACTTTGGCGATGCGCCATTGATTTCCGAACCAACTTTGGAACTCCCCGAAAAAAATACACGGAAAGAAATCTTCGACTTTATTGTTTCTGAATTGAACGCCGTTATCCCTGCGTTGAGCGATGTGCATGGCGGCGTGATGTACGGACGATTTAACCGGTGGGCGGCAAAAGCCCTGTTGGCAAATATTTACCTTAATGCGCAGGTTTATTCCGGCGAAGCCAAGTGGAATGAATGTATCGCACAATGTAACGACATCATCAACAGTGGCAAAAGCAGCCTCGCAGAAAACTACAATGCCTCGTTCAGACAAACAGGCGTGGAAAATCTGCCGGAAATCCTGTTTACCATCCCCTTTGACCGGACTTTGGCTACCGGCAATTCCATCCACCTGTTCTCATGGCACGCCGCGTTGAAGAACCGTTTTGAAACAGACGACACGCCCTGGGGCAGTGGTTCGGCAATGGGTGTAACACAATTTATCAACACTTACGATCTCAATGATACACGTTTGGAAGATACCTGGATCATGGGACCACAGTTTGCCGCCGACGGTGTCACCCCGCTGATGTGTATGTATGACAGGGTTGGGAATCAGGTTAATTTTACAAAAGAGATTCCTGACGGAGAATATACGTTGGAAGACGAAGGTTACCGAATGTTCAAATTTGAGATTAGAAGAGGGGAAGGCGGGAGTTCCAACACCGATTTCCCGATATTCCGCTATTCGCAGGTATTGATGATGAAAGCCGAATGTCTGCTCAGACTCGGCCAGCCGGGCGCCGGTGAATTAGTGACACAGGTCAGACAACGTGCTTTCAAGGCCAATCCCGAATTAGCAACCGTAACTGACGACCAATTGAAAGAAAATTCCTCCTACGAGTATGGCTTTGTGGAAAATTACGTCATTACCAAGCCGGGTAATACCGATCCGGTACAGTTTGGCAGAATGTACGACGAGTTGGGCTGGGAGTTTGCATGGGAATGTTTCAGAAGAAGGGATATGATACGTTTTGGTATCTATACCAAGAAAAGCTGGTTGTCGCACGAACCGAATGGCGATTACCGCATTGTATTCCCCATTCCACAAAATACCTTAAACACGAATCCAAGACTCGAACAAAACCCGAATTATTAACAGATCGACGACTACTACCGATTCCCTGTTTTCCGCAAGGAGATAGGGAATCGGTTTTGTAGAGACGTAACGTGTTACATCTCCATAAGGCGCGGTACACAATTTATAAAATTAAAACATGAAAAGAACTTTATTTATATTATTCATTTTAGTTGTTAGCATGTCGGTTCGGTCTCAGACTGCCATGCAGCAATACGAGAACGTTGATTTTTCGCAAGTCCTGATCACAGATGGCTTCTGGAAAACGCATGTAGACAAGGTGAAAGCGGTCACTATACCGGTTTGTATCCACCAAACGGAGGTGGCCACGCCGCGTATCCGTAACTTCGAGGTGGCTTCAGGCATGCGTGAAGGCAAACATGAAGGTATCTATTACGATGATTCGGATGTGTACAAAGCGCTCGAAGCCATCGCCTACTCCTTGAAAAATAACCCCGACAAGGCATTGGAGTCGAAAGCCGACGAATGGATTGACAAGATTGCCAAGTCGCAGCAACCCGATGGTTATATCAACACTTTTTATACGCTGACACCCACCCAAACGCGCTGGACAGACATGCACCGCCACGAGGCCTATTGCGGCGGTCACCTGATTGAAGCAGGCATCGCCTACTACAATGCCACCGGCAAACGCACGCTGCTTGACGTCGGTATCCGCTTTGCCGACCATTTGGACGCTACGTTCGGCCCCGGCAAAAGACATTGGGTGCCCGGCCATCAGGAGATAGAACTCGCGTTGGTAAAGTTGTACAAGACGACCAATAACGATAAGTACCTGAAACTGTCCGACTGGTTTCTCAACGAAAGAGGACATGGTCACGGTACGTGGAATAATCCCGAACAGGTGCAAGATGTGAAACCGTTGACCGAGCAGACAAAGGTCACCGGACATGCCGTGCGCGCCATGTATTATTTCTCGGCTGCGGTCGATGTGGCGGCACTGACCGGAAACAAGGATTATGTCAAAGCCATGAACACCCTTTGGGAAGATGTGACATATCGTAATTTATATATAACCGGAGGCATCGGCCAGACAAGGCGTAACGAGGGTTTTACCGCCGACTATGACTTGCCTAACGGCAGCGCTTATTGCGAGACATGCGCTTCGGTAGGCATGGTGTTCTGGAACCAGCGATTTGGTAAACTCACCGGCGAAAGCAAGTATATCGATGTGCTGGAAAAATCGCTGTACAACGGCGCCTTAGACGGTATCTCGCTGAAAGGCGACCTGTTTTTTTATGTCAACCCCCTTTCGTCGAATGGAGTGGGAGAGCGCAGGGAATGGTTCGGCACCGCCTGTTGCCCGTCGAACATCGCCCGTCTGATCGCTTCGTTAGGCAATTATATCTATGCCTATTCGGATAACAGCGTATGGGTCAATCTGTTCATCGGCAGCAAAGCCAACATACCCCTGAAAGGACAAAATGTGAACATGGAAATAGAAACCGCCTATCCATGGGATGGAACCGTCAGGATGACCGTTAATCCGGCAAAAAGACGTCAGAACTTTGCTTTGCGTATCAGGATACCCGGCTGGGTCAGGGGTGAGGCCTCACCCGGCGACCTCTATCGTTTCTACGATTCGCAGCCGACCGCCTGCACACTATCGGTGAACGGGAAAACAGTACCTTATACCGAAGAAAAAGGTTATGCCGTCGTGAATCGAGCCTGGAATCCGGGCGATGTAGTGGAATGGGTCATGCCTATGAATGTGTTGAAAGTAGCCTCCCGTGAGGAGGTTAAGAACAACAGCAACCGGATGGCTTTCCAACGGGGCCCGTTAGTCTATTGCGTGGAAGGCCCTGATAATGGACAGGTATGGAACCTGATCGTTCCGCGCGACGCCAGGACATCTGTGAAGGAAGGAAATGTATTGTCGGAAAAAATTATCGCCATCGATATTGAAGGCAAAAGCGCCACCCCGTCGCCGGATGGAACAGGCATCGCAGTGGCCAATAAAACGCTGATAGCCATACCTTATTATACCTGGTGCAACCGGGGTAATTCGCAGATGCAGATATGGCTGCCTAACAAGATCGAAACCGTGACCGTCAACGGCGAAGAACCGGCGTTGTAATGACGGGGAACAATAACAACAATAATTATTCACTTTTCAACTATGAAATTGCACAAATATTCGCTAATCCTTTTGATTCTGTTTTGTTTGTCGGGGTGTACGGGTTCAAAAATGACTAATATGCTCGATCTATCTATCGTGGATACTTATGTCGACATGTTTAACGGATCGGACGAGGAATTGTATATCCAAACTTTCTCCAATGCCCAGGCAGCGGATTTTCTGAAAGAAAATATCCCGCTACTCGACTGTCCCGACAAGGAATTGGAGAAAATCTATTATTTCCGTTGGTGGACTTACCGTAAACATGTCAAACAGACACCGGTAGGGTTTATCATCACCGAATTTCATCCGGATGTGTCATGGGCGGGAAAATACAATGGCATCAGTTGTCCGGCCTTTCTGCATTACAATGAGGGCAGGTGGTTGCGTAACCGGATTTATTTAGACGAGTATGCCAACTATTGGCTTAGGGGCGGCGGCAGTCCGCGAAGCTACAGTTTCCCGATAGCACATTCGTTGTACAACTATTATTTAGTGAGCGGCAAAGATTCGTTAGTCAAGGAGTTATTACCCGATCTGATCAAAAATTACGGTGAATGGGAAAAGGAGCGGTTTGACGTTTCACGGGGTCTATTCTGGCAAATAGACGACCGCGATGGAATGGAAGTATCCATTTGTGGAAACGGTTTTAGGGCGACCATCAATTCGTACATGGCTGCCGATGCAAGTGCAATAGCGCGTATCGGACAAATAGCGCAGGATAACGAAGCGCAAAAATATGGCGAGAAATCGGAAACCATTCAAAGAAACATGCTTCGGACGCTTTGGGATAAGGAGGCGGATTTTTTTAAGGTGTTGTCGCGCGCAGAAAATGCACTACTTTGCGACGCCCGCGAACAACATGGCTATACGCCCTGGTGTTTCGACCTTGCAGGCCCCGAATATGCTGTCGCCTGGAAGTTCATCATGGACCCGAATCATTTTTATGCTCCTTACGGTCCGACAACCGCCGAACGATGCCATCCCGGATTTTTGATTTCGTATGAAGGCCACGCATGTCAGTGGAATGGCCCTTCCTGGCCTTTGTCGACCTCTATTACGCTGACAGGTTTAGCGAACCTGCTTAATAATCAGGAGCAAAGTTATATATCGAAGAAGGATTATTTTGATTTATTGCAAATCTATACGAAGAGTCATCATCGTACAAAAGAGAACGGCGAGGTAGTACCTTGGATTGACGAAAATATCAACCCGTTCACCGGCGACTGGATTGCACGGACGCGGTTGGAAGTTTCGGGCGAATCGAACCGAAGAGGCTTAAGGGAGCGCGGAAAAGATTACAATCACTCTTCCTATTGCGATCTGATAATCAGCGGTTTGATAGGTATCAGGCCACAGGAAGGAAGTACATTGACGATTAACCCGCTTCTCCCCGAAGGCGTTTGGGATTATTTCTGCTTGGAGAATGTGCCGTATCACGGGAAAAATATTACGGTATTGTATGATAAAACCGGCGCGAAATATAAAAAAGGGAAAGGCCTGATGCTCTTTGTAAACGGCAAAAAAATAGCTTCCGCGCCAGAACTATCCATCTTAAAAGGTGTGATATGAAAAAAACTACTTTAATTACTGTCATTGCGACAATATTTTCTTTTCAAAATAATTTCGCTCGATGGGTCAAATACGAAGGCGGGCCTGTGTTGGGGGGCGGAGTTGTCACACCGAAAGCCGGTATCGAAACGGAGGTTTTCGGAACATACAACGGGCAGCCTGTAGCGCGCTATACGCTCACCAATAATAACGGCGCACTGATGAAAGTAATCACTTATGGAGGGATTATCACCGAACTGTTTGTTCCCGACAGAAACGGAGAAATGGGCGATGTAGTACTTGGATTTGACAAGTTAGCCGCGTATCTCAGCCCGGAATACAAAAACAACAACCCCTATTTCGGGGCCATCATCGGACGCTACTGTACCCGTATAGCAAAAGGGAAGTTTACGCTTGACGAGGTGGAATATACGCTGGCGACTAACGACGGCGAAAACCACCTGCATGGCGGGAACATCGGCTTCAATGCCGTATTATGGAGGGCTAAACCCGTTGAAAGTGCGGATGGTTATTCGTTAGAGCTGACTTATACCAGCAAGGATATGGAAGAAGGGTATCCGGGCAATCTGCAGGTGACGGTTACATATACATTAACCGAAGCTAACGAGTTGAAAATTGATTACCACGCCGTTACCGACAAAGCGACGCCCTGTAACCTCACCAATCACAGCTATTTCAACCTGTCGGCAGGCAAGCAACCGACCATCGAAAATCACGAATTAGTGATCCTTGCCGATCAGTTTGCAGAAATGACAAATACCTTAGTCACTACGGGCAACCTGATAGATGTAGCCGACACCCCGATGGATTTTACTACGCCACACAAAATAGGCGAACGCATTGATGCCGACTACGGGCAACTGAAACCCGGCAGGGGGTATGCACACAGTTGGTCGCTGCGTAACAGTGAAGGAGCGCTGGCATTGGCTACCACGCTTTATGATCCGGTAAGTGGTCGTTATATGGAAGTATTCACTACCCAGCCGGCCATGCACTTCTATGCAGGAACGTATTTAGACGGTATATTGACAGGCAAGAATAACATCAGGTATGTGAAATGCGCCGGTTTATGTCTCGAAACGCAACATCTCCCCGACCCGAACCAGACATCCTTCCCCTCAACCATTCTGCGCCCCGGAGAGACTTACCGGACACAAACGGTTTTCAAGTTTTCAATAAAAGAGGGAGGGGAGTGAACGCACGAAAGCACGAAAGCACGAAAGCACGAACGGGTGAAGGGGTAGAAAAGGGTAAAAGGGCTATAATATAAATTTACCCACTAATCATTAATCATTAATCATTAATCATTTTTTTCTTATGAAAAAAATCCTAATCTTAACAATGTTGATCTCTTTCGTAGTCGCAGGACAAGCGAGGGAGTATCATGTGTCCGTCAAGGGGAATGATAACGCTACAGGGACGGAATTGTCGCCGTTCCGGACTATTGGGCGGGCGGCGCTGGCGGCCTATCCCGGCGATGTTATTACTGTTCATGCCGGCGTCTATCGCGAATGGGTGAACCCTCCGCGCGGGGGTGACAGTGACGACAGCCGGATCGTCTACCGGGCGGCGCCGGGCGAACGGGTCGAGATAAAAGGCTCGGAGCAGATCAATACCTGGCAAAAAGAAAAGAACGGCGTCTGGAAAGTAGTGCTACCGAATACATTTTTCGGCGACTACAATCCTTACAGCGATATCATTTACGGCGACTGGTTTTCAGACCACGGACGCATCCATCATACCGGCGAGGTGTTTCTGAACAATCGGTCGCTATATGAAAAAGATTCAATCGAAAAGGTGCTGAATCCGGTAGCGAATACGAATATTATCGATCCGGAAGGTTCTACTTATACCTGGTATTGCGAAACAGACCAACAAAACACCACTATCTGGGCGAATTTTCAAAAATACGACCCTAACAGGGAGTTGGTCGAGATAAGTGTGCGGCGCACCTGTTTTTATCCTGAGAAACCGGGTATTAATTATCTTACTATTCAGGGATTTCATATCAGTCAGGCGGCCACGCAATGGGCTGCGCCGACAGCCGAACAAATCGGTATGATTGCCACTCACTGGAACAAAGACTGGATCATTGAGAACAATGTCATCAGCAACTCCAAGTGTTCGGGTATTACCTTGGGTAAAGAACGGGGCACGGGGCATAATGTCTGGTTAGGCGACCGGAGTATCGACGGTTCATTGCATTATATTGAAGTGACTTTCCGTACGTTACGGAACGGATGGAGCAAGGATAACATCGGATCGCACATCGTCCGTAACAACGAGATATTCGCATGCGAACAAACCGGTATGTGCGGCAGTATGGGAGCGGCTTTCAGCCTGATAGAGAACAACCATATCCACGATATATGGACAAAACGACAGTTTTCGGGCGCAGAGATTGCCGGCATCAAGTTTCATGCCGCCATAGATACGCGGATACGCGGGAACCGTATTCATCGTGTGGGCAGAGGTATCTGGTGCGACTGGATGACACAAGGTACATGGATTTCACGTAACCTGTTATATGATAATGATCTCGAAGACTTGTTTGTTGAAGTGAGCCATGGCCCGTATTTAGTGGAGCATAATATTTTCGGGTCTCCGGTTAATTTCTTGGATATGTCGCAAGGCGGGGCTTTTGTGCACAACCTGTATGCAGGCGCAATCCGTGTCGTACCCGAGCGGGGACGGTATACACCCTATCATTTGCCGCACCAAACCGATGTGGCTGGACTTTCTATCATACCGAATGGTGACAACCGCTTCTACAACAACCTTTTTGTACCTGCTACTTACGATGAGAAAAGAACATACGGTCTGGCCGCCTACAACAAAACCGGCTATCCTTCGTTTGTCGATGGTAATGTATACTTCAAATATGCGCAACCGTTTGAAAAAGAGACGCATCAATTGGTGTTTTCTGATTCCGGGCCGGCATTTAAAATTGACGACAGGGGGAAGGAAGTATATGTCTCCTTTACGATGAAAGGAGTGGGTGGTTTACAGACGCAACAGGTTACTACCGACTTGCTGGGTATAGCAAAATTTGCCAAGCAATCCTTCGAACAACCTGACGGCACACCCATTGTCATGGGTACGGACTATTCAGGACACACCCGCCCTGTCTGCCCCGCACCCGGCCCCTTTGAACTACTGAAAGAAGGTGAATTACAATTTAAAGTATGGAATTGAAATTGAACCCCGTCATTGGTAGGCGCGAAGTTTGTTTCCCGTCATTGGTAGCTTGCGAAGCTTGTTTCCTTCGTATTCAGTTGTTCATTATTCATTGTTCATTGTTCATTTTTTTGTTCCCATTATTGGGGTTTGCCCAAACCAACCCGGTTCCTGCGTTGAAAATGCAACAGGTATACGACGAAATTAAAACGCCTTATAAATATGGATTGGTGATGACGCCTTCGGGCAAGGATAAAATGATTGACAGCCCAAGCATTTTCCGGTACGGGGAGGCGTGGTATATGACCTACATTGTTTTCGATGGTCGCGGTTACGAGACCTGGTTGGCCAAAAGTGATAACCTGTTGAATTGGACTACGTTAGGACGAATCATGTCGTTTACCCAGAACACCTGGGACGCGAGTCAGAAAGCCGGTTATATCGCTTTGCAGGACTATGAATGGGAGGGTAGTTATGAAATAGAACAATACCTTGAAAAATACTGGATGTCGTATCTTGGCGGGGCAAGCGAGGGGTATGAAGCAGGGATACTTGGCATCGGAATGGCTTTTAGCGATAACCTGACGGAAGTGAAAGAATGGCTACGGTTACCACGTCCGGTTTTGTTGCCCGGTGATGAAGATGCGCGCTGGTATGACAACGCTACCATTTTTAAAAGTACGGTGATACACGACAAGGAAAAGACATTAGGCCATCCTTTTGTGATGTACTACAACGCCAAAAGCAAGGAAGCCAACAGAGCCGAACGTATAGCCATGGCCGTATCCGACGATATGGAGCGCTGGAAAAGGTTTGGCGACCAACCTGTCATCGACCACAAAACAGGAATATCGGGCGACGCCTTTATCGCCCGCATCGACGACCTGTGGGTGATGTTCTATTTCGGAGCGTTCTGGAAACCGGGCGCCTTCGATCGATTTGCCTGCTCGTATGACTTAGTGAACTGGACAGACTGGGAGGGCGATGATTTAATAAACCCCTCCGAAACGTATGACAACAAATATGCACATAAACCCTTTGTAATCAAATATAAAGGCATCGTTTACCATTTCTATTGCGCTGTCGATGTGGATAACAACCGGGGTATAGCGGTAGCTACTTCCAAAGACTTGGGGAAAAGCGTCTTGAATTTCTAAAAAAACTTAAAAATATAAATTATTATGAATACATTGAAATTTTTATTCTTTATGACGGCTTTGTGTATGTTTTCATGCACTGCTGTCGATGAAGGCATAACGAATGTGCCACATCCCGACCTTTCTTCAAACAATGCTTATTATCAGGGAAACAGGTCGCCACTCCAACCCATGCATTTCATCAAACTGCCGGTTGGGTCGGTACAACCCGAAGGATGGGTTCGGGAATATTTAGTACGCCAACGGGATGGGCTTACAGGGCATTTGAATCAGATTAGCCGTTTTCTGGAAAAAGAAAACAATGCGTGGTTAAGCGCTTCGGGCGAAGGCGATCATGGCTGGGAAGAGGTGCCCTATTGGTTGAAAGGTTATATCAGTATCGCCTATATCCTGAATGATCCGGCGATGATCAAAGAAAGTGAACTGTGGATTGAAGGCTCATTAAGCAGTCAACGACCGGACGGTTATTTCGGACCATGGATCGAGAAAAGAGGAAACCCCGATCTGTGGGGTAATATGATTATGATGTGGTGTCTCCAGACTTATTATGAGCACAGCAATGATAAGCGTGTTATCGACTTGATGACGAATTATTTTAAGTGGCAGTTGGAATTTCCTGAAGAACGTTTTTTGACGGATTATTGGGACGACTGCCGAGCCGGGGATAACCTGCACAGCGTCTATTGGTTGTATAATATTACCGGCGAACCGTGGCTTCTTACGCTTGCCGCGAAAATCCACCGATGCACTGCCGACTGGAAACAGGATTCAAACCTCCCGAACTGGCATGTGGTCAATATCTCGCAAGGTTTCAGGGAGCCGGCTACCTACTGGGTTTTGAGTAAAGACCCCAAAGACTTGGCGGCTACCTATAATAATTTTTGGTTGATACGGCGCACATTCGGACAGGTGCCGGGAGGAATGTACGGGAGCGATGAAAATTGCCGGTTAGGTTATGTCGATCCCAGACAAGGCACTGAGACGTGCGCTTTTGTCGAACAGATGGCTTCCGACGAATTATTGTTGCGCTATACGGGTGACCCCTTCTGGGCGGACAACTGTGAAGATGTGGCTTTTAACAGCTATCCCGCTTCTTTCATGGCGGATTTTAAGTCGCTTCGATATTTTACTTCTCCGAATATGGCGATTAGCAATGAAAAAAACCATAGTCCGGGTATTCAGAACCGGGGCGCCATGCTTCTTATGAACGGGTTTAGCCATCGTTGCTGCCAGCATAACCATACGCAAGGTTGGCCCTATTATGCCGAACACCTGTGGATGGCAACGCCCGATAACGGACTGGCTGCCTTACTGTTCAGCGCCAGTTCGGTGAAGGCCAAAGTAGGCGACGGAACGGAAGTGACACTGACAGAGGAAACAAACTATCCATTTGATGAACAAATTACCATTCGCGTTAATATGTCTAAAGAGACGGATTTTCCACTGTACATCCGGATTCCCGCCTGGTGCAAAAATGCAAGTATAAAGATCAATAATGGATCGACTTGGATTGCGCGCAATGATGAGACAAACGGATCGTATGCGCGTATCAAGCGTAATTGGAAAGACGGCGATGTCGTAACCATTGATTTCCCGATGAATCTTTATGTCCGTCAATGGGTTACCAATCAAAATAGCGTCAGTGTCAATTACGGCCCGCTCACTTTCTCGTTGAAGATCAAGGAACAACACATCCGGAAAGAACTGTCGAAGACCCCTTCACCTAATTCCCCCTGGGAGGTCAAGGTTGACCCGGCTGATTGGCCGGCATGGGAACTTGAACCCGGAAGCCCCTGGAACTATGCTTTGATATGCGACATGGCGAAGCCCGAAAATAGTTTTACGGTAGTGAAAAAGGAATGGCCGAAAAACAATTTCCCCTATACGCCCGAAGATGTTCCCATAGAAATTAAGGCCAAAGGCAAAATTATCCCCGAATGGGTGGTCGACCAATATGATCTGACAGCCGTCCTGCCCCCCTATCCAGTGAAAACGACAGCCCCTGCCGAAGACATCACCCTTATACCCATGGGCGCAGCGCGACTGCGAATATCATCATTCCCTCCCGCTGATTAATCCCTCCGGCCCAGTACCGTCATTTACACCTGTTTGATGCTTTCATTGATTCTACCAATGACGGGGAAAAACGTCTCGCAATGACGATGCTAACATCAATTAATCAATTAATTAATTAATCATTAATCATTAATCATTATGAAACCTAACTGTTTATTCGTTTTAGTCGTTCTGTTTTTAAGCACATTATCAAATGTAGCCACCGGAAACGACAACCCTTATTACGCTAACAACCGTTATCCGTTAGTTCGTAAACCCTACATGGAACTCCCCTTAGGCAGTATCCGCGCGAAAGGCTGGCTGCTCGAAATGCTTGAAAGGCAGAAAAGCGGCGCCACAGGTCATTTAGACCATTTATATTCACAAGTGGTAGGCCCGCGTAATGGCTGGTTGGGAGGCGACGGCGACCAGTGGGAACGCGGCCCCTATTGGATTGACGGTTTATTGCCATTGGCCTATATTTTAGACGACAAGGAGTTAAAAGAAAAGGTGAAACCCTGGGTGGAATGGGCATTGAACAGCCAGCGCGCCGACGGTTATTTCGGGCCAGATAAGAACTACCCCGCCGAACCCGGCCTCCAACGTAATAACTGCGACGACTGGTGGCCGCGTATGGTGATGCTCAAGATTTTGCAGCAACATTACTCGGCGACAGGCGACAAACGGGTAGTGACACTTATGACGAACTATTTCAGATACCAGCTGAAGATGCTGCCCGACAATCCGTTGGGATTCCGTACTTTCTGGGCTGAATACCGCGTATGCGACAATCTGCAGGCCGTTTATTGGCTCTATAACATCACCGGCGAACCTTTCCTGATGGAGCTTGGCGACCTGCTTCACAAACAGGGCATTGATTTTACGGAAATGATGCTCAACCGCGACGACCTCAGCCGCTTGGGCACGATTCACTGTGTGAACTTAGCACAGGGTATCAAAGAACCGGTTATCTATTACCAGCACCGTACCGAACAGAAATATATTGATGCGGTGAAGAAAGGTTTTGCCGACATCCGCAAATATAACGGCCAGGCGCAAGGCATGTACGGTGGCGACGAAGCCCTGCACGGCAATAACCCGACGCAGGGCGTGGAACTGTGCTCGGTAGTGGAAATGATGTTCTCGCTCGAAAAGATGATTGAGATAACCGGCGACCTGTCGATGGTAGACCATTTGGAGAAATTGGCTTTCAATGCGTTACCAACACAGGTTACGGACGATTTTATGGGTAAGCAGTATTTTCAGCAGGCCAATCAGGTGATGATTACAAGGCATGTCCGTAACTTTGACGTCAACCACGACGGCACCGATGTCTGTTACGGGTTGCTCACCGGCTACCCCTGCTGTCTCTCCAACATGCACCAGGGATGGCCTAAATTCACACAAAACCTGTGGTACGCCACTCCCGACAACGGGTTAGCGGCGCTGGCCTACTCTCCGTCGGAAGTGACAGCCAAAGTGGGTAACGGATGCTTAGTGAAAATTACCGAGGACACCTATTATCCGATGGACGACAAGATACGCTTCACAGTGAAAATTGAAGACAAAAAACTTTCCGAAATAGCTTTCCCGCTACATTTGCGTATCCCTGAATGGTGTAATCAAGCGACAATCACCGTGAACGGCGCAGTCGAACAAACCGTCGAAGCAGGTACGGTAGCCATCATCCGCCGGACATGGAAAAGCGGCGACGTCGTGGAGCTGACCCTACCCATGCAGGTAATTACCAACCGTTGGCACGAAAACTCCATCTCGGTAGAACGCGGCCCGTTAGTTTATGGACTGCAGATGCGGGAAGAGTGGAAACAAAAAGAATTCCCTGAAGCCGAGGTATTTAAGTATGGCAAGACATACATGGAAGTAACTTCGCCCGATAAGTGGAACTATGGCATAATCAGCAGCCGTCGTAACCAGACCGAAGAGCAGTTTTCAGTCACCGTCGACCCTGAGAAGCAAAAGGCCGCCTATTTCTGGAACATCGAAAATGCCCCGATACATATCAAAGTAAAAGCCCGCGAGATGCCTCAATGGAAGTTGTATAACGACATGGCCGGCCCGCTGCCCTATTCTATCAGCTTTCAAGTGACACCCGAACCCATGCCCGAAACGGAAATCACGCTGATCCCCTACGGATGCACAACGCTACGTGTCTCGCAGTTCCCGGTTATAAGGTGAATAACAATTCACCCGTCATTGCGAGAAAAATGTAACAACGGCATCCTGCCGTTGCAATAATCATTATATTATCCTATGAAAATTATTTTAATTACCGTATTATGCCTTGCAGCGCTTGGCTCCTGCACCAATACTAATCCAAAGATTAGCAATGAGATGCTGACACCTGTCGCGTTTCATGAAGTGACGCTGACTGATTCGTTCTGGTTGCCGCGACTTATAACGCAAAAGCAGACGCTCGTTCCTTTTGCTTTGGACAAGACGCAACCTGCCGTAGACAACCTCCGTAAAACGGCTAATTTCCTGAAAGGCATCCCCGATGAACTGCCTTTTCCGCATCGTTTTGTCGCCTCCGACCTCTACAAAGTGATGGAGGGCGCCGCCTACCTGCTGACCCTCGAACGCGACGCTGAACTCGAAGCTAAAATGGACGAGATCATCGACTATATAGCCGGCGCACAGCAGGCCGATGGCTACCATTACGAATCGCACATTACCGGCGTATCAAAAGATGCAAGCCAGTGGGGTGGAGGAGGGATGGGCGACAGACCCTATTCGTGGGTGGTTCACAGCCACGAGCTTTATAACATGGGACATATGTACGAAGGCGCCATCGCTTATTATCAGGCTACCGGTAAGGATAAATGGTTGAAAGTAGCCGAGAAGAACGCCCGTCATGTCAACCATGTATTCTTCGAAGGCGACCCCAACTATAACGACGGCAAACCGGTGAACCAGGCGCCCGGACATGAGGAGATGGAATTAGCATTGGTTAAACTCTACCGCATCACCGGCGATACGCTCTACCTTAATATGGCCAAACGATTTATCGACATACGCGGTATCACCTACCGTCCCGAAGGACGAGGTGTGATGACGCCCGAATATGCACAACAGCATCTGCCGGTGCGCGAACAAACAAAAGCGGTAGGACATTCCGTGCGTGCTACTTACCTGTATTCGGGCATGGCCGATGTTAGCGCCCTTACCGGCGACAAGACGCTCCGCCCTGCATTAGACAGTATCTGGCACAATATCGTGGATACGCGCATGCATATCACCGGCGGTCTGGGAGCCATACGCGGCATCGAAGGGTTCGGCCCCGAATACCAACTCCCAAACAAGGAAGCCTACCTCGAAACCTGCGCCGCTGTGGGGAACGTGTTTTTTAATCACCGCATGTACCTGATGGAGAAAAACGGGAAATATGTCGACGTAGCCGAAATAGCCCTGTATAACAATGTGTTGGCCGGCGTCAACCTCGAAGGGAACAGGTTCTTCTATGTAAATCCGTTAGAAGTCGACGGCAGTACGCCTTTTAACCAGGGGAGACCCGGTCGGGCGCCCTGGTTCGGTACAGCCTGCTGTCCGTCGAACCTGGCGCGCCTCATTCCGCAGGTGTCAGGGATGATGTACGCTCACACCGGCGACGAGATTTATTGTTCGTTTTATGCCGGCAGCCATGTATGTATCCCGTTGAAAAGCGGAAAAGTGAAGTTAGTGCAGCAAACCGGTTATCCTTTTGATGAAACGATCAATATCACCATCGATTCGCTGGCTGCCATTCATGAATTTACGCTTCGTCTGCGTATCCCTACCTGGACCGGTTCGCAATTCGTGCCCGGCGCCCTGTACAGCTATGTTGACAATAGCCATGAAAACTGGGAAGCATCGCTTAACGGTAAAAAAATAAACGCCACAGTGAAAGACGGTTTCATCGCTATCCGTAAAAAATGGCAGGCGGGCGACAAAGTGACGCTTCGCCTCCCGATGCCCCTGCATTTCACACAAGCCATCGAAAAGGTCGAAGCCGACCTCAACCGCGTATGCCTTACCCGCGGCCCGTTAGTTTACTGCGCCGAAGCGGTGGATAATAAATTCCCCGTACTACAGGCTTATATCGAATCCTTGCCGAACGATTATTCATTCAATACCTCACAAAGCGGTTTGATGAAAGGTATCAACTTTGCAACGATTCCCGCCAAAGCTGTACAGGAGGGTGGCTCGAAAACGGATGTTACGATGACCTTGTTGCCTTACTATGCCTGGAACAACCGCGGCGACAGCGCAATGATTGTTTGGATACCCCGAAAAGCGACTTTGGCCGAAGCTAATAACTGAGCTATGCATATCCATCTTACTTAAATTTTACAATCATTACTATGCGTAAATTTGATACGCCTATTGATTTTTTGACTGAAATAAAAGTGGATGATGTAGAGATTGTTTACAATAATACATTTGAAATCGGTCAGGGAGGTCCGAAAGTAGGATATTTAAGTATCAATGGAGAACTTATTCCAAATAATTATTTTGGAGGACCTATCCTTTTAGATGATCAATACATTTATATCCCAATTTATATGAAGAGGTTTCTATTATCATGGCGATTCAAGCTAGCTCGTATCAATCTTAGCTCACTTAAAATTGATATAGTAGGAAAATGGAAATCAGTAATATTTTTAGACCGGATTGAAAACGGGATGATTTTCTTTTATGAAGATGCAGGTAAAATTCATGCTAACCAATACAAATTGTCAGAATTCGTATATTTACACGTTTAATTAAAACCTCTTAACGTATGAATGGCAATATGGAACTTTGCCGTTCCTGAAATAATAATCCTGATGATATGTTTCGGCAGGATAAAATACTGTCGCTTTTGTTACGGCGGTAACTACCCTGAAACCTTTGGACTTCAATAACTGAATACATTGGTTGGCTATTCGTCGCTGTTCGTCTTCCCAAACCTCATCGAACACCGGCTTACTGCCACGCCACGCTGCCAGGGTCATTTCGCTGTCTGACACGATGTCGTATATTCTGATTTTGTATTCAGGCGCGGAATAGACGCGAAACCAAAAACTTGTTGTAAAATGGTCGTCCATATTGCTTCCTGCCTTTACGGTGTACCAGGGTTGGTCGGCGGTAGGCTCGTCCACAATCATGACGGCGGCATTGGGAAACTGCATTTCGGGCAACGCCAGAATCTTTTTTGAGATGACGTCGTTAATTTGTTGTGAGATAGGAGTGTCCGCAAGGGGAGCGACCGTTTGGGGCGTTCCTGCTTTGTCCGATACGGGTGTTTTCGGCTGTTGATATCCGCACAATACTGTCAGCATCAGGATTGACAGAATGAACGGGATTTGTTTGATTTTCATTGCTATAATATTTTCAATTTTCAACGCTACATTTTGATTTCCGCTGCAAAGGTACGTTATCATTTCATACGAGTCAATAGGTATTTATACCTATATTCGGTTTGGAGAAATTGAGGGGTAAGTGAAAAGATGCATTTTATTTCAGAATTTTCAATTTTCATTTATCAAAAAGAAATGGTTATCTTTGCAGCCGTAAACGAGACGGTTATGGGACTATTTCAAAGTACGATACAAAAAAAATACTTGAAAGAAGCCGAAGAGAGTATAAAAAACGAAATGCGAAGAAAGCAGAAAAAAGTTGAAAAATAAGTATTTATAACTATAATAAATGTAATTCATTAAAATTCAACATAAAAGATCGAAAAGGAGATTCCCGCTTTTCACTACCTTTATCTATGGATGAAGATAGGCTACGTTTCGGATATAAAAAAATAAGCGAGCTTTTTTTTGTATATCTCTCAACTTGCACTACCTTTGCGACGTTTTTTTTAAAGTTTTTACCCTGTATGAATAGACGATTTGCTGAATATAATGCATTTGACTTGTCGGAGGTCAATAAGCGAGTGTTGGAGAAATGGAATGACAACAATGTGTTCCATAAGAGTTTGGCATTTCGTGAAGGCGCTCCGTCCTATATATTTTACGAAGGGCCGCCATCAGCTAACGGGATGCCCGGTATCCACCATGTCATCGCACGTTGTATCAAGGATATCTTTTGCCGCTACAAGACGATGAAAGGATTTCTGGTAGAGCGGAAAGCAGGGTGGGATACGCACGGACTGCCCGTTGAAATAGGGGTGGAAAAAGCGCTGAATATCACAAAAGAAGATATCGGGAAAAAAATATCGGTTGCCGAATATAATAAGGCATGTCGCAAGGATGTGATGCGATATACCCGCGAATGGGAAGACCTCACCCAGCGCATGGGTTTCTGGGTCGATATGGACCATCCGTATGTGACGTATGAAAATAAATATATCGAAACGCTTTGGTATCTGCTGAAGGAACTGTATCATAAAAATCTACTCTATAAAGGATATACAATTCAACCCTATTCGCCTGCTGCCGGTACCGGGCTTAGTACGCACGAACTGAATCAACCCGGATGCTATCGCGACGTGAAAGATTCGACGGTCACCGCACTCTTTAAAATGAAACAACCCAAACCTGAAATGACGGGGTGGGGTAACGCCTGTTTTATAGCCTGGACAACCACACCATGGACGCTACCGTCGAATACCGCCTTGTGCGTTGGGTTGAATATAGATTATGCCGTCGTGCGTACATATAATATATATAGTGGCGCGCCGATCACCATTGTATTAGCCAAAGACCTTGTACCGGCTCATTTCAGTCAGAAAGCAAAAGGTTTGGCATTGGCCGCATACAAGCAAGGCGATAAAGTCGTGCCGTATGAGATAGTAGCCGAATATAAGGGTAGTGAACTTGTAGGTATGGAATACGAACAGTTGATACCCTGGTTTTATCCGGGCGACGGCGCGTTTCGTGTTATTTCCGGCGACTTTGTTACGACCGGCGAGGGTACCGGTATTGTTCATACAGCGCCTACCTTCGGCGCTGATGACATGCGGGTAACAAAAAATTTCAATGTACCGCCTGTACACCTGACCGATAAAGCAGGGAATCTGCGTCCGGCAGTCGATCTGAAAGGACGTCTCTATCGTTTGGAAGATTTGGACGAAGCCTATGTCCAATCCTGTGTGAATGTGGATTTATATAGACCCTTTTCAGGACGTTATGTAAAAAACGAATATGATCCGTTATGGGATGGGTCGGACGAAACGTTGGATGTCGACCTTTGTGTGATGCTTAAACAACAGGGACTTGCTTTCAAAATTGAGAAACATGTTCACAATTACCCCCACTGCTGGCGTACGGATAAACCGATACTTTACTATCCCTTGGATAGCTGGTTTATAAAAACGACAGCCTGCCGCGAACGGATGATTGAACTGAATAATACCATCAACTGGAAACCGGCAAGTACCGGCGCCGGACGCTTTGGCAAATGGCTCGAGAACCTGCAGGACTGGAACCTGAGCCGCAGCCGTTACTGGGGTACGCCACTACCGATATGGCGTACGGAGGATGGAAAAGAGGAGAAATGTATCGGCTCGGTTGCGGAGCTTTACAACGAAACAGAAAAAGCGGTTGCAGCTGGGCTGATGACAAGCAATCCGTATAAGGAAACGGGGTTCGAACCGGATAATTATTCCGATGATAACTATAAAAAGATTGACTTGCACCGCCCGTTTGTGGATGATATTATCCTTGTATCCGATACAGGCGCCCCCATGAGGCGCGAAGCCGACCTGATTGATGTATGGTTCGATTCGGGCGCCATGCCTTATGCACAGATACATTATCCGTTCGAAAATAAAGACGATTTTGATAACCGTATGGTGTATCCTGCCGATTTCATCGCCGAGGGCGTTGACCAGACACGCGGCTGGTTCTTCACTTTACATGCGTTAGGCGCTATGGTTTTCGATAGTGTAGCGTATCGAAATGTGGTCTCCAATGGCCTTGTGCTCGACAAAAGTGGAAATAAGATGTCGAAGCGGCTGGGTAATGCGGTCGATCCGTTTGATACAATTGAAAAATACGGGTCTGACCCTTTGCGTTGGTATTTTATTACAAACGCTTCACCCTGGGATAATTTCAAATTCGATAAAGAAGGATTGGAAGAAGTGCGCCGCAAGTTTTTCGGCACATTGTATAATACCTATTCGTTCTTTGCCTTATATGCCAATGTGGATGGTTTTTCATATAACGAACCCGATGTCGCGTTTGATGAACGTCCGGAGATCGACCGTTGGATATTGTCACTGCTTCATACATTGATAAAGGAAACGGATGAATATTATAATACGTACGAACCAACACGCGCAGGTCGTATGATTACTGATTTTATAAATGATCATCTGAGTAACTGGTATGTGCGCCTGAACCGCCGCCGTTTCTGGAGAGGCGGTATGACTGCCGATAAACTGTCTGCCTATCAGACGCTTTATACATGTCTTGAGACTGTCAGCCGATTGATAGCTCCTATTTCGCCGTTCTATGCCGACCGGCTATTTACCGATTTAACTTCGGTTACCGGACTTGATAAGGCCGAATCGGTTCATCTGGCTGATTTTCCCGTTTACAACGAGGCGTTTATCAACAAGAAACTCGAAGAACAGATGCAATTAGCGCAAGACATGTCTTCCATGACGCATGCATTACGCCGGAAAGTAAACATAAAAGTTCGTCAACCGCTGCAAACAATCATGATACCGGCATTTAATGACGAACAAAAAGCCAACATCGAAGCCGTAAAACAATTAGTACTGAACGAAGTAAACGTGAAGGAATTAGTTTTTATAGACAACACTTCACGTATATTGGTGAAAAAAGTAAAACCGGATTTCAAAAAATTAGGCCCGCGTTTTGGTAAGGCAACGAAGCAATTAGCATCATTCTTACAGGATTTGACGCAATTAGAAATCGTCCAGTTTGAACAAAATCGCCGCTTTATATTTAGAATAGCCGATCAGAGGTACGAGGTATTTATTGATGATGTAGAGATAATATCGGAAGATATACCCGGCTGGCTTGTAGCAAACGAAGGAAATATTACCCTTGCATTGGATATCACCATAACTGACGAACTGCGCAAGGAAGGATTAGCGCGCGAATTAGTGAACCGTATTCAGAATTTACGAAAGAATGCGGGTTTTGAAATTACCGACAAGATACGCGTACAACTCTCATCATCTACAAATGAAATGAATGAAGCCATCCATGATTTTGCGGATTATATTAAGAAACAAGTACTTGCAGAAGAGTTGGTACTCACGGAAACCCCTGTTGACGGTATTGAATTGGACTTTGAGGATTTCCGATTGACGGCGAGAATTGAGAAGAATTGATCCACGAATTTCACGAATTAACACGAATTAATTTGCGGCTGAACTGAGAACTGAAAAACTATATATAAATTTTTAATAGTAATAATTATGGCTGAGAAGACTAAGTATTCGGACGATGAATTGGAAGGATTTCGTGCGATTATATTGAAAAAATTGGAGAAGGCGAAAATCGATTACGAGCAGTTACGCGACGGAGTTACCAATTCCGAAGGAAATGATGTTTCGGATACCTCTCCTACATTCAAGGTGCTTGAAGAAGGAGCGACCACTTTGACGAAAGAAGAATCAGGACGTTTGGCACAACGCCAGATGAAGTTTATTCAGAATCTACAGGCAGCGCTTGTTCGTATTGAAAATAAGACGTATGGTATATGTCGCGAAACAGGCAAACTGATACCCGCAGAGCGTTTGCGCGCTGTGCCTCATGCAACATTAAGTATAGAAGCTAAATCAGGTGGCGCTAAATAAAGAACAATCAAAATATTTATGGAGAGCGCTTTTGGCGATTCTCCTGTTGCTGATATGTGACCAGGCCTCGAAGATCTGGGTAAAAACCCACATGCCGTTATATGACAGTATCGAAGTTTTTTCCTGGTTTAAAATCTATTTTATAGAAAACCCGGGCATGGCCTTCGGACTTGAGTTAGTGGATACATATATCCTGACCATATTCCGGATTGTGGTTGTCAGCTGGTTCGCCGTAATGATTGTCAAACTGATCAAACGGGGAACGTTCAAATTCGGATTTATCCTTTGCCTGTCGATGATACTTGCAGGCGCATTGGGTAATATCATCGATTGCGCCTTTTACGGCGTTCTTTTCGAGCATAGTTACGGTCAGGTAGCTAAATTTTTACCCGAAGCGGGATATTCGACTTTCCTGAGCGGCAAAGTTGTCGACATGTTATCGTTTCCGCTTATCAAAACAACATGGCCTTCCTGGGTGCCTTATTGGGGAGGACATGAGTTTGTTTTTTTCAGGCCTATCTTTAATATTGCCGATTCATCTATTTGCGTAAACGCTTTTATTCTTATTTTTTTCTATAAAAAATCGCTTTTTGAAAGTTTGGCGAAAGAAAAAAAATCGAATGACAAATAGATTAATTATATATTGTCTTTTAACGTTAATCTGCATAACTACATCCTGTAGCCGGGTTCCCAAACATATCATTTCGGAACGAAAAATGAGGGTGGTGCTATACGATATGCAGTTAGCGGAAGCTATTGTTGAGAAAATGCCTGATTCATTCCCAACAAGCGACGAACGAATGACGGTCTACGATGCGGTTTTTGCCAAACATCAGATAACGCAAGCCGAATATGATTCGTCGCTGATATGGTATGGCAAACACATGGATTTATATATGGGGGTCTACCGGCTTGTCCTGAAAGATATCAATGCCAACTTAACCGCCTTTACCGCAGTCAAACCAGACCCGATTTCAGGTGATGTATCCGATACCGATACCGTTGATATATGGATTTTCGACCGTAGTCATGTTTTTAAACCGGAACGCGTTTTCAACACCTTACGATTTGATATTTTTCCCCATAACGCATATTCATCCGGCAGTAAATATGTTTTTGAACTGTCAGTATGGGGCATCCCCCCCATCTTAAAACACAAACCGAAAATCCATATCAGCGCTTTTCAGGCGGATACCATTATTTCCATCAACAAAGAAATCACAGGAGACGGCTATTATGAAGTGGTCGTCCGTACAATAGATTCTTTAGACGTAAAACGTATATACGGATACGTTTACCTGAACGAATCCGATGCCGCCTTTCATCGTATTTACCTGAATGACATCCGGCTGATGAAATACAAAAAAAATGAACAATGAGCAATGAACGCCGACGTGCCGTCGGCTCAATGAACAATTAACAATGAACAATGACGGGGGGAGAGTGGGTTTTTCTTCGGAACTCTGCGCATACGATGGCGGTGGCGGTGGCGACATTCAGCGAGCCTGTCGTTTTGCAGTCGGGTGGATAGGAGGGGATGTATAATTTTTTATTAATTAGCGCTTCTATTTCGGGACGTATGCCGTTGCCTTCGTTGCCCATGACGATGACGCCCTTTTGGGAAAGTGCGCTTTGAAAGATATTTTCACCTTCGAGAAATGTTCCGTAAACCGGCGAAGCGTTATTTTTCAGAATGTATTCCTTCAAATTTGAGTAAAGGACTTTTACATTCGCCAGCGCGCCCATGGTGGCTTGTACCGTTTTTGGGCTAAAGGCGTCGGCTGTATCAAGGCTGCAAATGATATGTTCGATGCCGAACCATTCGGCTATACGAATGATTGTTCCGAGATTGCCCGGATCCTGTATGCCATCGAGCGCAAGGACAAGTTGTAATGCGGGATTCGCTTCTTCTATCGCATAACGGGGTTTACGGAAAACGGCTAATACCTCCTGCGGGGTTTTGAGGAAGCTGACTTTCCGAAGTTCATCCGCTTCGACCACAATCAAATCCGTTCCCCCTTTCTTCCCTTCGCCCGTTCGTGCATTCGTGCATTCCCCCCTTTCGCCCGTTCGTGCATTCGCCCGTTCGTGCATTCCCCCCTTCCACCGTTCGGATGCCATTACCCATTCACATTCAAATGATGGCAGCAAACAGGAAACTATCTTGTCGCCTTCCGCGACGAAAAGGCCTTGTTCATCGCGGAATTTCTTGATTCCTAATGCTTTTATCTGTTTTATTTTTGCTTTACTTAACATGAAATTTATCGTTTTCACGTATCAAAAGTAGTGTAAGTTGAGCGTTATAAAAAATTTATTTCATTTTTTATTTTTATTACCGATAACGTCTTCATTCAATTTTATGATTAAATCATTTATTTTAACTACTTTTGTGCCGAAAAAGTTTGTTTTATGAAGAACCGTGTCTATCTATATATATATGTATGCGTTGTAGTTGGTTTGATGTCATGCCGTACGACAAAGTTTGTTGGCGAGGGTCAATATCTTTTAGCTAAGGCAGAAATAAAAACGGATAACCAGGACGTCAAAGCGTCGGAGATGAAACAGTATCTACAACAGAATCCGAATAATAAGTTGTTCGGTTTACTGAAATGGCCGCTGTATATCTATAACTGGTCGGGTATGAATGAAGATAAATGGTTGAATAGACAACTCCGGCGTTTGGGCGAACCGCCGGTCTTGCTTGATATGGAGTTGGCCGGACAGTCTATCAGGCAATTGGAACTTTATATGTCGAATCGCGGTTTTGTAAATGCGGAAATCGGATTGTCGGTCGATACCACCCGACGAAAGAAAGCGTTCTTAACCTATCGTACAACTGCGAATGAACCTTACCGTATTCAACACTATACTACGGCTATCGATGATCACCGGATGGATAGTATCGTACATCTTACACCGCCGAATCGTTCGTTGATAAAATCTATATTTAGCTCGTATCCAAAAGATTATATATCGTTGATTACTGAAAATATGCTGTTTGACCGTAATAAATTAGACAAGGAACGTCAACGGATAACTGCTTTGTTACGAAATAACGGTTATTATACATTTACACGTGATTTGATTCGTTACAGGGCGTACAACGAACCGTCAAGTAATTTTTTTGATTTGGAAATGTATTTTAAATCAATGGAGTATATTACTCCGGAAGGTGAGACAACAGAGCGTCAGCATCGTCCTTATTATATCAACAGGGTGTCGATTCTTACCGATTATGATCCACTAGATCCGGATCGCAAGGGGGATGATTATATGATTACCGATTCGGCCAGACACCGGGGCATAGGTATCTATTACGGAAGCGGAGGACGAAGTATACGCCCACAGGTATTGCAACAAGGTAATCATCTGACGCCGGGCAGGTTATACAGCGAAAGGAGTTTGGAGCAAACATACTCCTCATTTTCGGCGCTGAAAGCGCTTCGGTATGTGAGTATTAAGTTTGATGAATTTGAAGAAGCCGATACCATGCGGTTGGATTGCACCATATTGACTGCGCCGGCTAAAAAACAGGGCATCCGTTATGATGTGGAAGGTACCAACTCGGCCGGCGATCTGGGCTTTGCTTCGTCGCTGACTTATCAGCACCGGAACCTGTTTAAGGGATCGGAACTGTTTTCGGCGAAGATGTACGGAGGGTATGAATATCTTTCCAATACTTTTACGGATGGAAATTATTGGGAACTTACAGGCGAAACATCCATTCATTTTCCACGATTTCTTTTCCCATTCATTAATTATGATTTTCGTCATAAGATTCGAGCCACCACAGAGTTCAAGATGAGTTATGACCTTCAACGGCGTCCCGAATACCACCGTTCAGTCGCTTCCGGAGGATGGATTTATCACTGGCAAAACCGGGTCAACGCCCTTGCACGTCATACTATCAAACTAATAGACGTAAATTATGTTTTTTTGCAGAATATCGATGAGGAATTCAAAAATAGCCTTCCCGAAACGACCGCTTTATACAATTATTCCGATCAGTTTACCGTCAGCATGGGGTATGTCTATTCATTCAACAACTACGACCCGATAGAACGGGGGCGGAATACATCCTCTTTGCGGGTAGCATTCGAATCGGCGGGAAATATCATGTATGCCATGTCGAACCTTTTCGGCGCTCCAAAAACGGCAAACGGAAGTTATAATCTTTTGGGTATCAACTATTCCGAATATCTGAAGGGAGAAATAGACTTTGCCCGAAGCCTCACGTTTGATGTACGCAACTCGTTTGCATTTCATATCGGTTTAGGCGCTGCTTATCCTTTCGGTAACTCTAACGAAATACCGTTTGACAGGCGTTATTATTCGGGAGGCGCTAACAGTATCCGCGGATGGAACGTGCGTTCTCTCGGCCCGGGAAGCATGCAGAAAACCGGCGCCACCTCCTTTGTGCATCAGGTAGGCGATATCCGAATGGATGCTAACATTGAATACCGTAGCAAATTATTTTGGCGCCTTGAACTGGCGTTTTTTGTGGATGCCGGTAATATCTGGACAATCCATAAGTATGATTATCAGCCGGATGGTAATTTTGAATTCAATCGTTTTTATAAGGAAATCGCCGTCTCCTATGGATTAGGACTGCGCCTCGATTTTGAATATTTCTTAGTGCGTTTGGATTCCGGAATCAAGGCGTATAATCCGCAGGAAAGAGGCGCCGATAAATGGGCAATTTCACATCTGGATTTCTCGAAAAATTTTGCATGGCACTTTGCCGTCGGCTACCCTTTCTGACCGTTTATTTGTAAATTAATCATAAATAAACATAAATCTTCTTTATTATTGAAAAATCTTTTTTTTTAATTGAAAAATCATTTTGAAATATAGTTTTTATTTTGTTACTTTGCGGTCTAAAAAAATTGAATTGAAGAAGTAGAGTATGAAAAAACTAAGTTTAAAAACGATTAAAAGCCTTTTGATGGCTTGTGTCTTCGCCCTTTTTATAAGTTGTGAAGAAGGTAGCTTGCCCGTTAAGTTTTATCCGATCTCCAAGGTCACAAGGTTGGAACGGGATTCGGTAGTGACGCTTATGAAATATAGCAATTTAGGGTTATCCGAGTATAGCGTGTACATCAATGATGTGTTTGCATATTCAGGAAGTATCCAATATAAGCCTAGCGATATTGTTTGCAATATGAATGGCATTCGATATGAATTTCAATTAGCAAATACAAAAGGTGTATCCCGAGCGGAAAGCCTGACAGCATCAGTGAACGGCGCGCTATTGTACAAGGTGCAGTATATGAAATTTGAAGATTCGGAAGGCCGCCTTACATTAGCCCGTGTTGACGGAATTGACAGCCAACCGGCCTATATCTCTTTCAAGTACGAAGGAAACAAAATTTTCATTCAGGAAAGAACCTTTGACTATACGATTGATCTGTCTTCTGATGATAATCTGGGAAATGTATGTAACGTAATAGGTCTTACAGGTCCCGAGTTGACTTCAAAGTATGTGTTTAATCCTGACTTTTATTTTCTGAATATTTATGGTACGCCGATTAATAAACTTCCTCTTGGACATGAGGTTGAGGTGAGTGAGGATAATCAGCGTCTTTTACGCGTCGGTAAATATTTATACGAATACTAAAAAAAGAGGGGCGATACTTACCTATCGCCCCTCTTTTTTTCACTGGATACTGGGTACACGGACGTCCCGTCCGCATTTCCTGATTGTCATGTCTCCGTTTGTTTGAAAACTCGATTTCATCTTACTCTCGCAATGAGGGTAAGATGCTATCTTTTGCGATTTCCGTAACGGCTCATGAATTTATCCACGCGACCGGCTGTATCCACCAATTTAGCCTTTCCAGTGTAGAAAGGATGTGATGTGTTGGAAATCTCAAGTTTTACAAGCGGGTAAGTAACACCCTCAATTACAATTGTTTCTTTTGTATTGATCGTCGAACGGGTAATGAAAACATCCTCGTTTGACATGTCTTTGAAGACTACCTGACGGTAGTTTTTCGGATGAATTTCTTTTTTCATTTTCTTATTTATAATGTTAAAAATTCGTTTACGGCCTGCAAAGGTAATGATTAAAGATGAGCAAATCAAAAAAAAATCATTTTTTTTGATTTGCTCTAACTTTTTACTACCTTTGTAGCCGTTTTTTAAAAATAGAAAAAATATGATTAATTACAAAGATTTAGGATTAGTGAACTCACGTGAGATGTTCGCCAAAGCAATGGAAGGCGGCTATGCTGTCCCTGCCTTCAATTTTAATAACATGGAGCAGTTACAGGCTATCATTCAAGCCGTAGCTGAGACAAAATCGCCCGTTATCCTTCAGGTCTCAAGCGGTGCGCGTAAATACGCCAATCAGACACTGCTTCGTTATATGGCCGAAGGCGCTGTCGCTTATGCGAAAGAATTAGGATGCGCCGCACCGCAGATCGTACTGCACCTTGACCACGGCGATAAGTTTGAGTTGTGCAAGAGTTGTATCGACATGGGTTTCTCATCGATTATGATTGACGGCTCGCACCTGTCGTACGATGATAATGTCGCATTGACGAAGCAAGTAGTAGACTATGCGCATCAGTTTGATATTACCGTCGAAGGTGAACTCGGCGTTTTGGCAGGAATTGAGGACGATGTGGTTGCCGAACACCATACCTATACAAGACCGGAAGAGGTCGTCGATTTTGTTACGAAAACGGGTTGCGATTCGTTGGCTATC
>Ga0099364_10001487_pt1 | contig 38516 bp, 23 predicted proteins | sample TergutTh196P3_FD_73070 | JGI IMG/M metagenome (GOLD analysis project Ga0099364, IMG submission 73070) | Microcerotermes parvus P3 segment gut microbial communities from Pointe-Noire, Republic of the Congo - Th196 P3 | ecosystem: Host-associated > Arthropoda: Insects > Digestive system > Gut ... | reverse complement strand
GAATTGGGAAAATCGAAAAATTTGCGTCGCCCTCTATAGAAATAAAAAAAGCGAGGCTAAGCCTCGCTGAATAGAACGACGGAGGTGGGAACCTCCGCCGAACAAGGTATGTTATCTCCCTAAACGACCAAACCTCTTATGCCCTCCTTCACGAGCACTTTTCGCTTGTTTTGCAGGACTTCCAAAAGGATCGTATATCTCGCAATACCATTTCAAGCCACTGATAGGAGTGGTTGTAAATAGAACTTCCTCCTCTCGATTTTCGCCATTGACATATTTGTAAGATTCGGAAATGTAGACTCTATTCCAGCCCTTTTTCAAGAACATAAACATACTAATACTAAATGTTTTGGGATGGTCATCATACTCACCATCTGTATATGTATCTGTGGCGGTAATGGTAACATCCCTGTCTGCATATATAAATTCAATCGTCGCCATAGAGTAGGTTCCTGTTCCTGATTCTGCTCGCGGATTTCCGGTAGAATCTACTTTGTAGGCAGAAATATTACCAACATAGTCATTGATAGTGATATCACCGGTAGAGGACGAGAAGGCAGCGAAACCCGAATAACCGCCAACGACCATTATTTGGACATTTTTGTCGCTGATGCTGACAAGATCTTCATTAAGATCTTCAAGAAACAGAAAAAGGTGATTAGTATCAACTGTTTGAGGAAGTGTTAGTGTGAATCCACCGTTGGCGTAAGGACCGGAAGCAAGCACTATCACGTTGTAATCCTCGTAGCCCAATACACCTGCCGTCACGCGTTTAACAAGATTGTTGTAGATATTTCCATTTTCCACCTGTGCAGTTATCACTCCGTCAAAAGCTCCTGACACTATAGGGTCGTCATCTTTGTTGCAACTCGTAAATCCGACTGTCATTAGTCCAATAATTATGGGTAAATAAAATAATTTTTTCATTGATTGTTTTGTTTAACGTCTGCTCCTTTAAGCAGACTTTTAGTTTTGAATAATGTTTGTTTTGTCCCGAATATTCAGAGAGAAATATGCACAAAAAAAACGTGGAACAAATGTTATCCATCTCTGAGGTCTTAGACTACCCGCACAACAAATAATAAAATGCCCACGTTTCCGTGAGCGTTCAATTATTCCTGTTATGCCTTGAAATTGTCTAAGTTTCAGAGATTCAGAATAAAGCAAACGCTTTTTCAGTATGTTACAAGTGCATATTCAGCACGTTATTTTTTCATAGGCGATGTGTTTAATTTTTGCAAAGATACAAAAAAATTTTGAAATTTTAACACTTTTTAAGAAAAAAACTGCATTTTTAACACTTTTTAACAATTTTTAAGTTTTTTTTTAGGAAATTTTGATGTAATTTTGTAGCGAAAAATTTTTATCATGCAAATCTCCCCTCTTGTAAAATTAGCCATCAGTTTTATCATTGGCATTTCGATTGCACAGTATGTGCAGTTTTCGCCGGTATTCTACCCTACAGCCATTGGTATTACTGCGTTTTTTATGATTTTGGTTTTGTTAATCAAACAGGATTATCGAAACAAAGTACACCAATTCGGGCTATTAGCCTGCGTTTTCATGATTTTTATCGGTTTTTTGAGAACCAAACAAACCGACCAATCGCTGAACGAAACACATTTTTCGAAAGAAACGTATACTCAACTAATTGTGAGTGTTGATGATACGCCAATGGTTAAAGGAAAATCCGTCCGATCAGTTTTGAAAGTCATTGGCGGTAAAAATTCCGATGAATTTTCTCCTTGTATGGGAAAAATTATGGCGTATTTTGCAATTGATTCGCTCAGTACCGAACTGCGTTACGGCGATGTTTTGGTGATTCGAAATCGGGCTCAAACAACCGATTCTATCAAGAAATTCGGCGATTTCGATTATCGAAAATTTTTGTCTCGAAAACAAATTTTTCATACCATTTATTTGAATCAATGGTCTTGGAAAAAAGTTGATGAAAACGGCGGAAACACAGTACGGTCCTACGCTATCGATGTTCGAGATAATTTTTTATCCATACTTTCAAAGCAGGGCATTACGGGGGCGGAATATGCTGTAACTTGTGCAATTTTATTAGGTTATGGAGCAGAACTCACGCCGGAATTGCGAAAGTCTTACCAAAATTCGGGAACGGTGCATATTTTAAGTGTTTCCGGACTTCATGTCGGACTTTTTGCGATGGTCGTCATGCACCTGCTTTTTTTCTTGAAAGGCAGTCGTTGGAAGTTGATTTTGAAAGCTATAATCGTGCTGACTTGCATTTGGAGTTACGCTCTAATCACGGGTTTTGCACCATCGGCATTAAGGTCGGCAATCATGTTCAGTTTCGTCACCTTAGGGAAATGTATGGAACGCCGAACGCCCATTTACAATTCGTTAGCAATTTCCGCAATCGTGCAACTGTCCTACGATCCGATGATGTTGTATGCACTTGGATTTCAGTTTTCGTATTTGGCGGTCATTGGTATTGTAATGACTAACAATCTATTTGCAAAACTTTGGACTCCAAAATACAAGGTTTCAAAATATGTTTGGGAGTGTGTGACGGTTTCGATTGCAGCACAACTTACCACAACGCCGTTATCCATTTATTATTTTCATCAATTCCCTAACTACTTCATTTTCGCGAATATAATCGCCTCTCCGCTCAGTGTTTTGATTATTCCATTAGGTATGGCGATTTTAGTTTCGGCACCGATTTCCTCTGTCATAGCAAGTGTTTTCGGAAAATTACTAAACCTCACAATTTGGATTTTGAATCAAAGCGTTTCTCTTATTGAGCGGTTGCCTCTAAGCGTTTGGAAAGATTTGGACTGGTCGAAATTCGAGATGATTTTAGCCTATTTAGCTATCGGATTTTTACTAATCGCCATTTTCCAACGACGGCGAACGCCCGTCTGGTCAGGGTTAGCATGTTTAATTTTGATGACGGGAAATATGTTTTTTCGGGAGATGAGTGCTGTTATTGGCTGAATTCGAGTAGCCATTTTGCCAAACCGCTAATTGTAGGCAGGTTTTTGTTCGCACTTTTAATACGCTACAGCCAATCGGTATTCGCTTTCTTGTTGTTTGTTTTTAGTGTTTGTTAAATCCAAAAAATCATACTCATTTTTCAGTGCAAATAAATTCTGTACAATATCGTTCATTTTTTGTTTTGTAACTTGTATCGCCAAATCAGATTGGTCAATCCCAATCCATTTTCTATTAAGCACTTGTGCTGATTTTAGCGTTGTTCCGCTTCCGCAAAAACAGTCTAACACAATGCTATTCTCATTTGACGAAGTTTTTACAATTAAATCCAACATTTCAGCGTTTTTTTCAGTCGGATAATCAGGATATTGCGGGTCTTTAAACTCCCAAATGTCTTGTACACGCATTCCTTCGCGCTCATCGGCATAAATTATTTTTCGCGGATTTCCGTTTGATGACCATTCAATCAATCCGTCTTTGTCCCATTGTTCCAAAGTTTCAACATCGGTACGCCAATGCCTGCCTGCCGGTGGCAACATCCCTTTGAATGGTTGATTTGATTTTCCGTTTTCGGTTTCGCCCGGTGCGTGAATAGGCACTGTGGTATATCGTCTACCGTTTTTATCTTTTTTTGAAAAAAGTTTCTCCAAATCTTTTTCAGAATATGCTTTGCGTGGCTCATTCCAAATTGGACTTTGCGTTTTTGTGTAAAGTAAAATCAAATCTTTTATGTTTCCGTAGCCAACTCTGTCGAAATTTTTGGGATTACATTTTACACGAGTAATATCGTTGCGGAAATTTTCTATGCCAAAAACCTCGTCCATCATCACTTTTACATAATGTCCGATTTTGTAGTCGATATGTAGATAAATTGAGCCTTTTTCCGACAGCAATTCACGAATTAAAATCAATCTTTCTCGCAAAAAACCAATAAAATCTTTTCCTCTCAATGTGTCGGTATATGCAATATCACCATTTTTGGAATTACTAATTGTTGTCGCTCTGCCGTTAGTAATTGTAAAATTTCCACCAGTAGCATATGGTGGGTCAATATACACCAAATCTATTTTTCCTCTGAAACCATTGTCTAAAAGGTAATTGAGTCCTACGATATTGTCAGATTGTATGAGCAGGTTACTTATCATTGATTTTTCAAACTTTATAGTTGGTACAAATATTCCCTCAATACCAACGAACTCATAATATTATAATTTTTATATGTTTCCGTAATGGACTTGTACATTTTGTTGTTGCCTTTAATGTACAAAACACCGTCAAGAATTGCGATTTTTTCGGCCTTCACATTCGGTGCTTCGATTGTATTGATTGCATCAGCAAATTGTGCATTTTGATGTCCACCGAAATCCGTTAAAAACTTTGCTTCGCCAATTACATATTTCCCATTGAAACGAGCAACAAAATCAAGCCCTTTTGGATGGTTATAGTTTAACTCATCCTTTGCAAACTGCATCATAAGATTGTCGCCACCATCTAAAACAGCATCATCGTTGTTGGCAACAAACTCATCAATACCAACAGGTATAACTCCTAAAGATTTATTTCTCAACCAATCACGAAACATTGGTCCAATTTGTCGGTTAGTTTCTTTCGGCTCGCTACATCGTTCAAATATCTTGTCTAAACCCATTTCGTAAAGTCGTCCGCAAATTCGGTTTATTGTTTTCGGATTTCTGTCAATTGACGTATTATCTCTCTTGAGGTATGCGACATAACTATCTTTGATTGGAAATAAGTCCAACCTCAACAACTCTTGTATAAGCAAATAGTTATCTTTTTTGTTAAACGCTTTTTCAACGTTATTCCAAATTTCATTATTTATTTCACGTATTCCGTCTGGAATTGTGGGATAAACTTGAAAAAGATCATCCAAATATGAGCGTTGATTAGCGTATTCAACGCTTAATTCTGTCCATTTGTTCATTTTCGTATTTTTTTGAGACCATGTAAGGTACGATTTTTTTGGTTTTTTCAATTATTTCGAAAAAAATAATTTCAATGCTTCATAAACGGCTGCAACGCAGCACGCACCTGAGTTTGCAGGGTGTCAGTAGAGGGCACCAACGGCAGTCGAACTTCATTTTCGCAAAGTCCGAACATATTCATGATCGTCTTGATTCCGGTTGGATTTCCCTCCACAAATAAGAGAGGAATCAGGTGTTCAAACTCGGAAAATTGTTTTTTTGCCGTTTCAAAATCGCCTTCCAATGCTGTTCGACTCATCGTTGAAACCTTTGCAGGCAGTGCGTTTCCGAGAACAGAAATGACACCCGAACCACCCATTTCCGTCATTTGTAAAGCAAACGCATCATCACCCGAAATAACCAAAAAATTCGCAGGTTTTCTTTGCATAATTTCCGCAACTTGTGTCATATCACCCGATGATTCCTTGATTGCAATAATGTTGGAATGTGCATTTGCCAAGCGAAGTGTGGTATCGGCAGTCATATTCACACCACAACGCGAGGGGATATTGTACAAAATCATCGGCACCGGACAAACTTTTGCAAGTTCCGAAAAGTGTTGGAAAATACCTTCTTGCGTAGGTTTATTATAGTATGGAACAACGGACAAAACGCCACTTATTCCTGAAAAATCTGATGTTTTCAAAATCTCAACAAGTTCCGAAGTGCAGTTCCCGCCTACGCCAACGATGATCGGCACACGATTTTTGACTTCCTCGACAATCGTTTTCACAACCTCATCACGTTCAAATCGGCGTAGTGTAGATGTTTCGGCAGTTGTTCCCAAAGCCACAACGTATTCAACATCACCTTCAACAACGTGATTAACAACTTTTTTCAGTGCTTCAAAATCCACCGAGCCATCGGTTTTGAATGGTGTAATTAAGGCAACACCTGTTCCTATTAATTTATTTATCAACATATTAGATATTCTTAAAATCGATTGTGGTTTCGGTTTGATTAAAGACATCGAAGTATTTGAGAATGATTTGTATAAATTCATTCATATCCGCTGTATCGTTGATTTCGAGCGTGAAATCAAAGATTTTGAGCCCCCACTCGCTCGTTCGCCCGACCTTGAACGTGGCGTGAGAGGAGTTGGCAATATACAGATTTTGAAAGTGATCCGTCAAACTCAAATCAAAGAAAATATCGAACGGTTGTTTGACAAACATATTCACGATATCGTCGTGTGGTACTCGGTTGAAACCCAATTGCGATTTCACAAACAGCCCGAGATTCGGACTTTCTGCAACTTCCGTAGGTTTTTCTTTGCTATTCGCGTATGCTATCAACATCGCCGCAATCCCTCTATTTCTAAGGTCATTAGCGAATCTATTGGCAATATCGTAAGATTCTTTTCCCTCGTAATGAAAGTAAATTCCTACATTTTTTGCAAGGTCTAAACCTATCATCTGACGCCTACGATGCAGTCTTTTCGCTATTTTCCGCATTCGTTGCGACCACAAAAAAGTCTTAAAATTCTCAATGATTTTCATCAAGTGTTAAATTTTGGTACAAAGATACGATTTTTTTTACAAAAAACCAATTTTATTTCATTTTTTCCACAGCATTTTTCGTAGATTCAATCAATGATTGTACCGACAATTCCTCGTCAACGGCTTGCAACATCCAATGTTTCGGCGTGATACGTCCCATGGTGAACATACGTTCAACTTCTTTGGCAAAGTTTTTTCCTTTAATCTGTGCTTCAAGTTGGAACTGAATCAAGCGTCCGAGCGGATAAGCCGACAAATACAACGGAATTGTGATCATGTGTGAATAAATCGCCAAAATCGGCTGATCCTCAATACCAAACACCGGTGCATAATACTTGTTCCAAATTTCTTTTGAGATCCGCAAAACAGCCTCTTTCAACTGCTCTTTCGTCGCATTCGGATTGGCATACAACCACTCCCAAACATTCATATCCACGAGCGAAACGCCCATAATTTCGTAGGCATCCCAAAAAATTGCCAAAGTTTCCAAACTTGCTTTTTGCGGATTATTTTCTTTTCTGCCTAATAATTCCATGTCACGATCTTGAAAAATAAATGCTAAAGCCTCTGTAAATGACGTATTTGGAACACCTCTCAACATCCAATAATCCACATCATAAAGCGACAAAGTTTGCTCAACATTGTGTCCAAGTTCGTGAATACCAATGTTAAAACCTTTGAAATCCATACCTTTTTCCCCTATTTTCGTACGCAAACGGGCTTGATCGCCTTTCATCTCCGCACCCCACGCATGACCTGCACCACGCGATGCATCAACTTTAATTTTCGACGAAATTTCTTGTGCTCTCGCTCTGTCCCAACCCAATTTTACCAAGATATTCGGCATATCTCTTTCAACAGCCATCGCATTGGGATACATTCTCGTTGTAATGGCATCCATTGTCGCCTCCGGAACAGAACCGCGAGCTTTGAAACCGTTGTACCAAATGTCAAACGGCTCTAAATCACGACCTAATCGTTTGCTAACCAATTCTGAAACGTCTTTTACAACGTCCGACCCCACCAAATCCGTAAACAGTTTTTCAACCGTTTGTTTTGAAAGTTCGAAGTTGCCATCAAATTGAGTTTCAATATAATTCTTGTAAGCCGGTTGGTAAGCATCTATTTTTTGCAAAACCTTGAAAAGTTTGAGCATTTCCTCGTATCTCGTGTTAGGTTCACGAGGAAAAACTGCACAACCACTCATAACATCCGTTATAGCATGACTGTCCCCAAAAATCACGTTTTCAATTGGATTCCATTTTAAATTAGGATTATCAATCACATCTTGAGGAATTTCCTGAGTGATAATACGATTCATTACGGCAAAAATCATTTTTTGTTGCTCAAATCCGTTGCTCGCATACTGTCCTTTCAATTCATCACGCAACCCCCAGTGCGAAATCAGTTTCAAGTCTTCCGGAAACAAGGTTTCTCCATCGTTGGTCAACAAATTGCCCATATAAATGTTGTAGTTGGCAATGTAATTGTCGGCACGAGTCGAAATTTCGGAATATTCTTGAAGTAATTCTGCCGGAATACGAGAGGTAAACATATCGCCCATTCGCGAATAAGCCCACTGTTGACGCGTCCAATCGCCACCTAACGTATTTTTTTCGTCCAATGAATACGTTCTAAAATTCAACAAAACGATGAACGCCACTTTGTTTGCAAACATATCCTCGTTCAAGTGTGCAGCCGAATTAAATCCACCGAAAATCTGGTCGATTTCTGTGATTTCGCCTTGATCCAAGTGCAAAGGAAGCATCAATTCAACACTTATTTTATTGAAAAAACCATATAAAATTTCGAAATTTCGCGAAAGTTTGTTGAATAAAACGTCTAATGAGTCGGCGTCTGCAATGAAATTCAAACGACAAAATTCTCTGAAATCCGCATCATTTCCATCTCTTGGAAACCAAAGCGAAGCCACTTGTTTGACGCCGATTTCGATACGTTCAACATCGTTCGGATAGTAATTTGACAGTTCTTTGACGATTTCTTTGACGGTTTTTTCAGAAATCGAGGGTTCTTCGTCGTAATTTTTGCTACAGCAACAAGACGAGAGCAATAAGCCGAGTCCGGCACAGGTTGAAAGGATTTTTTTCATGGTTTTGGATTTTGATATTATGGTGCAAAAATACGAAAAAAAGAGCGAATAAAACAACATTGTTAATAAATTCTGAAAAGTTTTTTTCAAAAATCAATAAAATTCTCGTATTTTTGCAATCTAAATCTGTAAGGACGTGGCGTGCTACGCCCCTACCAAAATACTATTATCATGGGAATTAAAAGCAAACTTTCGTTAATGAATTTCCTCCAATTTTTCGTTTGGGGGGCTTGGATGATGACTCTTGCACACTACGGTTTTGTGGAAAAAGGCTGGGACGGTGCACAATTTGGCTTGGTGTTTTCTACCATGGGCTTTGCATCGCTGATTATGCCTACATTATTTGGAATCATCGCCGACAAATGGAAAGCCAATTACGTGTTCGCGATTTTACACCTCTTATTTGCAGCAACCATGTGTTTTTTACCTTGGGTCGATAATGCCATGACATTTTTCTGGGTACTTTTGATTGCAATGTGTTTCTATATGCCAACGATCGGTTTGAACAATTCCGTTGGTTTCGACATATTGAAAAAAGAAGGCAAAGATCCGATCATTGATTTCCCGCCAATCCGCGTTTGGGGCACCGTTGGCTTTATTGCGGCAATGTGGCTTACCAATTTTTTCACGAAAGAATGGGGGGTGGGTTATAGTATTAAAGTGTCGTTTATCATCTCGGCTGTGGGGGCGTTTTGCTTGTCGCTCTATGCGTTTATGGTATTGCCTACCATTCAAAAAGCAAGATCTGAAACACAGGAAAAACAATCGCTTGTTGAAAAACTCGGCTTACAAGCTTTCGTTTTATTCAAACAAAAGAAAATGGCTATATTTTTCATTTTCAGTTTACTGCTCGGAGCCGCTTTGCAACTTACCAATGCTTACGGAGACGGCTTTTTGCAAGATGATCACATTTTCCCGAAAGGGGGATTAATTAATAATTTTTCGACCATTATTTTGTCGATTTCGCAAATTTCCGAAACGCTATTTATTTTGGTGATTCCGTTTTTTATGAAACGATTTGGCATCAAAAAAGTCATGTTGTTTAGTATGATGGCTTGGGTATTGCGTTTTGCCTTGTTTGGTTTGGCGGAAAATACCGGTTTAGGGTTTGCGTTCATCATTATTTCATGCATGATTTACGGTATGGCTTTTGATTTTTTCAACATTTCCGGTGCTTTGTTTGTCGAGCAAAACACAGATGCCAAAAGTCGATCCTCTGCACAAGGTTTGTTTATGTTGATGACCAACGGTATTGGTGCTGTTTTAGGTAATATAACAGCCGGATTTATCATTTCCAAATGGTTCGAACCAAACGGTGTAAAAATCTGGAATATCGGTAGTTTTGACCATCCGGTTTTCCTCAACATTTGGTTTGTTTTTGCGGCTTATGCATTAGTTGTAACCGTTTTATTCGCTGTGATATTCAAATACAAGCATGATCCGAAACTCATTGGTGAGATAAAACATTAAGGTTGTCACAAATCAAATCCTTCGCTTCGCTCAGGATGACAATTCATAATTCATAATTCGTAATTCGTAATTTCTATGACCCTTTATTTGAACCTCTTATCTCAAATTTTAGAAAACGGTGCCGATAAATCCGATCGCACCGGCACCGGAACTCGTAGTATTTTCGGGTATCAGATGAGATTCGATTTGTCGAAAGGTTTTCCATTGGTTACTACAAAAAAATTGCATTTGAAATCCATAATCTACGAATTGTTGTGGTTTTTGAAAGGTGATACAAACATAAAATATCTGCAAGAAAACGGTGTTCGCATTTGGGACGAATGGGCGGATTCTGACGGAAACCTCGGACCTGTCTACGGAAAACAGTGGCGTTCGTGGGGTTGTAAAGACGAAAAAACGACTGATCAAATTTCGGAATTGATTGAAACGATCAAGCAAAATCCCGACTCTCGCCGAATGCTCGTGTGTGCTTGGAATGTGGGCGAAATCTCGGAAATGGCACTCCCACCCTGCCATATTTTGTTTCAGTTTTATGTGGCAAATGGAAAATTATCGTGTCAATTATATCAACGTTCGGCGGATGTGTTTTTGGGTGTGCCGTTCAACATTGCTTCGTATGCCCTGTTAACACTGATGATTGCACAAGTTTGCAATTTGCAGCCGGGCGAATTTATTCACACTTTCGGCGATGCACATCTTTACACCAATCACTTCGAACAAGCGAAATTACAACTCACACGCGAGCCGTTTCCATTGCCGGAAATGAAACTTAATCCCAACGTAAAAAACATTTTCGATTTCACGTACAAAGATTTCGAATTGCTCAATTATCAAGCACATCCGCACATCAAAGGCGATGTTGCGGTGTGAAAATCTTTACGTGAAAATAATTCGATGAATAAAGGATTTCACAGATGTTTTGTTATGTAACAAGTGGTGCATTTGTTGCATAATCGGGAATTTTGCATGTTCCGATTCGGGAATATGCAACAAGATATTATCCAAAGAACGCACACCTTCGAGAGTTACATTGTTGGAAATTGAAACATCGAAAAACCCTTTACCGATAAGCAATCCAAGCGTTCGGTTTCGACTTAAATCGTTTAATGCAGTCAAACTTAAATCGCCAATTCCACAATAGTAAAACAGCGTTTCAGGATTCACATCAAAGTGTTTCATCAGTAATCTGATTTCGTTCAAAACCCTTGTAAACACTAAGAATCTGACGTTCGGCGAATTGTAATACGCATCAACAATTCCCATCACAATGGCATAGACATTTTTGAACAAACTTAGATATTCCACGCTGTTGATGTCGGTAAAATATTCGGTAACAATCAAGTCTTCGCGAAGTACAGATCGTGTCATATCATAAACGTTTCGAGATTCGCAAGCCAATGTGAATGCCGTTGGAATTTCAAAAATCATTTCACTTGCAAACGATGCACCTTTCATCGAACACACGTGACAATCGGGCTGTTCAGAGAAAATATAAGTACTTATCAAGACATCGTTGTGAGCAAAACCTTTTGCACCATTAACTAAAATTGTACCGTTTTTGAATTTGTATTTCGAGAAAAAATCTACAATTGCCGACGAAGGAATAGCGATGAAAACCAGCTCTGCATCTGCAATATCAGAGAAATCGCTTGTTGCTTTGATATGTTTGGGCAGTTTTTTATTCGGAAAATATTTGGAATTTCTACGATGTGTATTGATGTCTTCAACCACATCTTTTTCGATGGTGTAAACCATCACATCCGATTCGGGATTGATAGCATTAGCAAGGGCTGTACCGAATGTTCCGGCTCCAAGAATGGCAGTTTTCATGATTGGGTTTAATTCGCACGTTTATAGTTTCGAAAGCGTAATTGTATCACGCCAAAAAACGCTTCTTTGAAGATTTTTTTACTCATTTTGGATTGTCCGTGCGTTCGATCTGTAAAGATAATCGGCACTTCCGCAACTTTGAAACCAAGTTTACATGCAGTGAATTTCATTTCGATTTGGAAGGCATAACCTACGAATTTCACGTTGTCGAGAGCGATTGTTTCGAGTACTTTTCGCGTATAGCACATAAATCCGGCAGTTGCATCGCGGATTTGCATACCTGTTATGAGACGTACGTAAACCGAGGCGTAATACGACATCAAAACGCGTCCCATAGGCCAATTTACCACTCTCACCAAACCACCTTCGTAGCGAGAACCTACGGCAACATCTGCACCTTCGCGACAAGCGTTGTACAAGCGTTCCAAGTCGTCGGGATTGTGTGAAAAATCGGCATCCATTTCAAAAACGTAGTCGTATTTTCGTTGCAACGCCCACTTAAAACCATGAATATATGCGGTTCCAAGACCCAATTTACCTTTGCGTTCTTCGATAAAAAGTCGGTCGGGAAATTCGGTCATCAGGCGTTTCACGATATCCGCCGTACCATCGGGCGAATTATCTTCTACGATGAGAATATGAAATTCTTTCGATAAAGAAAATACTTTGCGAATGATGGCTTCAACGTTTTCCTTTTCGTTATAGGTTGGGACGATAATTAGGCTGTCGGACATGATTGTTTATTTGCTTAGACTTGCAAAGATACGAAAAGTTTTTGAATTGGCAAAAGTTATTTTTTTTGCAAAGATACAAAAAAAATTTTACATCTAATACGATTCGTACAATTTTTTTCATTTAATACTCGAAAGTTTCGTTTTTTTTTCGTACCTTTGCATTCTCAAACAATTAAAAAAATTAAACATTATGGCATTCAACCTAAGAAACCGTAATTTCCTTAAATTGCTGGATTTTACACCGCAAGAAATTAAACATTTGCTCGAACTTTCTGCTGACTTGAAAAAGGCTAAATACGCGGGAACCGAGCAACAACGCCTTAAAGGCAAAAACATTGTGCTGCTTTTCGAGAAAGACTCTACACGTACTCGCTGTGCGTTTGAAGTGGCTGCTCTCGATCAAGGTGCACACGTAACTTACCTGGGACCTGCCGGCTCACAAATGGGCAAGAAAGAATCGATGAAAGACACGGCTCGCGTGCTCGGACGTATGTACGACGGTATCGAATATCGCGGCTATGCTCAAGAAATCGTGGAAACGCTCGGACAATACGCCGGTGTGCCGGTGTGGAACGGCTTGACGAACGAATTTCACCCTACGCAAATTTTGGCGGATTTCCTAACTATGATGGAACATTCCGACAAACCTCTACATCAAGTGAAATTCGCCTATCTGGGCGATGCTCGTAACAATATGGGCAATTCGCTGATGGTGGGTGCTGCAAAAATGGGTATGGATTTTCGTGCCGTTGCACCGAAAAAATGCTTGCCTGATGAATGGTTGGTGAAAAAATGCAAAGAAATCGCCAAGGAAACCGGTGCTAAAATCACGTTTACCGACAAGGTTGAAGAAGGCGTGAAAGGCGTGGATTTCCTTTATACCGACGTGTGGGTGTCGATGGGCGAACCTGAGGCTGTATGGGCGGATCGCATCAAATTGCTCAAACCTTACCAAGTTAATATGAAAGTTGTGAAAGCAACGGGTAATCCGAAAGTGAAATTCATGCACTGTCTGCCGGCATTCCACAACCTCGAAACCGAAGTGGGACGCGACATCTATAAGAAATTCAAGATTGACGCAATGGAAGTTACTGAGGACGTTTTCGAATCGCCGATGTCTATCGTATTTGATGAAGCGGAAAATCGTATGCATACCATCAAAGCCGTGATGGTGGCTACGTTGGGACAATAACGTATTTTATATGTCGAATCGTCAAATGCTTTTTGGGAATACTTTATCGGAGTTGCAGATTTTCTGTAAAGCCCATGGATTGCCGAGTTTCAACGCCAAGCAAATTTGCGAATGGCTTTACAAAAAGCAAATTTCGAATGTAGATGAGATGACTAATCTTTCGCTGAAAACGCGGGAATTGCTGAAACAGCACTACGATATGGGCATCTCCTCGCCTATTGATGTGCAAATTTCGTCTGACGGCACAAAAAAATATCTGTTCAAAACACAGAAAAATGGCTTGATTGAGGCGGTTTACATGCCGAGTTCGGAACGTCATACGCTTTGCATTTCGTGTCAAATGGGTTGCAAAATGGGCTGTGAATTTTGTGCAACGGGCAAGCAGGGCTTTCAACACAACCTTACAGCCGGCGAGATTTTGAACCAATTGCAGTCCATTCCGGAAACGGCATTGATGACGAACATTGTGTATATGGGGATGGGCGAACCTTTCGACAATTTGAATGAAGTTTTGAAAAGTTTGGAAATTCTCACTGCTGATTGGGGATATGCTTGGAGTCCGCGTCGAATCAACGTTTCAACGATTGGCTTGATTCCGGAAATGGAACGATTTATCAACGAATCCGAGTGTCATTTGGCGATAAGTTTGCACTCCCCTTTCGATTACGAACGTCAGAAATTCATGCCGATTCAAAACAAATATCCCATTTCAAACGTCGTAAAAACATTGAAAAAATACGATTGGTCGGGACAACGGCGTTTGTCGTTCGAGTACATCATGTTCGCCGGAATCAACGACAAACACACACATTTGGACGAACTGACCAAACTTCTAAAAGGTCTTTTTTGCAGAGTAAATTTAATCAAATATCACAGTCATGCGAAGTCTAATTTTCAACCATCGTCTGAGGAACGTATGCTTGAATTCCGCGATTATCTAAGCGAACACGGTATCATCTGCACTGTTCGGCAATCTCGTGGTGAGGATATTTTTGCAGCGTGTGGGTTACTTTCTACGATACAAACCGGACGTACATTGGCGAATGCTTAGCTTTCGCAATCATCGTTGATATGCAGCATTTCTTGAAGTTCGTGAATGTTCTCATCATCCGTATCGGTGAGGATTAGCAGTTTGTCGTCCACTTGAAGTTCCGTTTGTCCTTTGGGGAGAATATATTTGTTGTCGCGCTTAACGAGCACGACTAAGCTGTTTTCGGAGATCGGTAAATTTTTAATTTGTGTGCCCTCCTTTAGCCAGTTTTCGCAGATATTGACTTCGAACGTTTCGGGACTCATATCGTCGGAAAATCCAACATCGAAATGTTTCATGCGTTCACGCGTTACCGATGGGTTGGAAAGTTTGAGTTTGTCGGCTACCCATGCAAGCGAAGTGCCTTGCACAAGTAGGGATACAAGGGTAATAAAAAATACGATATTGAACATGGTTTGAGCATGTGGCACACCATAAGCCAACGGTAAAATCGCAAAAATAATCGGTACTGCACCACGCAGCCCTACCCACGACACATAAGCCTTATCTTTGACACCCATTTTTCGGAACGGCAACAGGCAAAGAATTACCGGCAACGGTCGTGCCAAAAGGATGAGACCAATCGCTAAAACAAGCCCTGCACCTGCGATTGGGATAAGTTCACTTGGCGTAACTAACAATCCCAACGTGAGGAACATCACAATCTGCATAAGCCACGCAATTCCGTCGAAAAAATCTTTGGAAATACGTTTTTGAACAAATTTGTGATTGCCGATCACCAATCCACCAACATAAACCGCCATAAATCCATTTCCACCAACAAACGTTGTGAACGAGAACGTAAACAGTGCACCTGCCAGCAGCAAAACCGGATAAAGTGCATTGTTGTGAACATTGATTTTATTGATAAGACGGACGAATAGCCAACCGATTGCCAATCCGCCTATCACGCCAAGTACAAATTGCAAAATGAACGAAAATGAGGCATCTAAAAAGCCAACGGTTTGTCCGGTGATGAGCGAAATCGACACGATGGTAAGCAGATAAGCAGTCGGGTCGTTGCTACCGCTTTCGAGTTCGAGCAAGGGGCGTAAATTATTTTTGAGCGACAATCCTCGCGAGCGAAGTATGGAAAATACCGACGCCGAATCTGTTGACGACATGACTGATGCAAGCAAAAACGATTGCAAAAACGTGAGTTGAATGCTTGGAAAAAAGTTGTTAGTTACGAAATAAATGAAACCTCCCATAGCAAAGGCAGTCAGCACAACGCCAAGCGTAGCAAGGATTACACCTTGTTTCATGATCGGTCGAATTTCTTTGTATTGCGTATCCAGACCTCCGGAAAACAAGATGATACAAAGTGCCATTTCGCCGATGTGTTGGGCTGTAACGATGTTGTCAAATTCGATTCCGAGCCCTTCGTTGCCGGCAACCATACCCACCAACAGAAACAGCAAAAGCGTTGGAACGCCAAATTTGTAGCCTATTTTACCGACCCAAATACTGATAAATAATAAGCAAGAAAAAATTAAAATTGAGTGTTCGAAAGTGACTTGCATAGTGTTTTTTGTTTAATGGATATTCGTTTTGTAATTTTTTGCAAAGATACGAAAAATTTTTGTATCTTTGCAAAAAAATACATTATGATCATCGGAATCACGGGCACCATCGGTGCAGGCAAAGGAACCATCGTAGATTATTTGGTTTCTAAAAAAAACTTTTTGCATTTTTCAGTGCGGGATTTTTTGATTGAAATCATTGAACAGCGGGGATTGCCTGTGAATCGAGATTCGATGGTTGCCGTTGCAAACGAATTGCGTGCGACATTTTCGCCGTCGTATATTACCGATCAATTATTTGAACGTGCAGTGAAATCAGGGCAAAACGGCATTATCGAAAGTATTCGTGCCGTAGGTGAAATTGAAAGTTTGCGAAATAATCCGAACTTCGTTTTGTTCGCTGTTGATGCTGATATTCGCAAACGTTACGAGCGTATTTCTCTACGGAAATCTGCCACAGACCACATCGACTTCGAGACTTTTGTCTCCAACGAAAAACGCGAAATGACCACCACCGATCCCACCAAACAAAATCTTGGCGAGTGCATAAAAAAAGCCGATTATGTATTTACCAATGATAACGACATAATCGACTTGCATCGTGCGGTGGAGAAGGTGATCAGCGATATAGCAATGTAGGGCGAGGTATGCCTCGCACCTACCATGTTTTATACGGTCATTTCGCGGAATCCCATTTTTGCATATTCACCCGAAGTGAGTTTATCTTTAATCGCAGCAAACGCATTAACGGTGTATTCTACATCTTCCAAACTGTGCACGGCTGTAGGAATAATTCGCAACAAAATAATGCCTTGCGGAACCACCGGATGGGTTACAATCGAGCAAAAAATGCCGTAATTTTCACGCAAATCATAAGTTAATTGCGTAGCTTCGTCCACCGTTCCGTTAAGCATGACGGGGGTTACAGGTGTGTTGGTTACTCCGAGATTAAATCCTTTCGATTTCAAACCGAGTTGCAACGCATTCACATTTTCCCAAAGTTTTTCGCGATATTCCGGATGCTTTCTCATCAAATCCAAACGTTTCAAAAGACCAATAACAATAGGCATTGGCAAAGATTTAGCATAAATTTGCGAACGTAAATTATAGGTCAGATAGCGAATGATATCTTTGTTGCCCGCAACAAATCCGCCAATCAGTGCAAATGATTTTGCAAACGTTCCAAAATACAAATCAATATCATCCTGAACACCCTGAAATTGCCCGGCACCGGCACCGGTCTCCCCTATCGTTCCCACACCATGTGCATCATCCACCAAAAAACGGAATTTATATTTTTTCTTCAATGCTGCAATACCTTTCAAATCGCCCTGATCGCCCACCATTCCAAAGACTCCTTCGGTCATAACCAAAATTCCACCACCTGTTTTTTCGACATGTTTTGTCGCAAGTTGCAGTTGTTTCTCACAATCTGCCATATCGTTGTGAGCAAATTTGAAACGTTTTCCCATGTGCAGACGCGCTCCGTCAATCATGCACGCATGCGAATCCGAGTCGTACACCAATGCGTCGTGACGATCTAAAAGTGCGTCAATCGTTGAAACCATGCCCTGATAGCCGAAGTTGAACAGATACGCGTCTTCCTTGAAGACAAACTTCGCCAATTCGTTCTGCAACTGCTCGTGATACTTGGTGTGTCCCGACATCATTCGTGCACCCATCGGATAGCCCAAACCCCACTCTGCTGCGGCTTCTGCATCAGTTTTGCGTACTTCGGGATGGTTTGCCAATCCCAGATAATTGTTCAAACTCCAGCACAAAACTTCCTTACCTTGGAAAGTCATGCGAGCCTGAATTGGTCCCTCAAGTTTCGGGAACATGTAGTAACCATGGGCGAAATCAGCGTATTTGCCCAACGGTCCGAAATTTTCTAAACGTTTTTTGAAAATGTCCATCTGTTTTTTTTTTATTAATTTTGAATACAAAGATACAAAAAAAATTTGAGATATCCGAATTTCATTTTTTTTTCGTATCTTTGCAAAAAAAATAACTGCAAAATATGAACTCAAACAACATGAAACACCATCCCTCAAACAAAGCCCTAATAAGTTTAGGCATCATCATCGTGATCATCTCAGTCGTCATCAGCTTCATAATTTGGTGGAGCTCTATTGAGGTTGGACGTCTTGTACAAAATGCTTTGCTTGTTAGTCTTTTCGTCATTAAGATTGCCGTTACGATTCGGGTCGTTAAAATCGCATCTCATCAAAACAGAAGTAAACTTGATTGGGGCTGGCTGGCGTTTTTCTTTCCGGGAATTGCTTTGATTTTGATTGGGCAATCAAGAAAAACTAAAGGTTAAATACACAAACGAATATTATTTTAATTATGTCATTGATAAAATCTATTTCAGGTATTCGCGGAACCATCGGAGGTGTTGCCAATCAAGGCTTAACGCCTATGGATATAGTCAAATTCACTTCCGGATTCGCAACGTTTACAAAGAAAAAACAAAACAACGATAAACTCACTTTTGTGATTGGGCGTGATGCTCGTATTTCAGGCGAAATGGTCAATCATCTCGTTGTGGGTACGCTTTTGGGAATGGGCGTTGACGTGATTGATGCCGGACTTTCAACCACGCCAACCGTTGAAATGGCTGTAACGATGAGCAATGCCGATGGCGGTATTATTCTTACGGCAAGTCATAATCCCAAACAATGGAATGCCCTCAAATTGCTCAACGAAAAAGGCGAATTTATTTCTGCAAAAGATGGTGAAGAAGTGCTGAGATTGGCTGAAAATCCTGATGAAATTAAGTTTTCAGATGTTGATAATTTAGGGAGATATTCACAGGATTCTACGTTCATCCAAAAACATATTGATGCGATTTTGAACTTGCCGTTGGTAGATGTTGATGCCATAAAAAACGCCAATTTCAAGGTTGTTGTCGATGCTGTAAATTCAACCGGCGGCATTGCTATTCCCGAACTTTTGTCTGCACTTGGAGTCCATACTATTCCTCTGCATTGTACGCCAAACGGCGTGTTTCCGCACAATCCCGAACCTCTCCCCGAACATTTGAAAGATATTATTGAAGTTGTTGTCAGAGAAAAAGCTGATGTCGGATTGGTTACCGATCCCGATGTCGACCGTCTGGCAATCGTTTGCGAGGACGGAACATGTTTTGGTGAGGAATACACATTAGTTGCAATTGCAGATTATGTGTTGCAACATAAAAAAGGTAACACCGCCTCGAATCTCTCGTCAACACGGGCTTTACGCGATGTTACCGAAAAACATGGCGGACAATATTTCGCATCTGCGGTTGGCGAAGTCAATGTTGTCGACATGATGAAAGCACAAAATGCCGTGATTGGCGGCGAAGGTAACGGTGGTGTGATTTATCCGGATTTGCATTACGGACGAGATGCACTCGTCGGAATCGCCCTGTTTTTAAGCCATTTGGCGAAATCAAAAAAAACGTGTTCGCAGTTGAGATTCACTTATCCGAATTATTTTATCAGCAAAAATAAAATCGAACTCGAAAGAAATACGGATGTTGACAGTATTCTTGAGGGAATTAAAAACAAATACCAAAACGAAAAAATCAACGATATTGACGGCATAAAAATCGACTTCGCCGATGAATGGATACATCTCCGAAAGTCAAATACAGAGCCGATTATCCGGATTTATTCGGAAAGTCGATGCGAAACAACTGCCGAACATTTGGCAAAAAAAATCATAATAGATATTAAGGAAATTATTTCGTAACATGTATCTCGCCGGACATCTTTTAGCCTCTGTCGCTCTTGCCAAAGTAACTCACAAACCTTTGAAAATAGCGTTTTTCCCATTGGCAATTGCCGCAATGGCAGTGAACTTGATTGATGCCGATCATTTGATTTATTATTACCGCGATTCCGGTATTGGAAATTCGTTTTTGCTGCATCCGTTGCATCAAAGTTGGGCGTTTCTTGGACTCGCCATCTGCTTGCTGGCATTGGTTTTGAAGCAATGGCAAAATCTGATTTTCGGGATATTTTTTGCGTTGATGTTGCATTTCGGATTAGATGTTTTGGCAAACTTTTTCGAATACGATTTGAAAATTATTGTAGGATTCGAACTTTTTTGCATGGTGCTACTACTTGTACTGTTTCGAAAAGATGAACGAGCAATAAAATACATCTTGTTTTTCCTCAGTTTGTGGATGATTTGCAATGCCGTTTTAGGGTTTGAATCGTTTATTTTGCATTGGCAACCGCACGAAACACGAGGAATTTATTTGACCTCGGTGATCTTGAATTTGCTGTTTGTGGGAGCATTTTGGATATTGTTCGGTAAGGATCAAAAATTTGCTCCTGCAACGAACATAAAAAACCATCTGCACAATGACTAACCGAACGTTTCACAGTGTATTTTGGACAGGTCTCGAACGATTTGGAATGCAAATTTTTCAAGCCCTTTTCACTATTATATTAGCACGTTTATTATTGCCATCAGACTACGGTTTGATAGCGATGATTTTCATTTTTTTGATGGGCGGACAAATCGTGATTGATGCCGGATTACCTATCGCATTGATGCAAAAAAAGAATCCTACAGAAACCGATTTTTCAACTGTTTTTTGGTTCAATATAATGTCCGGATTGTTTTTTTATGGCATATTTTTTTTCTGTGCCACACCCATTGCCGATTTTTACGAACAGCCTTTGTTGAATCCGATTATTAAAGTAGCCGGATTAAATTTTATTGCTTGGTCGTTCGGACTTGTACATGCCACAAAATTAAACATCAATTTAGGATTCAAAAGACAAGCCTTTATTTCTATCACAGCAGTGATAATTAGCGGTGGAATCGGCATTATACTTGCTTATTACGGTTATGGTGTTTGGGCTTTGGTTACTCAATTTTTGATTAACAATACACTAAGAAGTCTGTTTTTTTGGTTATTTGGAATACGATGGCTTCCGAAATTTATTTTTCAATTTGCATCGTTGAAATCGCTTTTACCGGTAGGTTTTGCTTCTATTTTTGCTGCATTTCTGGATACAATTTACAAAAATATCTATGCGATTTTCATCGGAAAACGCTACTCTGCCGCTGAATTAGGTTTTTTTCAACAAGGTAATACGCTCAGTAGTTTGGTTACAGCACAAATCACATACGCCATTACCACTTCGTTTATTCCCTTGCAATCTAAACATCACGATTATCCCGACGAACAACAAAAATTATTCTTTCGATTTTTATCGCTTTTATGTTTCTTGATATTCCCGCTTGCTATACTTTTTCTCGTTTTGGCAGAGCCGTTTGTTTCATTCATATTGACTGAAAAATGGCTGCCAACAGTGCCCCTTATTCAAATTTTATGCCTATCGTTATTACTTTATCCGATTTCAGTCATCAACAATCGAATCTTGTTAGTCAAAGGACTTAGCAAACAACTTTTAACCATAGAATCCATCAAAAAAGCGTTCGGATTTATGGCGTTTTTTATCTGTTTGCCTCATGGAATTTCTTGGATTTGTGCATCTATCGGATTTTATGTTTTGTTTAGTGCAATTTTATCGATTATTTATTCGCAAAAAATACTTTCTATTCAATGGACAGAGCAATTAAAAATTGTTTTTCCAATACTTGGATTAGCAGTGTTTTCGGGAATTGCAGCATGGTGTGCAATGATGGGAGTAAAATTTTATGCTCCTACAAATGATTTTTTGAAATTGCTATGCGGCGGAATTTCAGGTATCGGAATTTATGTTCTGGGTGGGCATTTGCTGAAATTCAATGAAATCAGATTTGCATTGGATTACCTCAAAAAGAAACGTCCTTGAAATGTGTTTCGTTCCGCTAAACGTTTTTCGAATTGTAGCATAATTTGGTCGTTACGAATGCCTTTCCAAGCCGGTCGGACTTGAAATCTCGGCGGAACTTCGCCCGCAATGCGTTCAATAATAATGTTAGGATTAAGATGTTCGACAAAATCCACCACAAAATTTAGATACTCGTCTAACTCGAAAAACAGAGGCTTAAAATTTGGATCTTTTTCCAAAAATTGCTGTTCCATTTTGGTGTTTTTGATGATTTGCAATTGATGAAATTTGATGGAGTAAATCGGCAATTCGTTAATTTTATGAACTTGTGCCAACATTTTTTCAATCGTATCATCGGGCAAACCAAACACCAAGTGAATACCGATTTTTATACCCAAATTTGCGGCTTTGATAATCCAAAATTCGGCGTTTTCATAAGTGTGTCCACGATTGATCAACTTCAACGTATCGTTGTAGCACGATTGTACGCCGATTTCGAGCACAACATAATACTCTTTTGAAAGTTCGGCGATATAATTCAATTTTTCATCGTCCAAACAATCGCAACGCGTTCCGATAACCAATCCGACCACATCAGAATCGCTCAAAGCCTCTGCATACAAAGTTTTCAGCGTTTCAAGAGGTGCATAAGTATTCGAATAGGCTTGAAAATACGCTAAGTATTTTGTTGTACGTTTGTATCGAAATTGATGAAAAATTTTTCCTTCTTTTAGCTGTTGTGAAACCGATTTTTGAGACGTGCAATATGATGGATTGAACGCATCATTGCTGCAAAACGTACAACCGCCCTCTCCAACTGTTCCATCTCGATTCGGACATGAAAATCCCGCATCAATGGTCAGTTTTTGCAGTCTGCAACCGAATTGTTCGGTTAAATTTTTTGCATAATTGTTGTAATTGTACATGGTCTTGCAAAGATACAAAAAAAATCGTATCTTTGCAACATGAAACGTAAGCAACCATTTCTCCTATTCGGTACATTGTTTGGAATCGTGTGTTTCCGGACTTTGTTGGCATTTCAAGGGTTTGATTTGTGCGACGAAGGGTCTTACATAACCTTTTTTCAACAAATTTTCAATGCTCCGCAATCGGTTGAATACAATTTTTTGTATTGGTTTTCGGGAATTATTGGTGGAATTTGGCTGAAAATTTTTCCTGATTCAGGACTTTTCTCATTTCGGATATTAGGAATTTTAATGCATGTATTGAGTTTGATTTTACTCATTCTAATTTTCCGAAATCGGCTATCAGAACGGGTTTTAGCCTTGTCGTGTGTAGTAATCACTTTACTTTCCGATTATGGAATCATTGCATTCGGACACAATCATTTGGTGGTTGTTTTGAGTTTGCTGACGTTTTATTTTTTGATCAAAGGCATAGAGCAAAACCGTTGGCTGATGCTGGTTTTGGCAGGTTACACTCTCGTTTTTATTGGGTTTTCGAGATTGCCGAGTTTTACGCTTTTAGCGTGGATTCTACTGATTCCAATGTTTTCAAACGATTGGAAAAAAAGTTTGAAACAAATCGGATTGGTTTGTATTGGGCTTGTGGCGGGCATTTTAGATGTTTTCTTAATCATGTGGTTTTTCGGACATATTGAGATTTTCACAAACAGCATTTTTACCATGTTTAACATCGCGAATCACGCCGAAGATTTGCATGGTTTGCGACAGTTGACCTCTATAATTGTTCAAAGTTACCAATCTATCGGAAAATATGCTGTTTTATTGATTGGACTTGTCGGATCGATGTTTTTGATTTCACATTTTTTCAAAAAACAACGATGGATAAGTTATCTATGTGCGATATTTATTTTTGGGGCTTTCCGTTTTTGGATGCAAGAACGATCGTATATTTTTTGCCTCTATGCATTCTGTTTTTTAGCGTTAGCACTGCTGTTTTGGAAAATTAAAAACAAAGATAAAAACTTACAACGATTGATTTTAGGTGCAATCATCATGATGATTTTTCTACCTTTTGGAAGCGATGCTTACATTGGAAATATGGGTGAAAACAGCATTTGGTTAGCCATTCCGTTGGTTCTTTATTTTGGATTTTCACATGTCGAACAATCGCCTGTACTTCATCTAACAAAACAATGTTTTTTTGGTGCTTTTTTGTCTGCATTTTGCGTTGTGCAATGTTACAAAATCGCCAATCAGTCTTACTTTGACAAAGGTTCTCGTTTTGAAAAACGCTATGCAATTCATCACCCGATTACAAAAAATATCTACACAACAAAATTTCGTGCAGATTTGATGAATGAACTTATTCCTGTGCTAAAACAGTATATTTCTCCAAACGATTATGTGTTGGCGTTTGAGCATATTCCAATGATTCATGCTATCACAAAAAGCAAGCCCTATCTCTATTCACCATGGCTTTTTCAAGATGGCACAGTGATTTCCGGATATTTTTTGCGAGCTGAGCAGACGCTTCCGTTGCCGATTGTTGTGAAACAACATTTTGAAAATTTTCTGCATTGGTCGACTCCGCAAGACGATTATTATGCCGAGAATAAACCCAATACATATTCACGTAATTCAGCACGAATAGTTGCATTCAATAAGTTTCTGAAACTACACAATTATCAAGAAGTTTGGGGCAATGATTATTTTTCGATTTGGATTACCAAACCATGATATTAGCATTTTTTTGAAAAAAAATGTAAAAAAATACAATAACATTCCAATCATAAAAATTTCATTTTTTTTTAGTATCTTTGCAAAAAATTACCCAAAATGACTAAACGCATCTTTCTCACCGTTATCCTCCTTTTCCCGATGGTTTTTCAAACTGTTAGCACTTCGGATTTACGTGCTTACGACCGAAATACATCATTTGGTTTGTCGCAAAACAGCGATTTTTCTCAAAAATTTAAAGATCTTTCTATTTCAGAGCTTTATCAAACGGCACATCGATACGACACTAACAAGCATTTTGACACCGCGTTGTTTGTCTATAATTTGCTGATCCATACGCCGGTACAAGATACGGAACATCTGTACATCGTTAAAGCACTGAACAATGCTGCGGTGATTTATTTGCGATTGAGCCATTTTCGCAATGCTTATGATTTTTTAATTAGAGCCCTGCTTTTGTCGGAAAGCATACAGTCGTCGCCACATGAGGAGGCTAAAATTTACAATAATTTGGGGAGTGTTTACAAGTATTTTGATCAAGATGACATAGCTCGGCTGCATTATCTGAGATCTTTGGATTTGTTTGAGGACAGTATCGTTATGGCACTTGTGCTGAGTAATGTGGGAGAAACTGAGTTCAAACTCGGAAATTTAGACAGTGCAGAGTACTACATCAACAAGGCGTTGCAACTTAGTAGGCGACAGAACAATGCTCATTCTCAAACGATTTTGAAACTCAAGGCTTTGTTTTGCCAAAGCAATCAGCGGTATGATTCGGCGTTTCATTATTATGGTCTTGCTTTGGCGGAGGCAAAGAAAGTGAACGACCGAGAAAAAGAGGCTCAAATTTTAGCCAATTTAGGTCATCTTTTTTTTGAAACCAAGAAAATAGATTCGGCTTTATTTTATTTAAACTTGTCGAACACTCTTGCCAAAGAACATGATTTCCTTGCCATTGTGGAAAGTAACTATCTGATTTTGTCCGATATAGAATTTTCGAGAGGGCATCACAAAAATGCTTTTCAGCATTTGCAACAGCATCTTGCCTTGAAAGAGTTGGTTTATGGTGTGGATATATTTGGTGAAATCAATCAAATACAGCATCTTTACGAAGTTTCGAAAATCAATCAGCAAATTGAACGATTGGTTATCGAACAGCAAGTGAAACAGAAAACCATTCATTTTCAGAGAATTGTGCAGTTGATTTTGCTTGTAGTTTTGTTGCTGGTGATTGCCGCTTTAGTCTTTTTCTTTTTTCAAAACCGACGATTGAACAGGGCTTATCACACCTTGTTCGAAAAGAATATGGAACTTATTGAATTTCACAATAAAACCGACAATCCTTTAGAGAAATACAAAAACCGTTCTCTCACCGACGATACGCAGAAAGAGCTTTTAGAGCAAATTTTAGCCATTATGGAGGATACTGCTATCATTTGCGATACGGAATTCTCAATCAATAAGTTAGCAAAACTTGTGCAGTCGAATGAGGCGTATGTTTCGCAAACTATCAACACCGCTTTTCAGAAAAATTTCCGTTCGTTTCTAAACCGTTATCGCATTCGCGAGGCACAGCGATTGATTTCCGAATTAGACACCTCCAAATACACCCTCGAATTAGTTGGTCAGCAGGTTGGTTTCAAGTCTCAGAGTGCTTTTCGGAATGTTTTCAAGGAGATCACCGGGATTACTCCGCATTTTTATTTGAAGTCAGTTCAGGGGTAAAATAAGCCTCATTTTTCTTTTTCGCCGTCTAATTTCCGAATTAGGCGACGAATTTATTTGGTGGTTCAAAAAAACAGTGTATCTTTGCAGTCGAAAAAATAAAAACCAAAATAAAATGAATACAACTGTTATGAAAACAAAAACCAACCTCAAAACCCTTGTAGCATGTGCTGCAATGATCTTTTTATGCTTTTTCTCACAAAAAGCAAACGCTCAATCAACTGCTTGGACAGAAACTTTTGACTCTTGGCCGCCGGATGGATGGACTATCACCCCCGATCCAGGATGGAGAGCCGCAAGTGCTGTTGGATGGACACATCGCACACTCGAAACTGCATATGCTCCAATGGGTAACCCCGGAAATTTCTACTTAATCACTCCGGAGATGATCGTACCGAACGGAGCAGTAGGTGCAACCTTTAGTTTTCGGTTCCAGGCGATAGGTGCCGGAGGTTATTCGAGCCCTGAATATGTCTACTTATATGAAGCCTCCCCTACCATTCGGATATCAAGAAACAGTACTGAAACAGAAGATTTTACGCAGACCATTCTGAGATTTACTGATAGAAATCCGCAAGCAAACGACTTTCATATTACATCAGGCGAATGGTATACGGTAGAGATATCGTTGGATGCCTACGCCGACGGACAGCCGCTTTATATTGCAATCCATCAACCTGGTGGCAATTTGGGGTGTCCCATATTTATTGATGATGTTTCCTTTAACCCCGGATTTGCTATACCATCGGGCTACCATACCGGTGATTTTCAGGTTATTAGCAACATGGTTACAAACAACGGACTGCCCGTAAATATCAACAGTTCGAATCCGGTTTCCGATTGGTTTCCTTTGGTTCAATGGGACAATTCGACTCCACGTCGGGTTACATCAATGTCCAGTTGGGATAATCAAGCTAACGGCACGTACGGGGTTATTTCCTTAGTGGGATTAAGTTCGTTAAACGAAGTAGTTCTCATTCAAACCTGCAATAACGGAGGCAGCAGCGGAATTATGACCGGAATAGATATAACCGGACTACCGGATATGTATATGTGGATTCAGGCAGTTGTAAATAATGCTGTGTTTGTAGAAGACCCGAGCAATAAGGGGCAATACGTCTATACGTTTCCGTATGCGATCTCGACCGATGGCACGATTGAGACCGATCCTGCGAACAGAGGAGCAACGTTCACGACCGGTACAAATTCGACCATGAGAGTTATAGAAAAACGCAACGAATGGATCGCTTTTATTCCGATGATCCCTGCTTCGAAAAACCAATACCTGCAGATCGATTTTCGTAACATTACCTACGAAGATGCCCCAACCCCGCCGGTAATCTCTGCAGCAGAACCACCCGAGGGCTTTGTGGGCGTACCTTATAGTTATCAGTTTGAGGCAAGTGGCGGAATCCCATCGACAACCACCTGGAGTGTGGTCTCCGGTTTCGGTAACTTACCCGACGGCTTGGAGCTTTCGTCAAGCGGATTGCTTTCGGGAACTCCCACCACAGCCTCCCCCTATCCGTTTATCTTGCGGGCAAGCAACGGCGTAAGTCCCGATCCTACAGGAAATTACATGATCAACATCAATCCGGTCGTAGCACCTGCCATCACCACCACCGAACTGCCAAAGGCTATGGTAAACGTAGCTTACAACCATACGGTGAGTGCCACAGGAACTGCACCCATTACCTGGTCGTTCGACAATTTGCCTTCAGAACTAAGCGGCGAACTGTTTATCAACGGTAACACCGGTGTTCTCAGCGGAACTATCTACACAGCAGGCACATACCAAGTTACCGTAGTGGCAAGCAATATGTCGGGGACACCCGCCACGAGAACCTTCACGCTGACGGTAGACCCTTACAGCGAGTTCTGTCCGTCGGCTGTGGCAAACATCAACCGACTGATTAAAGACAACAATTTAGATGCAACATTGGACGCCCCCTCAACCTGGAACTTTGCAACGTTTACCGGAAGTCCTATCCCGCGTCAGCTTACAGGATTGATGTTGATGAATAGAAGCTTGACCGGAGAGGCTTACTTTGAAGACTTGCCGAGATTGGAATATCTGTATATTCAAAACAATCAACTGACCGGATTGCATATCTCCAACTGTTCGGTGATAGAGTTTCTAAATTGCAGCTCTAATCGCCTTAGTAGCTTGGATATCACAGCCGTAGGGAATGCCGGATGGGGTGAGTATGGCTTGACTCTGGACAATCAGCGAGTAGACGTAACGCTTACCGAAGAGGAAGGAGTGGAAGGCACTTACACCCTCGAAATTCCACTGAACAACCCGCGTTTTATCGGATGGGGCACTTGGTGGGACTGGTGTGAACAGAACAGTTCCTGTCACGGTGATATCTCTTACAGCAGCGGCGTGTTGCAAAGTACAAACAACGCAACAGAGAATGCCCATTTTGAAGTTGATGTGGTCAAACCGAGTCATGTTCCCGGCGTTATCCGCATAAGAGGCGACATCTATTTCACCTATATTGATGCTTTGCAACCACCCACCATCACCACGACCCAAGTACGTACAGGCGTGGCACAAGTGCCATACGAGCAGACCCTTGTGGCAAGCGGAGCAGACCCCATCACCTGGGCATTGCACGAATCGTCGCTACCCAATAACTTGTCCCTGTCGACTGAGGGCGTGATTTCCGGAACTCCGACTGAGGAGGGCGAATTTACCTTTACCGTAAGGGCAACCAACCAAAAAGGGCATCAGGACAAAGCCTACACCCTCAAAATCTTTCCGGAAGGAACACTTTACGACCCGATAGCCGTAGACGTGATCAACGCATTGATCCAAAACAACGGACTTGACAAAACCCCCGCCACTTCCTACGCCGAAATTCCCTCCGACTGGAATATTGCAAATTGGGATGAGGGAACCCCCAAACAATTGATCGGATTTACTTCGGGAAGTTACCAATATCCTATGTACGGTGTGGCGTCTTTTGCGGGCTTATCCGCACTGCGATCGTTACGATTGCAAGACAATGCCCTTACAGGCTTAGACTTGCGAGGTGTTGATGTGGAGAATTGGACAGAAGGTGCTTTCCAGGGAGGGGATCAGTCCATGTGGCTCAAACTTGCCCGCATGCAGGCTGCCGACCCTTTTACCGTTGAAATACCGTTTGGTGCTCAGCCGACTTTCGGAAACACGGCGTTCTCGTACAACATGGCTACAGGCATTTTGAGCAGTACCGATGAATACCAAACGAGTGTCAGCTATAACGTTCCGGTAATTGTTGATCTGCATGTAACCAAAGACCTCAGTTTGAGCGGATGGATCAATATCTCCTCCTATAGCAAAATAGATGAATACGACCCTATAGCCGTAGCGAAAATCAACGCTTTGTTCGATAACAACGACGACAACAAGGCTTTGAGCAAGGTTGTGGACTGGCAGGGCATACCCATCACCAAAAACGACCCTGAGGGTTGGGAAGGTGCCTACCTCGTGGAGTGGGATTATGAATCGCCCAGAAGGCTGAGGAGGTTTGGACCTGTGAATGAATGGGAGACTTTACCCCAATCGGTGGGTATCTCGGACGATGAGCCTTTCTTGACCGGAGAGGTCGATTTTTCGGGCATCACCTTTACCACAGAAGATGAGGGAGCAAAGGTCAATTTCTCGGGAACGAGCATAACCGCTCTGAATGTGTCGGGCAATACCAACCTGACCGAAGTGATATGCCAATGGAACGACTTCTATGGCACCGGCAGCACCTCCAACCTAACGAGCGTGAACGTAACGAACAACAACGACCTGAAAGGCATACGCATCACCGATCACGAAAACCTGACCACCTTGGATCTTGCCGGCTGCAACAGTTTGGAGTATGTGCTGGCACACGGAAATAGCCTGACCACCGTATCGAACCTGACAGCGGTACGCACTACGCTCAAACACTTGAGGCTGCAAAACAATAACCTGACCACCCTGAGCCTGCAAAACTTCCCTCTTTTGGAAACTCTCAGTGTCGCCGAAAACCTGCTGACGTCGCTGACCTTGAGCAGTTGTCCGGAATTACAATACCTGCATTGCCATGAGAACAAGCTAAGTGCTTTGGACTTAACCGGCATCTATCTGTACGAAGGTTACGATCCGGGCTGGGAGTACATGTACGGCAGTTTTAGTGGATGGGGGCAACAGGTAGACCTTACCCTTGCCGAAACCTTACCAAATGTATACACTTTCGCCATAGACCTTAACGATGTTAGTTTCTCGGCGTATGGTGAATATGACTGTGAATATGCGAACTGTACGTGGTACGGTGGTGAGATAGGAGAATTCTGTTACCTCACCTATACCGGTGGTATTTTGAGCAGCAAGATTCACCCTACAACAGATGAGCTTTTACCGTGTATGGGTTTCGAGGTGGTAACCAACTCGATGCAAGACCACAAGCTGAAAGGTACTATGATCTTGACCTATACCGATGACCCTATATTGCCGGTAATCACCACTACCACCTTGCCCGACGGCAAGATAGACGTGGTCTACAACGCAACCCTTGAGGCTACGACCAATAAAATTCCGACTTGGAGCATTGCGGACGGCGGCAACCTACCCGCAGGTCTCTCCTTAAACCCCGCAACCGGCGTCATTTCGGGAACACCGATACTGCCTGCCGGACTTTACGAATTTACCGTAGAGGCGACCAATGCAGCGGGTACAGCCACCGAAGACCTATCCATTTTCATTGAATCCGTAGACGTGCCGGTGATTACCACCACCGAACTTCCGGAAGGCATGCAAGGCGTATACTACGAATACACGTTGGAGGCTACCAGCACGGTAGAGGTTACGTGGGCGGTGCATAGCGGCAGTCTGCCTCCGGGCTTGGAGTTAGACCCCGAAACCGGCGTCATCTCCGGAACACCTACGACCATCAACACCTACACCTTTGAGGTGGTGGCAGCCAATGTGGGCGGCAATAGTCAACCGCAGGAATTGAGCATCGAGATAGAGGCAATCACCTACTGCCCCGATGCCGTAGCGGCAGTCAATACCCTGATTCAGGATCACGGCTTAAGCTGGGCTTACGACAGTCCGGGAAGTTGGTCGTCGACTTACGTAACTTGGAACACCAACAAGCCCCGCGAATTGATTAGGTTAGACGTGAGCTTTCAAAACATAACCGGTCATATTACCGCTTTTGCGGGATTGACCACCTTGGAATCCTTTCAGATTAGACAAAACAATGGCATCCTCTCCGTAGACGTTTCGGGCTGTACGGCTTTGCAAGCGTTGAACATTCAAGACGGATTGCCCAATTTAGTTTCCCTCAATGCGTCGGGCTGTGTTGCTTTGGATAGAATGTACTGGGAAGGGGCAGTGGAAACAGGATTGACATTTGGAAGCCATACCTCGCTAACAACCTTAGACCTGTCGGACTGCTCGGCGTTGCAAACGCTGACCATCGGAACGACAGGCACCATCATACCCCTTTCTACACTGAACCTTTCGGGATGCACGGCTTTGAAAACCCTTAATCATCGCGGTAGCAGCCTGTCGCAGTTGAACCTCTCCGCCCTCCCCAACTTGGAGACCCTCGAAGTGCGAAGGAGTAACATCGCCACATTAAGCATCAACGGACTTGCGAAACTGTCGCGAATCGACATCTACAACAACGACCTGCTTACGGAAGTAACGGTATCGAACCTGACTGCTCCGGTGCAGTGCACTTTGAATTGCCAAAACAACGATAATCTGACCAAACTGACCGTAACAAACTTGCCTAATTTCGAAATTATCGATGCACAAAACAATGCATTGACCGAGTTGATTGCAAGCAATCTGCCTCAGCTGTATCGCTTGTCGTGTCAGAATAACGAGTTAGTCTCTTTAGATATGAGGGAGGTCGGCTCCACGAAAAACTGGTACCTGTACTGTCAGTACAACCGTCTGACGTCCTTGAATCTCACCGGCGTATCCACGTTGAGCTCCATACATTGCAACAACAACCGCCTCACGGCATTGGATTTGTCGTCGCTCAACCTGTCGGCACTTCACGACGAGTATTCTCGAATCAACGACCAAAGCCCTGAGATAGACCTATTTGAAGACTTAGACAATCAGGGCACATTCACGGCTCACCTAACGTTGAACTCGCCCGAGCAGTTAGCCACCGGCATCAGTTATGCCTCAGGCGTGCTGAGCAGTACGGACAGGGACGTGACTACAAGTCCGTTCAGCGTTGTGGTAGGCACACCGGCATTCGTATCCGGACGCATGAGCGGCACCCTGCACTTCACCTATTACAGCGATGCTGTGCCTCCTACCATCACCACACCGGCAACTTTGACCGCCGGAGGGGTTGGCATGACCTATCAAGCCACCCTTGCGGCAAACGGCACCGAACCTATCACTTGGGACGTGGCATCCGGCAGCAGCCTACCCAACGGCTTGACCATAGAGGCAAGCACCGGCATCATTTCCGGCATACCGACCGTAGCCGACAACTACTCTTTCACCATTGAAGCAAGCAACACGGCAGGAACGGATACCCGAACCTTTTCGCTGTTGATTAGAGATTGCGATATCGCCGTTACGCCCGCTACCCCATGGGTTGAGAATTTTGAGAACCCGACCTTCCCTGCACAATGCTGGAGTCATATTGATTTTGCGGGCTCCTACAACTGGCAACGGCAGGCATACGTAGGCTACGGCACGGAATCGGCAGCAGCCTATCACGGTGTAAACATGGAGAACAATTCGCCAACCACAGATATACCGCAGGAAAGTTGGTTGATTACGCCGCCCATCGAACTACCGACTCAGGGCGAATACGTCCTCGAATTTTGGTCGAGAGTCTCGCAGTACGGCACGCACACCAGCAATGCCTCCGTCTACGTATCTACAACGACCAACGAGAAAGACGCTTTTGTTGCGGTTCTTAGCGATGTGATAACGGTGAGCGGTAGCGGTACTTCTTGGCGTCGAGTAACCGTTCCGCTGGCAAACTATGTCGGCGAAACCGTCTTTATCGCTTTCCAATATGCAAGTACACATCAAGCCAATTCGGCGTTCCAGTGGTGGATTGATGACGTTACCGTGAGGGAAAAACCGATGGAACTGCTGTCGGTTACGCCCGATTACGATGCGACCAATATCCCCATCACGCCCACGGTTCAGGCAAGATTCAGCACAGAGATACAGGCGGTGAGCAGCCTTACGAATTTAGTTACTTTTGGTGATGTTCAGGTTACTCCGACCATCAACGGCGATGTGCTCAACATACCGGTTCCTGCTCCGGGCTATCTCAACTATAACACCGCATACACCATAGAGATTCCTGCAAACGCTATACAGGATATTCGCGGTTTTTCCACTTATGAGGAACCCATTGTGTGGACGTTCACCACACGCGAACTGCCTACGGCAACAGAGATTGTAGGTGTTGAGCCTTTGGCAAACGCACGCAACGTTCCGCTGAATACACCCATACGGTTGACTTTCAACAGACCCGATGTAACGATAAGCAACTGGACAGGCATCACCATTGGAGGCGTTGCCATCACCGCTGTACCAACCGTTGACGGATTTACGATGACCATCCCGCACAACGGTCTGGAGTACAATACCACCTACACTGTAACCATTCCGGCAAACAGCATTGATGGCGTTCCTTACGACCACTCGTGGCAGTTTACAACCACCTGTGCATTGTTGACTGAGTTTCCATTTATCGAAACGTTCAACATCTTAGACCATGATGGAGTTCCACCCGCATTCCCGCTAAGCTGTTGGGATATTTTCAGCACCAAAGGGGATGCGAATTGGTTTTATACTTCTGCCGACCTTGGACGTGCGGAACATCTGTATTTGGCGAGTGGTGTAGGAGAAAACGAGTCTTGGATGGTTACACCCAAATTCAAATTGCCGGCATCGGGACGTTTTGTGCTCGAATTTGAATCGGCAATCGACCGCCCAAATTTTTATGCTAACGGAAGCACAAGCAGTATCTACGTTTCGAAAGGGGCACCGAATCCGGAATTGGGTGACTTCGAACCGGTGTATACCCTTTCGGGAACGGACGTAGACGACAGCTATCAACTGCTTTCCATACCGCTCGACGACTATCTGGGCGAGGAGATTTATCTCGCATTCCGTTACTACACACCGGGAGTCGCAAACAGTCACGGTTGGTGGGTTCGAGAGGTGTTTGTGTATGATTTGGACGATATTGATGTGAGTGTGGATAGCCTCGTAAGACCTTGGTCGAACATCAATCTGCATGACGAAGAAGAAATACGGGTTTGGGTGACCAATCGCGGCACACGCCCCATTCCGGCAACGGATTTGACTTTCGAACTTTGGATCAACGGTGAGCATAAGGCAACCGAACCCTATATCAACACCGGCAATCCCAACAAGACCGACATACAGCGTCTGACAACCGATCTCTACCAAAGAGTATTCCGTTTCGACCATCCCGCTGACCTTGCGGCTACCAACGACTACGAAATTACCGTGAAGGCAGTGCTTGCCAACGACCGCGACCTCGACAACAATACCCATACGGCAACCGTAACCAACAAAACGCTCGACTTGCCTTGGATCGATCGCTTTGGTGAAGCCTTCCCGCCCCCTCGCTGGGATACCGTTCGCAACAACCTCAACGGCAGAAGTTGGAAAACAGTAGAAGGCATTGAATACCGCGACCACCACGCCGAATGCAGCGAGGGCTTGATAGAAACAGCGAGCGATGCGTGGCTAATCACTACGCCCATACGCATTCCGCAAAGAGACGGCAGAGCGGGACAATATCTGCTCGAATTTATATCGACTGTCAACAGTGCACATTTGACAACCGAAACTTACGCCGTATACGCTTCGACCCTAAACTCCACAGATACCAACGACTTTGAGCAAATTTTCTTGGTTGCCGGCGACGGTATTGGAAACAACGAAATCGACAGATGGCAAACTTTTAGCATCGGCTTAGACCAATTCTCAGGTGAGGATGTACGCTTTGCGTTTGTGGTCAAAGGCAGAGGCAACGGACGTTGGCGTATCGACAATGTGACGGTGTTTGATGTCGATGCCGAATTGGCAGCCATCATCAACCCGACTACTGCCGAAAACCTGACGGCAGTTGAGGAGGTGAAAGTGCTCATCAAAAACAACGGCGGACGACCCTTATCGGATTTCCGCCTGAAACTCGACCATAACGGCGTGGAGCAGGCTATCGAATCGTATAGCGGCACCATTCCCGCTAAGGGCGAGGTAGAATATACCTTCACCGCAACCGTAGACCTTTCGGCAAACCAAGCCCATCTCATCAAGGTTTCGATTTTGGATGTGGAAGGCGACGGATTTCCGGCAAACGATACCCTCAACAAACGCGTGATTACCGCTCCTGTGGGGACTTTGGTCAATCTGTACGGCTACAAAGCCTACGGCTCGGGAAGTGCTCCGCTTGACTTTGTGAAATTTACCAACTACGATCCGGAAAGCGTAACTGCGATTGAACATAACTATATCTTTGCCGATGGCGCTAACATGATGCTTTCCGGCGAATATGTGAACGGTTTTTACTACGGTTATACGATGGAAATGCAGCCTTTGGGCGGACGATTGGTCAATTTTGTGAAAGTTGCAATGTTGGAAGAACCTTGGGTAGACGTATTGGCTATGCCGATTACCACCGATCCGGCGACGGATATGACTTATTGCCATGAAACCCGCACGATGTACGCCATTAACGGAAATTCGTTGGGTATTGTGGATATGGAAACCGGAGCCATAATGTTGGCAAACACCTTTAACAGATGGCTTTTCGCCATAGCCGCCGATCTCGATGGCACCTTGTATGTCATTGATGAGTATGCTAATCTGTGTAAAGTCAATAAAAATCCGTATGCTCTTGAGATTCTCTTTAACACCAACGCAGGACCGGCACCGGAATATACCCAGTCGATGGCATTCGATCATCACAGCGGAACCCTATTTTGGGCAAAACAGGATATGTATATGGGAGGCTTGTTTGAAATAGATATTGAGGCACAAACCTCTATCCGTAGAGGTACTGTGGGCGGAGGCAATGGCGATCAGATCGTCGGTATGTATGTACCTTACATCGCACCGGTAGAAATCGTCCAACTGCATCCTGAGGATGAAGCCGAGGACGTGAGCATCACCGCAACCATCATGGTTGAGTTCAATATGGATATTACGGCTGTCGACCTTTCGGGAATAACCCTCAACGACGAGCCGGCAACGGCTGTTGTGAACAGGCACGTCCTAATCATCAATAACCCCGGTCTCGACTACGATACGGAGTACACCGTACACGTTCCGGGTGGTACCATTGAAGACTATGCTGCTGATATCGAATGGACGTTCCATACCGAACTCCCACCGATAACCGTCACCTCTGTAACCCCCGAAGACGAGGCTATAGACGTGGCACTTGACGCCGAGATAGCGGTAATTTTCAGCCGTAACATCACCGGCACCGCAGAAGGGGTTACCCTTAACGGAATAGACGTTTCGGCAAGCATCGAAGACAACAAATTGGTTGTAAGTTCCACTCTGAACTATGGTATTCTGTATGAGGTATTTGTGCCTGTTACTGCAATTGATGGTTATAGTGGCGATGATATCGAATGGACATTCACAACGATGCTGAGACCGGTAGAAATTACCTCTCTCACGCCCGCAGATGATGCTACCGACGTTGCACTTGATGCAACAATTTCGGTACTCTTTAATCAAGGAGTAACCGGTACGCCGGACGGCATTACCCTCAACGGCGAGCCTGTAACTGCCAGTTTGGTAGCCCCAAGAGATGCTTACAACACCTTGTTGATAGAGCATGACGGGTTAGAGTATGCAACCACGTACACCGTGTTGGTTCCGGCGGGCGTTATCGACCGTTATGAGGAGCCTATTGAGTGGTCGTTTACCACTCTGCCTGTGCCGATAGCCGTTGAGTTTACCACACCTTTGCATGAGGCTACCGATGTTGAGATTACTACCGAGATTTCGGTTACGTTCAATCAGGACATCACCGGCTCGATGGCAGGCATCACCATCAATGGCAACGATGTATCGGCAAGTGCCGGCATCACTGACAACAAGTTGACCCTCTCGCATGGCGTTCTCTCTTACAACACGCTGTATACTGTACGCATTCCTGTAGGAGCGATTGACGATTACGCTCAAATCATCGAGTGGTCGTTTACCACCGAGATAGAGCCGTTGGCTTTGGTTAGCACGGAGCCTGAGGGCATCGATGTAGAGATTAACGCACCGGTGAGAGTAACGTTCAGCAGAGCGATTAGTCTCCTCAGTCAGGACGATATCACCGTCAATGGCAACCCAACGGCAGCCTCTGCCAACGGTAGCGTTCTAACACTGACGCACGGCGATTTCGCTTTCGATACCGAGTACACGGTATACATTCCTGTGGGCACCATCGCCGACTATGCTGACCCCATCACGTGGACGTTCACCACGCGAGTGGCACCTACGGTGATTGGAGTCGTGAACACCGTTCCGACAGACGATGCTACGAATGTAGCCATCAACACAGCAATACAAGTCCTGTTCGACATGCCTGTAACCGCTGCCGCTGATATATTGGATAAGATAACCATCGACAACGGTATTACCGTAACCAATGCTACTACTGTTGGCAGTATATTGACTATCGTTTACGATGGCGAGTTGGCTTATGCCACGACGTATACTGTGGAAATGGATGCAGGTGCTATCGAGGGCTATGATGAGATTGTAACGTGGTCGTTTACCACCCGCAACGAGCCTGTAACGCTACTGTCGACTGTACCCGAATCCGGTGCAACGAGCGTACCCATCACCTCGTCCTTAACAGCGACATTCAGCAAAGCGGTAACTTCGTCCAACAGTTTGGCAGGCATCACCGTCAACGGTTTCCCTGCCACCGCAACGATCGACGGTGCAGTCGTAACCATCTCACACGGTCAGTTTGCCTACTCGACCAGCACCGGGGTTGGGATCCCCCCAA
>Ga0099364_10001486_pt1 | contig 38536 bp, 33 predicted proteins | sample TergutTh196P3_FD_73070 | JGI IMG/M metagenome (GOLD analysis project Ga0099364, IMG submission 73070) | Microcerotermes parvus P3 segment gut microbial communities from Pointe-Noire, Republic of the Congo - Th196 P3 | ecosystem: Host-associated > Arthropoda: Insects > Digestive system > Gut ... | reverse complement strand
GGAACAGGCTCGCCTGATTGGGCATATAGCGATAAGTCAGGTTGCGAACCATGGAAAAAACCCTGTCGACCACTGTAATAAACGGTACCCTGAATTCCTTGTAGTCCCTGAGCATTTCGTTTAAGCCGTAAACCCGCCACATCATGCGAACAGGGGTTTCCAGTATGTCATCGTGCCTGGCATTGCCCAAAAGCACCATGGCTGCATTCGTCAGCCTGCCATCAACCATGAGGCGGATTCCTGTAAGGAATTCCTCATCGCTTTGCCTGTCAATCTCTCTACTGATATGCTCGCGATTATGCTTTGCCTTGTAGTTTTCCCGGGCAATCTGAATGGCATCCTTGTCCAGTTGGTGGATGCCGGAGCGTTCAATTACCTGTCTTGACCAGTCACGCCTTGCTTGTCCGCGCAGACGATCCATTTCTTCCTGCGACAAAGCGCTGAGTGACTCGCCGTTTCTGCCATACCAGTGCCCTTTCCATGCGGTCGGAACTGCTGTCACGGCTGCAGGGACTTTGAACATGACTATGCGCCTGTCATTGTCATAGACCTCGAAAATATCGGTAAAACTTATCCCGCCAGTGGTATTTTGCGCTATTTCGTGCTTGAGTTTTTCCAGGCCATGTGTATCACGGTAATTTGTACCAACAATTTCTTTCGTCCTGTTATTGACTCCGAATACAAGCCAGCCATGCTGCAGGTTTTTGAGGTTTGCCTCATTGCTGAGTGCGGAAAAATACTGCCCTATTTCGTGTTGTTTGTAGTCATTGGATGCCTGCTTGAACTCAATGATCTCATTTTCCCAGTTGTTGATGAGTCTGTGCAGGATTTGAAGTCGCTCAGAGTTCATAGTGTGTTCAGAAACTGTCATTTGAGTTCTCCTATATTTTCGCCAGCACATCGGAGAAAAGCTCAGAGTTGTGCCTTACACCATCATCAAGGTCAATCTGAATGCGCATGTCGGCAAGATGATGCACTTTTTCCTCAAATTCGCTGACATCCTGCAACTGTTCCGTCAGTTTACCCAGTAGTCTGGACAGGCGTAGCGCGCCATCGCATACAGGTTTATCTGCTTTGCACGGAAATCGAGGTCTCCGCAATTTCACGAACAAGCTCTTCGTTACAACCATGGCAAGCCTTCTATAGCAGGCACGAGCAAGCTTGGAAACCTTCCGCTCTGTTGGATATTGGAACAGGCTATCCTTTTGAACGAATTCAATTATCCTGTCAGTGGATTTGCGCTCCATGTAAAGCTTCGAAACAATCCGTATTTCATAAAACAGGAACTGCTCCGCTGTTAAGCTACTATTGTATTGAGGTGAAGCGCCTATAAACATCATTTAAAAAAAAAAAAACACAAGAGCAATTGACGGATTAATGTATTGTGGTAAAAGTTACGCTGTGCTGTCTCAGGTGGATGTGCTTGTGTTAAATGTAAAATATTGAATAAATAACGAATTCCGGGACAAACTTTCAACCATGATTTTTTGGGAAGCGATTTCAAACCAACCGATGCTTCCATGAATACAGGAACTCTACATCCAGAATGCTTAATTATAATGGCAAAGTACTGTTAAATCATTCACATATTAAGAGCATTTACTCACAAAACTTTTTTTTGACAAAGCATTTCAAACTAAAGTCTGAAGCATCAAAAATCTGTAATATTTTTCCTGCATCGTGCATCAGTGTCAGTCCAAATTGCCTTTGTTTTCTCCCTGGTGCTCACAAACCAGAGCAGATTGATGGCGTATTGTTGAAAAAATTTGTTTCCTGTCGACTTGAGAGAAGCCTTCGTATGAAAAAAGAATCCCCCTCCTTCTTGCCTTTGCCGCTGTAACGCTGACAGTCCTTCTATCCTGCTCGCAGGAAACACCAAGGGCTACATTAACGCCCGAAGAAGAAATAAAACAACTACAGGGTAAAACATACGGCAACCATGATCCAAAAGAAGATACGTGGAATCCTGTAGAGCCCCGCTATTTCCGGCACGGCAAGTATGCTTGGCATGACTGCAATAGCGTGCGTTTTCATTTTCTCCAGCATCACCTACAATTTTTTCACCCGACTCGCTCGCCTTCGTTCCAGTTTATGGAACGACAAGTATGGTGGCTTGAAAAGCATTTTTAAAATGACAAAAGAAATCATTGCAGATCGATGCTGTATGTAACTCAATGTAACGATTTTGCGCATTTTACTCACACAGAAGCAGTTCTGCTTTATTCTTGAGTACCACCGAAACCTGCAAAAACAGACCTCATGAATACCCTCCTGATTGATGATGATTCTGACCTGTACACCCTGCTGAATGAGTATCTGCTTCAGCAGGGAATTCTCTGTACGCACGCTTCTGACCCCAAAGAAGGGCTGGATTTACTTGCCCGGAAAAATTTTGATGCTGTCATGCTTGATGTGATGCTTCCTGGCATGAATGGATTTGAAGTGCTTCGTCGACTGCGCAACGATGAAAAACACGTAATGCTGCCGGTGATCATGCTGACGGCAAGAGGCCGGGAGGCCGACAGGATTATCGGCCTCGAAATGGGGGCTGATGACTATCTCGGAAAGCCCTTCAGCCCAAGAGAACTCGTTGCCCGGCTCCGGGCACTCAACCGTCGCTTCCGCTCACTTCCGTCGGTTCAGGTAATTGATGACATCACTATTAACCGTCAGTTGCTGACTGTTACGGTTGGCGAACAGACACACGAATTGTCCATGCAGGAAATGAAGCTTCTGAATCATCTTGCGGGCAATCCGGGACAAACGCTTTCCCGTGACATGCTTTGCCTGTCCATCTATGGACGGGAGCCCCGGTTTGTCGACCGCAGCCTGGACATGCTTGTCAGTCGCCTGAGAAAAAAACTGGGATTCCGTTCCGATGGTGGAGACCGGATCCGGGCCATAAGAGGACAGGGCTATCTGTTTCTCATACAGGGAGATTGGGCATGAGCATGAAAACACGATTCGACAAGCTGCCACTGTTCTGGAAAATCTACATTATCATCGCTGCCCTACTGGTTGCTGTTGTCGGGTTTGCCGAGCTGATTCTTGAAAATCTGGCAAAAATGATTCTGACGGCAAGGTACGGAGAATTTCTTCTCTGGCACGAAATCATTATGTGGATTGTTGGCATTCTCGTTCCCTGCCTGGTATGTGGCTACATTATCTCCCGTCATCTGTCCCGAAAACTGGAGAACATTGCGGCTGTTTCCGAGGCTTTGGCACGAGGAAATCTCAGGGTGCGACTGCCTGTTATCGATAACGACAAAGATGCCTTTGACAAACTGTTCCGAAGTTTTAACGACATGGCAGACGTCATTGACCGACGCCTGCAGAATGAGCGCCGCCTTCTGATTGATGTTTCTCATGAGCTGCGCTCGCCTCTGACACGGATGATGATTGCCACTGAGTTGATGCTGGATCAGGAGCGTGCTTCAAAAAACATCCATCTCTTGCAGCGCCTTGAAAAAGAAATCACGCGCATGAGTGAACTGATAGAACTGCTTTTGTCACAATCCCCCAATCATGGTGGAAGGCATGTACCAATGGCAACTGTTGATCTTCGTCATACCCTCATTGAACTGGCTCAGGACTTTTCATTTCAGGGCAGGGCTTTCGACAAAGACGTCATATGTCGGGCTCCCGACGAGTTGAAAATGAACGGCAATGAGCTGCTGCTGCGGCAAATGATTGGCAATATTGTTGCCAACGCGATTTTTTATGCTCCGGACAAAAGCGAGGTTGTTCTGAGTGTAGTTGTGCATGATGACGAACTTGAAATCGTCATACGTGATTACGGTCCGGGCGTGCCGGACGAAAGTCTGGCCGATATATTTCGTGCCTTTTACCGGGTGGACAGTTCCCGTGCCAGGCAGGGCGGAGGGGCCGGGCTGGGGTTGGCGCTTGCCCGGGAGGCTGCGCTTGTTCATGGTGGCGATATCAGTGCAAGAAATGCCGACCCCGGGCTGGAAGTGACGATAATGCTGCCTCTGAATGCAAAGGATACCAGATGAGTTTCAGAAAAATATTCAGCACACTGCCGCTCTTCTGGAAAATCTATATTGTCTGCATGATTCTGGCATCTTTCAGAATGAGTAATCCCGATTGGTGGGAATGGCCCACATCCCTTTGCTACTCCCGATCCACAACCGAAGTATTGACCCAGAAAACACCCGAGTCCCATTTTTCTCGCAAAAAATGAAACACAAAACAGACTGGCAAGTATTCCTGAAACTCACAATAAGTTCTGGCTGGCTTTTGTTTCTGTCTTCCGCGTATCTGAGCCTGTTCATGAACCTGAGTTTCTGGCGCTACCTTGCAACGCACCTTGAAATACAGAGTTTTCCTGCTGCGCTCTTTGCAGTCAGTTATCCATTAATCATTTTGAGTGTTGTCTGGCTGGTACTGAATCTCATTGCACTTCCTTACCTGGCCAAGCCGCTTCTGACTGTGCTGATTCTCACATCCTCCGTTGCCAACTACTTCATGTATTTCTATGGCATTTACATCGACTCCGACATGATCCGCAACGTCTTTGAAACAAACAGCCGTGAGACGATGGACCTGGTGACCTTCAAAGTGGTTTTATGGGTACTGCTTACGGGCGTTCTGCCAGTCATGCTCCTGTGGAAGACCAGGATCCGCTATCACAGCATTCTGCGTGAGATCAGGGGAAGACTCTTTGCCATTATTGCCTGTGTGCTCATCATCGCCATCATTGCCGGAGCATTTTTCAAGGATCACGCTTCATTTGGTCGCAACCACAACAGGATTACCCGTCTGATCAGCCCGAGCAATTACATCAACGCGACTGTCAAATATTTCCGGGCAGAAGCCTTCAGAAAGCGCCAGTTTGAAATACTGGACAGGCAACCCCGACATGCGCCTTATGAAGATCCTTACCTGACGGTTTTTATTCTTATTATTGGAGAAACTGCGCGGGCAGCCAATTTTTCCCTGAACGGATATCCGCGTCCGACCAATCCGCAGCTGGAAAAGGAACGTATCCTGAATTTTCCCAACGTCTACTCCTGCAGCACATCAACGGCTGTGTCCATTCCCTGTATGTTTTCGTCCAGCCCCCGGGCGGAGTTTGACGTTGCCAATGCAAGAATGACACAAAACCTTCTGGACATACTGGCATCTGCCGGGTATGACATTCTTTGGCGCAACAATAATGATGGCTGCAAAGGTGTATGTGACCGTGTAAAAACGGATCATTTCGATGCAAAAAAACTGGTTGGATTCTGCGATGGCAAACGCTGCTTTGATGAGGTCATGCTGGATGATCTGGAAGATTATCTGAACACGATCACAAGGGACACCTTTATCGTCCTGCATACCATTGGCAGTCATGGCCCTGCCTATTTTCAGCGCTACCCTGCCTCCTTCAGGAAATTCACGCCAACCTGTGATACTTCCGATCTGAGAAGCTGTACCCAGGAGCAGATTCAGAATACCTACGACAATACCATTCTGTATGCCGACCATGTTGTGGCCGAGACCATCCGTATTGTGAAAAAGTACCCTTATTTTGAATCCGGCGTCATGTATGTATCCGATCATGGTGAATCACTGGGTGAAAACGGCATCTACCTGCATGGCATGCCCTGGCTGATCGCACCTGAATACCAGAAAAAGGTGCCCATGATGGTATGGATGTCTGAAAAAATGGTGAAGTATGATCATCTGGATTATGCCTGTCTGGAAAAAGAAGCTGCAGAAAACACCTACAGTCATGATTATCTGTTTCATTCCTTTTTGGGTTTAATGGAGGTAAACACGAGACTGTATGACCCGAAACTGGATATTTTTGACAAATGTCGCCTGAAACCACTGCCAAAATGTGACGAGGATAACGTTCGGTGCAAACCGGATATCCTGCCTCCGGTTCAGGCACATTCTGAATGATGAACAAAAAAGCTGTCAGTGCATTGCACTATTCTGCGCTGTCAGCAACCTGATTCTGTTCCTTTGTAACGTGAGACAAAATTATGGCAAAACAGATTTCTTACACGCAGGAAGTGCTACGGAAACTGGTTCATCTGAGTTCTTTCTGGATGGTTGCAGCCTTTGGTATTTTCCCTCGTTCGTGGAATGTCTGCCTCTTTGCGGGGCTTCTTGTCAGCCTCGTTGTCATAGAGTATGCAAACCACAGGGGAAACTCCTTTATCAGGGCGACTTACGGACGTCTTTTTGGCAGGATGTTACGGGAACACGAAACCGGAACCGGTTTTCATCTGAGTGGCGCACCCCATGTCCTGGCTGCTGCCTTGATGCTCTGTCTGTTGTTTGAGCAGACCGTTTCAATGCTTGCTCTTTCAATAATGCTGAGCGGAGACAGTGCTGCTGCACTCATCGGCAGAAAATTTGGCAAACACAAAATAAACAGAGCTGGTAAAAGTATTGAAGGGGCTACTGCCTTCTGGATCACTTCAGTTGCAGTGCTTGCTTTATTTGCGCACTTTTGCCGTTTCCCGATGTCCTTTATTTTCATGGGCATTTTTGGTATCAAAATTGCCATGCTCGCAGAAATCTTTGAAGAGCAGATCAGAATGGATGACAATTTTTCCATTCCGCTTGTGATGGGTATCTCTTTGAGTCTTGCCCGCTTTCTTTGAAACTTCCAGCAGCCCGACGGATTGAAATCCCTGGCTGACGCGGGATTCATCCATTATTTGATAGAACGCACATCAAAGAACAAGCGTACAGGCCCATGGCAATTAGCAAAAAAGGAGTGATTTGAAGACACGGTCTGTTAATCGGTTTTCTGGTGGATTGACGTGAAACATGATATAGCGCGATTTTCAGGAAAAATTCGATTAGCAGAAATCATTGGTTAAACGAATTCTTTTACCACTAACGCCCAAAAAAAAAACTGAAGCGACACTCACTGCTTTTGCCCCTGTTTTTTGCTTTTCTCCCGGTCAACGCCAAGGCTTCTCGTCTGCCGTTCAATATTAAATGCCGCCCGTCGGATATCAATCACTTTTTTTTCTTCGTCACTCAATCTGGTTTTATCCATGTTTGTCAGTCTGCTCAGGTGACTTGAGAATGACAGCCTTGCCTCATCATACGGCAGACTGTTTTTTCTGTTTGCTTTCAGGCTGTGCGCCTGGTCGACCGCCTGATATTTCCTTTTATCATCAACAATGCCACCATGCCTCTCTATGGCGGACATTTAACTTAAGGCCGCACGTAGACTGCTAACCGTAGGGACTGTTTGCATACCGCTTCAGATCACCTTAAATGAAAGCTCTTTCGGTCGCGAGAATCAAAGCCAGGTTATTACTGTCTCTAATCTGACGCACAATTTCGTCCAGTGCATTACGGTCACGGGACAAGCGTTTGCCGGCTCTCGTATTCTTGAGATTTCTGGCGGACTCTTCCTCAACAGCTAATGCGCTGGATAGTTTATCAAGCGCCGGGTTATTCATACATCGTCCCGGTCAAGCCAACCCTGACCAAATTCTTCATCAGCTTTTGTTGTTTTTAGCCCCTGTCGCCTGATAAAGTCAGCTCCGCCAGTCAATGCTTTGACATAAGCAAGTGTAGGCGCTGAAAACTCAACGAGCCGGAACCAGGCCATTGCTGCTTCTTCGTCACCAGCCAGTCTGGCCTCGGTTGTTTCAGCCAGATAAACAGCATTTATTCCGACTTCCTGTAAAAGTCCTTCCCGCTCTTCATCCGACAAATAGCTTTTTGGCTTTTCGACTGTCGTCGGCATTACTGGCATAAGCTTTCTCCTTTTGAAAGTTATACCGGAACCCACTGAACTTTGCACACCGGGCAGAGGTAACCTGTTGAATTCTTACCGCGAAAACTCCACCAATCGGCAAATTAAACGATTCTGGATATAAACAGATTTTGATGCCATTATTCCCCGGCTTGCCGTCCCAAGGCTAAAGCAAAGGGTCACTCCGGGCACTTCAATGAGCTTCCGGTTTTTGACCCCAGCCTTGCGCTCCATCACCGCGAGCGGATCATGGTCCCAAAAGGCTGTTCCGTCAATATTTCGAGAAGGAGTGAATGCTCGATGCGCCCGTCAATCACGTGAACCGAGTTTACTCCCGATTTGGCCGCATCCAGTGCCGATGCAATCTTGGGCAGCATCCCGCCTGAAATCGTACCATCAGCAAAAAGAGCATCAATGTCGGATGCATTCAGATCAGGCAACAAATTGTCGTCCTTGTCCAGCACACCCGGCGTATTGGTCATGATGATCAGTTTTTCCGCTTCAAGAATTTTGGCAATTTCTCCAGCAACAAGATCAGCATTGATGTTATAAGCCTGACCATCAACACTGAACCCGATCGGAGAAATAACCGGAATAAACGCGTCCGCCTGGAGCGCTTTTACAAGAGAGGGATTGATGCTGGTTATTTCGCCAACATAACCAAGATCGATAACTTCACCCGGATTGTCCGGATCTGGCATCTGCATTTTTTTTGCCTGTATGAGCCCGCCATCCTTACCCGTCAGGCCTACAGCCTGACCTCCATACTGATTGATCAGCATAACAATATCCTGCTGGACCTCCCCTCCCAGCACCCACTCGACAACCTCCATCGTCTCATCATCAGTAATACGCATGCCCTGAACAAACTTGCCGCTCTTGCCCAGTTTTCTGAGCGCATTGTCAATCTGAGGCCCTCCTCCATGCACAACAATCGGGTTCATCCCGACCAGTTTGAGCAAAACAATATCACGGGCAAACAGATGCCTGAGATTATCCTCAATCATGGCGTTGCCACCATACTTGACAACAATGGTCTTGCCGTGAAATTTCTGAATATAGGGAAGCGCCTGAGCCAGGATTCCCGCTTTGGTTTTGGGTGACAGATCCGTCATTTGAACTCCTTTTCTGATAATGCACACACCAATACTGCTTCAGACCATCAATCAAAGGATACACCCTCTGCCGAAGGCTCCCCGAATATATTGATGAACATGGAATAAAACGAGCAATATACCAGAACTGCAACCACCATCAGCAGGGAAAAAGTAAAAAGCAGACCAATATTGCGTCCCAACAACAACATGATGAGTGTACTGATCAGCATCGGTGTGATAAAACAGGTGACAAAAAGACCGAACAGGTAGACAAAAAAGGCCTTCCAGATACGAAGAAGAGTAAAGAAATTGTAAAAAAGAGCCTGTCCTACAGGCATGTTCTTCCAGGCAATCAAAGGCGCTACAAACCAGAAACACAGCTGAGCCAGAAAATGCAGAAATACGGCCAGTATGACGGCCTGTCTCACATTCGACTCCTGTATGATTTGCGCCTCCAACTGTTCACCCTGCATTGCCCGCAGAAAAACACCCCCATCAACAGAACTCGATGCATAAACCGCAACCACGGCAGCAAAAAAATACAGCGCTCCAAGTGCGAGCAAACGAAAAACAACCGGTTTTTTAAGTAGCGCAAACAGATGTGAATAGTCAAACGGACGCCTTTCGCTCACATCATGAATGACACACAGAAAAAATATCGAAAAAATGGGCGCAATCAAAGGTGGCAGGGCGGAACCTATCAGCGGGAATGCTCCAACAATCATCAGGAAAAGGAAATACGCAACGAAGACATTTGTCAAAAGAAACGGGCGCATTCTGAAGAGCACCAGCCCTTCACGAATCCACCTCAACCCCAGGCCTGCTTCAAATGTATTCATCTTGGTAAAGGAAAAACGGAACCTGTCGCTCGCGAACGCAAAATTCGCTCAAAATGGGTCGGATCGTGCGGGGTCAGCATCTGCGCCTCTCGTGGCAAATAAAAATCATACAGCCGTGACAGCCAGAACCTGAGCGCTGCAATTCTCAATGTGGACTGCCACACCTCTCTCTCAAGGTCTGTAAACGGTCGATTCGCATGATATGCCTCCAGAAAAGCCCGGACACGTGCTTCATCAAACTCTCCGGAATCAAGCCATATGCACCAGTCATTCACGGCAACGGCAACATCAAAAATCCACGTATCATCGCCGGCAAAATAGAAATCAAAAAAACCCGACAGCTCGTTGTTATCGAACATCACGTTATTTCGAAACAAATCTGCATGAATGGGGCCAAAGGGCAAGCTGCCAAAAGTTTCCGACCCGGCAAACCTTGCGACAAGCTGCATTTCTTCCTGCAAAAAATGCGCATTATCTTCTGAAAGATATTCCAGAACCAGTGGCGCTGTTTCCTGAAGCCAGGAAAGACCGCGCAAATTAGGCTGAGTGAGTGAATAATCCTTGCCTGCCATATGCATTCTGGCCATCATTGCCCCTACCTGGGCACAATGCTCAGGCAACGGCTGCCGCAGCCAGTCACCTTCCAGTTTGACGACAAGCGCCGCTGGTTTTCCGGCCAGCTCATTCAATACCTGACCGCTTCTGGTTGCAACGGGACGGGCGACCCTGATGCCGCGATCCGCCAGATGAACCATCAGATTCAGATAATAGGGAAGCTGCTCAGCTGTCAGTCTCTCAAACAGGGTCAGAACATACTCCGCCTGTGTCGTTGTGACAAAAAAGTTGCTGTTATCAATACCAGCCTCAATTCCTCTGATGTCCTGAGCTTCTCCCACAGAATACTGCGCCAGCCACGGCACCAGTTCCTGCATGCTAACGGGGGTAAAGACTGCCATTGAAAAATCCAGTTCGACTAAGGTGCAAATCGCACAGGTTATTGCGGTAACGGCGGTGGAGACGGCGCGTCAGCTGAATAATCCGGAGCATCCTCGCCTCCCGGAATCGCATCTTCTGACCTGTGACCGGTCATATCAAACTCGTGAACCCTCCACATGGCCGGGCGAACAACCCTGGAACCCGCATCCTGAAATGCACTGCCGAGCGGATTGTTCGGAAGGAGATAATATGTGCTGACACCGGAGTGTACCCTGACCTCCTTGACCTCCCCATGCTCCCTGCGCTCCGTTATTTCACTGGTCGCATCAGGCCGGCGAATGGTAATAGTCGGGTGCTCGGACTCATCAATGAGTTCCAGCCCCGGTGGAAGCTGTGTATTGCCTTCGTCCATCTCTTCAGCGATGGCAAAAGGTGCCGCAACAAAGGCAATCATCAATAAAAACAATCTGAAATCTGAAAATATCCTCATACTCGCATCCGCTTGGACAAATGATCAAAAAAAGAAGTGATATTGTAGCAAACAATTATGGACTGCTGATAACGGTTTTGACGAATGACACCTTTTTTCACTGAACTCATGCTTTTGATGAAAGTGCGCTGATGTATTTCTGCAAAACAGTTTTTTTACAACAAACATGGAAAATGGTACTGTTCCGGTCACACCAGAACGGAAAGTACTCTTCGTTTCCGTTCGTCTCCAGCGACAAATCCTGCGAGTTTCCTGAAGGAAAGCACACAGGAAGAGGCCTGCATGTCGCAAGTGTATCCCGGATTATTTCCGGTGCACCCAGAAAATGCTCAGGTACTTCAAAGCAGGTACTTACCAGCCACCGAACCATTTCCGGTTTTCTCTGCTGCCCACAGCCGAAGCCGTTGCAGGCTCCGGATCTGCTGACATTACACTCCGTGGCATTCTGTGCAGTGTTGACAGCCTGTGCCTGGTTCCGCAGCGGATAGCTGCCTGACAAAAGCAGACAGCAGCTCTTTCAAAGCCCGGATTATTCAGCATCCGGCCCAAAAGCCGCATCGCTTTCCCGAGGGCAACTTCCCGTCCCGACGGAAACTGCGCGATGACATTCACATCACATCGGCTGGCAGGCCATGCTCCGATCCGTTGATACCGGGACCTTTACCAAAAAAACGCGTAAAGCCTCGGCCTTCAGGCCGGGGATATAAGCGCGGGCTTGCGGAGCAAGCCTTGTTCTGCTACTGTTCGCCTGGCGGCAGGACATGCCGTTTCAGCCTGTGGAGAGGCAATGAGACCTGGGGGAATATCTGGTTGGTTCGAAACCGTAAAATTCCCCACTGTGGGAAAATTACGCGACAAACAAGCATATTCCTCTGGGCAGTCTCGTTGAAGCAGGAACCCGCCGAAGTGACCAGACATGAAGTCTGTGTCTGGCACCGTAGGAATCCCCTTCCTTTAGGGAGGGGAGGATGTCAAAGATACATCATCTTCTCTCTTTCTTCTTCTGAAGGCCCGAGCGGACGCTCCTGATAGAACCGGATAATTTCTTCGACAACTGCGTCAGTATCATCAATCACTTTCATCAGTTCGACATCCCCCGGGGAAAGAGTGCCAGCTGGTGACAATGTATTGTTCATCCAGTCGAGAAGCCCCTTCCAGAATTCCGAGCCAACCAGAATTATCGGTATACGACGGGATTTGCCTGTCTGAATCAGAGTCAGGACCTTGAAAAGTTCATCAAGCGTACCATACCCCCCCGGAAAAAGAACAAAGGCATCGGCATATTTTACAAACGCAACTTTGCGTGAGAAAAAATGGCGAAACCGCAGGGAAATGTCCTGCCAGCGATTGGCAGACTGCTCGAATGGAAGCTCGATATTAAGACCTACTGACAGTGATTTTCCGGCAAACGCACCCTTGTTTGCTGCTGACATTACCCCCGGACCTCCCCCGGAAAAAACGGCAAAACCTGCGTCAGAAAGTTTTCGGGCCAGTTCAACACACTGGATATAGTAGTGGTCGTCTTCCGGAAGACGCGCTGAACCAAAAATGGAGACCGCCGGACTTACACCTGTCAGATGCTCCGCTGTTTCGATAAACTCTGCCATAATAGAAAACATACTCCACGACTCGCGGGCCTTGAGCATGGTAAAGTATGGTGTGTCACCAACTTCGTTCAATTTGGTAATCGTTTTTACTTCCTTTTCCATATGAAAAAAACCCTGTTATTGGTTGATGGCTGTATTTACATATATCGCGCATATTACGCCCTCCCAAACCTGCGTAGCCCAAGTGGCGAACCTACCGGTGCCATTTATGGTACTTTGAACATGCTCCGCAGTCTGGCAGCAGATTATCCCGACGCCCTTCTTGCCTGCGTCCTGGACGCAGAAGGAAAAACTTTTCGCAATGACATTTATCCCGAATACAAGGCCAACCGGTCACCCATGCCGGACGATCTCGTCGCACAGCTTGCTCCAATCAGACAGGCCATTTCTCTTATGGGCTGGCCAATCATTTCCGTCCAGGGCATTGAAGCCGACGATGTTATTGGCACACTTGCAAAACTGGCACGGGACAACGGTTATGAAACCATCATAGCTACCGGCGACAAGGATATGGCGCAACTTGTTAATGATACCACACGCATTGTCAACCCATTGAATGGAGAAAGACTCGACCGGGCTGGTGTACTGAAAAAATTTGGCCTGGGACCGGAATTGCTCGTTGACTACTTTACCCTGATTGGAGATCGCTCCGACAACATTCCCGGCGTTGCCAATGTCGGACCCAAAACTGCCCTGAGATGGATGACCGAGCACGGCTCTCTGGACAGCATACTCGACAATATGGACAAATTCGAAGGCAGAAATGGGGCAAATTTACGACACTCCGCCGACTGGCTCCCCGTGGCACGCGAACTTCTTACCATCAGAACCGACTGCGATCTCGGCGAACCCATTGATTCCCTGTCCACCTTTCTGGCGCGCAAAGAACGAAATACCGAAGCCCTTCACGCCCTGTATGAACACCTTGGATTCAGATCCTGGTTGAGAGAATTAAAAGAAAACACTCCCGCTTCACCCGTCTTGCCACCTGTTGCACCTGCGCCGGAGCCGGATGAACCAGCCATTCCTGCCCACGACAATTATGAAACTGTCCTTACCGCAACACAGCTTGATCAGTGGCTGATGCGCATCCATTCTGCCGAACTCACTTCCATTGACACCGAAACAACTTCGCTGGATACCCTGACAGCTGAACTGGTCGGCATCTCGCTCTGTGTACAGGCCGGACACGCCGCGTACATTCCGGTAGCCCATAATTATCTGGGTATGCCTGTACAACTGGAGCGCCAGTACGTTCTTGAAAAACTGAAACCCTGGCTTGAGAACCCGGAAAAAAAGAAAGTAGGTCAGAACATCAAGTATGAACTGCATATTTTTGCCAATTATGGCATTTTGCTCCAGGGAATCCGGCACGATACCATGTTGCAGTCATACGTCATCAACTCGCATGACAGACATGATCTCAATACCCTGGCGCAGCGTATTCTTGACAGGAAAATGCTCAGTTATGAAGATATCTGCGGCAAAGGCGCTTCCGAAATCGGCTTTGCTGAAGTGGATATAGAAAAAGCAACGGCCTATGCCGGAGCGGATGCCGATCTCACGCTCCGGTTGCACCACGCCATGTGGGATGAGATATCCCGGGATGAAAGGCTTTTGTTCATATATGAACAAATCGAAATACCAACCCTGAGTGTCCTTCAGAAAATCGAGCGCCAGGGTGTTTACATTGATTCAGCCCTGCTGTCACGTCAGTCTCTGGAGCTGGGCGAGAACATGAATACGCTCAGGAAAAAAGCTTTCGAACTCGCAACCGAGCCCTTCAACCTGAATTCCCCCAAACAGCTTGGTGAAATTCTTTTCGACAGACTCAAGCTTCCCGTTGTCAAAAAAACGTCTCAGGGCGCACCGTCAACCAATGAAGAAGTCCTGCAAAAACTTGCCGAGGATTATCCGCTTCCGAAGCTTATCCTTGAATATCGCGGAATGGCAAAACTGAAATCGACCTATACTGACAAACTGCCCCGTATGGTCAATCCCGCCACATCAAGGGTTCACACCAATTTTGCGCAGGCAGTTGCCGTTACTGGCCGTCTGGCATCAAACGAACCAAATCTGCAGAATATCCCCATTCGAACTGCGGAAGGACGCAGAATCAGGGAAGCTTTTGTTGCACCACCTGGCAAAAAGATTGTATCGGCAGACTATTCCCAGATCGAATTGCGGATTATGGCGCACATGTCAGAAGACCCCGGCCTTTTGCGGGCATTTGGAAATGGAGAAGACATTCATCGTTCAACAGCATCCGAGATCTTTGAAACAGCCTCTCATGAAGTGAGTTCCGAACAGCGGCGTTACGCCAAAGTGATCAATTTCGGTCTCATTTACGGCATGGGTGTTTTTGGTCTTGCCAATAATCTAGGTATCACGCGACAGGCCGCGCAAAATTACATTGACCGGTATTTCCAGCGCTATCAGGGTGTTGCACACTACATGGAAAACATTCGCCAGACTGCCCGACAGAACGGCTATGTCGAGACCGTTTTTGGCAGACGTCTGTGGTTGCCGGAAATCCGGGCAGACAACGCAAACCGGCGCCAGGCAGCCGAGAGAGCTGCCATCAATGCCCCCATGCAGGGAACAGCCGCTGACATCATCAAGCTTTCCATGATTGCAGTGCAGCGCTTTCTGGAAAAAGAAGCGCTTCAATCCAGCCTGATATTACAGGTGCATGATGAACTGGTTCTCGAAGTGCCAGATGACGAGCTGGACACGATACTTGAGCACCTGCCAGGGCTGATGAGTCGTGTAGCTACCCTTAAAGTTCCGCTGATAGTCGAAATCGGCACCGGCAATAACTGGGATCAGGCCCATTAAATCACGGCTGCGCTTCAAGTTCGCGTATAATGTTCCTTTTCGGGTCAGCACTGAATTCCCTTCGTCATCTCCGATGTGGAAAAATGCAGCATTTTCTCCGATGCTGAATGGCTCGCAAAAATGACGATCCGTTTGTGACGGTTTCGAAAATTTTCAATTTTAAACACCTTACTGATATGCCCGATAACACCGAAAACCCGACTGACACGTCAATAGCACCGTCTTTTGAATCCGCAATGGCAGAACTGGGACGCCTGATTGCACAACTGGAAGAAGGTGAGCTTCCTCTTGAAGCATCCATCACTGCCTATCAGCGAGGTGTGGAGCTGGTTCGTTTCTGTACCGAGCAACTGGAAAAAGTGGACCGGCAAATTGAAATTCTGGACAAGGACATGCTCAAACCGTTCCAGCCGGACAGTTCTCCGAAGGGAAGCAGCCAGTCAGTTCCCTTTTAAACGGCGTATCCACAGAAAAGATTGAAACTGGAACCTGTTTTATCAAAAAACATTCCCGCCGGACAGGAAAAAAGCAGGAGAGTACGCATACCCGACAAAGAAAAAGGCCGCTAACAGGCTGTTCGATCAGAAGTGTGCGAATGAGCATGTAAGTAACCGGGAGCTGTTTGACGGAATCCGCCACAAGCATATCCTAACCTTCCAGCTTATCGGCGGGTACGGATATTTATTATTAACACAATTCCTCCCCCGACCAAAGCCGGGGGCTGCCTTGCGAGTGTCTGATGACAGCCCAGATTTCATTTGATGAATGGATGCTTTTTGTTCAGGAAACGATGGAAGAAGCGCTTCCGGATCTGCTTCCGTCTACCGTACGTACACCCGGACAACTCCATGACGCCATGCGCTATGCAGTATTGGGCGGAGGTAAAAGAATTCGGCCCATGCTGGTCTTTGCTGCCGGTACGCTTTTTGATGCGCCGCAATCAGCCATGACTCTGGCAGGTGCTGCAGTCGAAATGATTCATGCCTACTCCCTGACGCATGATGACCTACCCTGTATGGATAATGATGTCCTGCGCCGTGGTAAACCAACTGTTCACATCCAGTATGATGAGGCAACCGCTCTTCTTGCAGGTGATGCCCTGCAGGCCCAGGCTTTTCTGGTTCTTTCCAGGCAGGAAATAGAAGCAGTCCGTACGGTTGAAATGCTCAGAGTGCTCAGCGAAGCTTCAGGCTCTCTAGGTATGTGTGGCGGACAGGCAATCGATCTTGCCAGCATTGGAAAAGACCTGACCCTGGAGGAACTTGAGCAGATGCACTCGCTCAAGACCGGGGCCTTGCTCAAGGCAAGTGTTTTTATCGGAAGCCTTTGTGGCCGGTATCCCAACCAGCAGGAGACAGTAGCCCTTGAAGCCTACGCCAACGCTATCGGACTGGCCTTTCAGGTTGTGGACGACATTCTGGATGCAACAGCGGACTCCGAGACCCTGGGCAAAACTGCCGGCAAGGATGCGCTGGATAACAAACCTACCTATGTATCCATACTCGGATTACAGAAATCGGAAGAACTTGCAGAAAAACTGCGTCGTGACGCACATAATGCACTCGCCGGATTCAATGAAAAGGCGGATCTTTTACGGTCTCTTGCTGATCTGATTGTGCAACGGAGTAACTGATGTCCCTGCTTGCTTCCATTAATAATTCCACCGATCTGCGCAAGCTCACCCGGACCCAGCTACGTGAGCTGGCCGTTGAGCTGCGCGAATGCATCGTTGAATCCGTCTCCCGTACTGGCGGACATCTTTCGTCCAATCTGGGTACGATCGAACTCGCCATTGCCATACATTACGTATTCAACACACCCGTTGATCGCCTGACCTGGGATGTAGGGCACCAGTCCTATCCACACAAAATACTGACAGGGCGTCGCGACCAGATGAGCACACTCAGGCAGCTGGACGGCATATCCGGGTTTCCCAGGCGTAGCGAAAGCGAATATGACGCCTTCGGGACAGGACACTCTTCAACTTCCATTTCTGCCACGCTGGGAATGGCCATTGCCGCCCAGCTCAAAAGCGAGAATTATCACTCCATCGCTGTTATCGGTGATGGCGCGATGACTGGTGGCATGGCTTTTGAGGGCATGAACAATGCGGGAGTATACGAAGACCTCCGGATGCTGGTCATACTCAATGATAACGACATGTCGATTTCCGCTCCGGTAGGTGCATTGAACCGTTATCTGGCACGACTGATGTCAGGTCAGTTTTATGCAGCAGCACGCAATGTTGGTAAACTGCTCCCTTCCCCGATGCTGGAATTTGCAAAGCGCTTTGAAGAGCACGCCAAGGGTATGATCATACCTGCAACGCTTTTTGAAGAATTCGGATTCAATTATATTGGTCCCATTGATGGCCATGACCTGGACTCCCTCATTCCTACGCTACAGAATCTGAGGCTGTTGACCGGACCCCAGTTCCTGCATGTTGTAACCAAAAAAGGCCAGGGATACAAGCTTGCCGAAGCTGACCCCATTCTCTATCACGGCCCGGGCAAGTTCAGCCCGGAAGAAGGCATACAACCCAGGACTTCTGTGACTCCTACGTATACCGAAGTATTTGGCAAGTGGCTTTGCGACATAGCTGCCAGAGACAACCGCCTTATCGGCATTACCCCTGCCATGCAGGAAGGTTCAGGAATGGTGCAGTTTGCGCAGTTACATCCCAACCGGTTTTTTGATGTTGGCATAGCCGAACAGCACGCTGTTACCTTTGCAGCCGGCCTGGCATGTGAAGGCCTGAAACCCGTCGTTGCCATTTACTCCACATTTCTGCAGCGCGCCTATGACCAGTTGATCCATGATGTTGCCCTGCAGAACCTGGACGTCACTTTTGCACTGGATCGTGCCGGGCTCGTTGGTGCAGATGGCGCTACTCATGCAGGCAACTATGATATGGCCTATCTGCGCTGTATTCCCAACATGATCATCATGGCACCTGCTGACGAAAATGAAGCGCGCAGGATGCTCTCCGCCGCTTTCTATTATAATGGACCTGCGGCGGTACGTTACCCACGAGGCTACGGGCCGGGAGAAAAAGTCATTGAAGACTTTTCGCAGCTTGATATCGGCAAGGCCCAGGTAAGGCACGAAGGAGAGAACATTGCCATCCTTGCCTTTGGAAGCATGCTCTGTCCTGCACTTGAAGCGGGCAGGTCGCTCGGAGCCACTGTTGTCAACATGCGTTTTGTCAAGCCGCTTGATCGTGATCTGCTGCTTGAGCTCGTCAGAACGCATCGCGCCTTTGTCACCGTTGAAGAAGGAGCCAGAGCAGGTGGTGCAGGCGCTGCAGTTGCTGAATTCCTGTCAGAACACGGTATTACCCTGCCTATTCTCATGCTTGGATTACCGGATATTTTCATAGACCATGGCGATGCCGGACAGTTGCTTGCAATGCATGGGCTTGACGCCAGTGGTATTGAACAGGCCATTCAGACGCGGTTCCCGGAATGGACGGAAACACAGAAGTAGAATGCGCCAAAACGTAACAAAAGCCGTATACTGTGCACCATTGAAGTGGCCGCACCTTATCAGCACCAGAACATGAATGCTATGGGCAACCCGATCAGAAATGATCTTTTTTTTCCCACTTTACTTTTTTTTATGAACCTGAGAACCACAGTCATCCCGGATGTACAAAACAGCCTCGATACCAGGCAGATCGCCATCCAGCGTGTTGGTGTCAAGGGTGTGCGTTATCCGTTTACATTGAAAACATCTGATTCTTCGCAGCCTACTGTCGGAATCTGGAATATGTATGTGCATTTACCTGAAAAGAAGAAAGGGACGCACATGTCTCGTTTTATTGCCCTTCTGGAAGAATTCAGTGCACCTGATGCGGGGCCGTTTGATATCGACCAGTTCCCTGATCTTGTCAGAAAAATGCTTGTTTTACTGGAAGCTACCGAGGGCTCGATCGAAGTTTCGTTTCCCTATTTCATCAAAAAGGAAGCGCCTGTTTCCAAAGTCGTGAGTTCAATGGACTATGAGGTCAGTCTGGCCTGCTCGATAGAGGACTCTCACGCCCAGTTCCGTCAGAAGGTTCTTGTGCCGGTAAAAAGTCTTTGTCCCTGCTCCCGGGAAATTTCTGATCAGGGTGCTCACAACCAGCGATCGCATATCACAGCTGATGTTTTGTTGAAAAGTTCTTTTCCCATTGAGCATCTGATAGGCGAAATCGAAAAGCAGGCTTCGTGTGAACTGTACGGACTGCTCAAGCGCCCCGATGAGAAGTATGTAACGGAGCGTGCCTACCAGAATCCCAAATTTGTTGAAGATCTTGTAAGAGATATTGCCGGGGTCCTGAATGCAGATGAACGCGTCCTGGCTTACACGCTTTCTGCCGAGAACTTCGAATCCATTCACAATCATTCTGCCTATGCCCTGATTGAATTTGACAAGAGATAACAGGATTCTTTCTGCAGGATCATCCCCGTTTCCTTTGCAGAAAAATCCGGATTACGATCGTTTTTTACTCTTTTCTGCAATCAGTCCCGGCTGACGCAAATAATTTCCCGTCGCTTTTTACTGTTAACTTTTACCCGTAACCTGTGCCATGTCTTCCATAGAACCTGACAGAATCGATATTCTGCGCCCTGATGACTTTCATCTTCATCTCAGAGATGCAGAAGCATTGAAAGCACTTGTTGTGCATAGTGCATCACAATTTGCCCGCGCCATGATCATGCCCAATTTGCCTGAACCAGTAACAACTACTGAAAGAGCGTTGGCTTATAAAAAACGCATTCTCGATGCGCTCCCGCCTGGTGTGAATTTTGAGCCACTGATGACGCTGTATCTGACTGACAATACGAGTGCTGAAGAAATCAGACGTGCAAAAGAAAGTGGCATCGTTTATGGAATCAAGCTTTATCCGCAGGGTGCAACAACGAATTCGGATGAAGGGGTAAGCGAGCTGTCCAAGTGCATGAAAGCTCTTGAAGCTGCACAGCTTTGCGGTTTGCCTCTTCTGGTTCATGGTGAAGTCGTTGATCCGGCTGTTGACATTTTTGATCGTGAAGCACGCTTTATTGATGATGTACTGATACCACTTAGACGCAGTATGCCGGAGCTGAAAATAGTATTCGAGCATCTGACGACAAAAGAGGCGGTTCAATACGTCCTGGAGGAAGACGGGCCTGTTGCAGCTACCATCACGGCGCATCATCTGCTGCTGAGCCGCAATGCCCTGTTTGCGGGAGGAATCAACCCTCACAATTACTGCCTTCCCATACTCAAGACGGAAGAGGACAGAAAAGCACTTGTTGGAGCGGCTACCAGTGGCAACCCACGTTTTTTTATCGGTACAGACTCCGCACCACATCCCAGGACTCTCAAGGAAAATGGACGCGGCAATGCAGGCGTTTTCACAGCGCTGCACGCGCTTTCACTTTATGCCCGGGCATTCGAGGAGGCTGGCGCTCTGGATCGTCTGGAGGCCTTCTCCAGCGTAAATGGCGCGATATTTTATGGTCTGGAACCGAACAAGGACAAAATCACGCTGATTAGGCAGCCATGGCAGATACCGGTAGAACTGGATTATGGAACAGACACTCTGGTTCCATTCATGGCCGATCAGATGCTGCAGTGGCAGCTTCAGTAAGCTCAAATTGCAAATATCCCCGCATCAGCGGGGATATTTTTGGCGACTTCAAGCTGGCAGTCAGTCCGGAAGAAATGTGTCTTCAGATCAACCCTGGCTGATCAGTTGCTCCAGTTCTTTTTCATACGTACCCAGATCAGTTATCTGATTTTGTGCGACACCGGACTGCATAGCGGCCAGCGCAACTGCTGGTGCAATTCTGGTCAACAAGCGCCTGTCAAACTGCATTGGAAGAAAATAATCGGGCCCAAACTCCAGTTTTCTGCCGTACAGTTCCTCGAGTTCTGCGGGCACATCCTCTTCGGCAAGCCGGGCCAGCGCATTCATTGCTGCCAGTTCCATCTCACGGTTTATTGTGCGTGCACGTGCGTCCAGTGCTCCCCGGAAAATGTAGGGAAAACAGAGTGAATTGTTAACCTGATTGGGAAAATCCGATCTTCCGGTTGCAATAACAACATCGTCCCTTGCAGCTTTTGCCACTTCTGGCATAATTTCCGGGACCGGGTTTGCAAGTGCCAGGATGACCGGCTTTGCGGCCATCAGCTTTACAATATCGGCCTTGAGTACATTAGCCGCAGAAAGTCCTAGAAAGATATCTGCTCCCGGAATGATTTCAGCCAGACTTCTCAAAGCCGTATCCTGTGCATAGACAGCCTTGTCGGGATCCATCAATACCGTGCGTCCTTTGTAAACCACTCCTCCAATGTCGCTTACCCAGATGTTTTTCAGCGGAAAACCCAGGTCAACCAGCAGGCGCAGGCAACCCAGTGCGCCTGCCCCGGCACCAGAAACGACAAGTTTGGAAGTTTTAATGTCCTTGCCAACCAGCTTCAGAGCATTGAGGATGGCTGCTCCAACGACTATAGCAGTTCCGTGCTGATCATCGTGAAAAACAGGAATTTTCATTCTTTCGCGCAGTTTTCTCTCTATGTAGAAGCATTCTGGTGCCCGAATGTCTTCCAGATTGATTCCGCCAAAGGTTGGCTCCAGTGCAGCCACGATGTCGCAGAACCTGTCCGGGTCCAGTTCATTGATTTCGAGATCAAAAACATTGATGCCGGCAAACTTTTTAAAAAGCACTCCTTTCCCTTCCATGACGGGTTTTGAGGCAAGTGCTCCTATATTGCCCAAGCCCAGAACTGCCGTTCCATTGGAAATGACACCTATGAGATTGCCCTTTGCCGTGTATTTGTAAGCTGCTGCCGGATCCTTGACGATTTCCTCGCAGGCTGCTGCAACACCAGGTGTATACGCAAGTGAAAGCGTTCTTTGATCATCTACCGGTTTGGAAGGAATTACACTGATTTTTCCGGGAAAGGGATTCTGGTGAAAAGAGAGTGAATTCTGTCTTAGTTGCGCATCTTTGTTTTCTTGTGAACTCATGAATCAACCTAAAAATCTGAATGATAAATAAATGAATATTATGCTTGTGTTCTGGAACTGATATAGCGGTTTTTGTTCACGTTTTTTTACACTCATGAATATTTGTCCGGATTGTATCCTGAAACAGCATATCTTCGATAGTGTGATACAGTTTTTCTTCAAAGAAATAAGCTGTCCTGTCTTCGCATTGTTGTCAGATATAGTGCTGAAATTTTCCTTTCCATCTCTCATTGATTCTGACAAATATGTATTTTTGCACATAAATAAATCAATGTCAAACAACATTCAAAAGATGAAAAACATCCGATTCACATCTTTTCAGCAAACGGCGTAGGTGTACTGCAAAGGAGAATGGTTTATTCAAAAATAAACCTGCACGGTTTGACCCAGTCTGTTTTTTCTTGTCTGACAGGAATCTGGTTTTGTAATGTTTCAGAAACTCAAGAGATCGAATTATTCTGACCCTGGTTTTCTTTCTGTTTTGCAGTGCGCCAGACTGTGCATTGTCATTCCTGTTTTATCATGTCACGTACCATTTCCATTACCCGATGTTTTTAAAGTGTGTTCCATTCTTTTTGGCAATTCACAAAAATAAAACAAAATTTAATATATATAAATGGTTTTAATGATAGCCTGACATTTCTGTGGATAACAGGAATAAACTGTACAGGATCAGAGTACTGGAATAATACTAAATAGATTATAAAAATTGAACAAAGGTGAATAAAATTTTAAAAGCGTAAAATCCAGTCAATTCCTAACAATTCACAAACAGCCTGTTAACATGGTTATCCACCAATTCATCCACAACCTGCTTCTCCTGAGGATGAAGATATTTGAGTAGAATCAGAAATGCAAATATTACTTCCAAATCTTTTTACATTTTAATTAAGTCATTATAAAACAAGGTTGTATAAAAAAGAATACGATTAATTCTGATTTCGCAAGATTTCCTGAGTTGCGGTACCGGTTTAAAATTTCCTCATCTCAGGAGAAATTAAATTTCTGGTTTGCAGTCAATTACAGTCGCAGCAAGCTCTGACGTCTGAACAGATAATTTTTCTATTGCCTGATTCATCCATTCCATTTGATTGTGATAGAGTAGCCTTCAAGCCCCGAAAGCGTTTTATGATTTACTTCCTGTTGAATAAACTACTATTGATCTGTTTTCTGCTATTGTTGATACTAGGAATTCTCTATTGCTGGACCAGAAACCCTCACTTTGTTCGCATATAATTCCCTCCACTTCAAATCCCGAAAGGAAATTCCAGATGTTTTGCAATAGCCAAGAGTTAAATTTTTTGCACAGTGTTGCCTACATATCGTTTACTTTTACGCAATCCGGACATAAAAAGAATGTTTCAGGAAACGAAAAGTGGCATTCTTTTTCACGTATGGAAATTGGGCAAGCCAATACATAATGAGACTGAGTATTTTCATAACACATTGCCTGTATCGTGTAAGCAGTTCTTTTCGCAATCCATCATTGATTTTTTTGAGTACTCCTGCTTTTTACCAAATTCCGGATTTTCTGGAACGCTGCGCCTGTATCAAATGAATCAAGGTCAACAATATCCTGGCGAACAGTAATTGGCCTGAATAACCTTGTATCACCCGGAGCTTGAGAGAGCAAATTTTCATGAGAAAGATCTTCTGCGCAGCACACGACTTCTTCCCTGAAATGACTGCACCTCAAATGCTGCTGGATAACTACCAGTATACAATTGTCGTCTAATCGCAACACCTTTATTCCAAATGAGCGGGAGATTTCCTGTGAGTGTATTTCCTGTATTTCCGTTGACACTGATGAGTTTACACAAAAACATATTCATCTGTTCCTTTGCCGCAACCTGCTATAATGCTTTGTCTTTGTAACATGCTCAGGCTTTCATGCCTGATAGCAGCTGTTTCGTGCTGAACCTGGCGGGCATCAACATGGTTTTAGCGGGGAATCAGGTATTGAATGTTTACGCCGGATTGGTTTATCCTATCTAAATTCGAACCCTGTCGGAAAGCACCAGTACACCCCGATTGCCTACCTGTATTTTGATCAACAAAATCTTGACGGAAAATCTGTTTATTATGTTTCCTCGAAATGAACTCTATGACATGATGTTCCACGTGGAACATCATAATTTTCATAATTTACTGTTCATTTCCGGATGATGAAAAATGAAGTTCAGATTGATGTTCCACGTGGAACATCCAAATGTGCACTGGACAGGCCTCCAAATCTGTCTTCACTTTTAAATAAAACCGGATGCGAAGATCGATGAAACGGCGAGTGAGCGACTTGAAATGACAGTTCTCATAGCTAATGCTCCAGCAATAATCCAGCTTTACCGCAGTTGCAGTGAACGAAAATACGCGTTCTGATGTTCCACGTGGAACATCAAAGCTAAAAGTATGGCAATCACCGCCATATTATTTGCAGCAATTTTATGATTATGGGCCAGTAGTTGTAGTGGCGTGCGAACTCAACAAAGGCAGTGAATGTAAAAAGAGATTTTTCAGCTAAAGGAATGTCGATTGTCAAGTGGTCCTACAGACTGTGGAATGGAAACAGGATAACTGAATGTTCCACGTGGAACAATCGAATGATCAGAATCATCTTTTATTTCCTGCTGGGGAAAATAGAACTTCATTATGATGTTCCACGTGGAACATCGAAACAGTTAAATTTCGCCGTGCATTTCCAGGGAACTGGAGTGAAAGTTCCGACTGAATGTTCCACGTGGAACATCAAAGTGAATGCATGGTTGGTCTTTCATGCTGTCTGGTAGTGATTAATTCTTATGGACTTGTACAAAAATTTTGATGTGATTGTAGTTGGCGGTGGACACGCCGGAACAGAGGCCGCGTCCGTGGCCGCACGTATGGGAAAACAGACTTTGCTGGTAACGCACAATCTGGATACGCTTGGACAATTGTCCTGTAATCCCGCAATCGGAGGAATCGGAAAAGGCCACCTTGTCAAGGAGATTGACGCGCTCGGCGGGGTCATGGGTCTGGCTGCGGATCTGTCCGGAATTCAGTTTCGTACACTGAATTCATCAAAAGGACCTGCTGTCCGGGCAACACGTGCGCAAATCGACCGGAGTCTGTATCGGCAAATTATTCGTACGCAATTGGGGAACCAGAAAAATCTGTATCTGTTTCAGAAAGAAGTTGTTGACCTGATAGTGGAAAACGACAGGATTGCCGGGATCGTTGCCGAAAGTGGGATCAGAATTAAAGGAAAAACGGTAGTGCTCACCGTGGGTACTTTCCTGTACGGCAGGATTTTTATCGGGCTGGACTCCTATTCGGCGGGAAGAGCAGGTGACCCTCCATCAATCATGCTGGCTGAACGTTTGCGTGATGTACAACAATCCCAGGGAAGGTTGCAGACTGGAACACCACCACGGCTGGAAGGAAAAACAATAAATTTCGATGTCATGGACCGGCTTGATGGAGATTCAGATCCGATACCGGTATTTTCGTTTATGGCTGACGAATCCATGCATCCGAAGCAACTGCCCTGCTGGATCACGCATACCAACAGTGTCTCGCACGAGATAGTACGATCGTGTCTGGACAGAAGCGCCATGTTTACAGGCCTTACCGAAAGCGCGACTCCCAGATACTGCCCTTCGATAGAAGAGAAGATTCATCGCTTTTCCGATAAAAATTCGCATCAGATCTATCTTGAGCCTGAAGGCCTGGAGACGAGTGAGTATTATCCGAATGGTATATCCACGGGTATTCCGTTTGATATGCAGATCAAACTGATCCGCTCAATGAAAGGAATGGAGAATACCCACATACTGCGTCCCGGATACGCAATCGAGTACGATTTTTACGACCCCCGAAGTCTGAAAGCCTCCCTGGAATCCAGGGCAGTGAGCGGGCTCTTTCTGGCGGGTCAGATCAACGGGACTACAGGCTATGAAGAAGCAGCAGCACAGGGCATTCTTGCGGGCATTAATGCTGCACGCCTTGTTGACGAAAAGGAAGCCTGGGTGCCGTCAAGAAGTGAAGCTTACATTGGCGTACTGGTGGATGATCTGGTTACCCAGGGAGTTATGGAACCCTATCGCATGTTTACCAGTCGTGCCGAATACCGCTTGAGTCTGAGAGAAGACAACGCTGATCTGCGACTTACCGAAATTGGTCAGGAACTTGGCAGTATCAGCGAAGAACGATGGACACGCTTTTCCAGAAAAAGAGACAGAATTGCAAAAGAACTCGAGCGAATGAGAACGACCTGGGTTTTCCCGCATACTCTCGATCCGGAATCAGCGCTGCGGGTTTTGGGTAAGGGTATTGAACGCGAATACACGCTGGCAGATCTTTTACGTCGACCCGGTGTAAATTATGAAGCAGTTACGAGTCTGACCTCAGTAGAAGGAATAGCATGGGAAAGTGATGAGGATCTCAACGCTGTAGAAAAGAATCAGGTAGAAATTCAGATAAAGTATTCCGGATACATTGAAAGACAGGAGCGCGAGGTCAGGCGTCAGCAATACTACGAAAACCTGCGCTTGCCTGAAGAGCTTCGCTATGAAGAAGTCCCGGCAATTTCTGCCGAAGTGCGTCAGAAGCTGCTCATGCACAGACCAGAAACACTTGGACAGGCATCCCGAATTCAGGGGGTAACTCCCGCTTCGGTTTCCCTGCTCCTGGTTCACCTGAAAAAGAAGGGGCTCATTGAATTTGCAGAGATGGACAAATGAGCAGGGTTAAAAAACGGTCCCGTGCACAAAGCGCTTTCCCGGTCGATCCTGGTGAGCTTGAAGCAATCCTGGTCAATGGAGCGACAGAACTCGGAATCGCGCTGACACAGGAGCAGATAGGGCAGTTTATGGATTATCTGGCACTGCTTTCCAAATGGGGTGCCGTGTACAGCCTCACGTCCATTCTGGAACCGAAAAAGATGGTCAAGCAGCACCTGCTTGACTCCATGACAGTTGTGCCTGCATTAAAGGAGCGGCGACGCCTGGTTGATGTAGGTTCAGGTGCGGGACTACCCGGCATAATTATTGCAGTACTCTGCCCGGAAATGACAGTGTATCTGATTGAGGCCACCCGAAAAAAATCAGCTTTTCTGTCGGAAGTCAAGGCGCGGCTGGGTCTGAAAAACGTAACTGTCATAACCGAGCGTGCGGAAAACTGGCGCGGCGAAAAAGGGTTTGACGCCATAATTTCACGGGCTTTTTCGGACCTGTCGCGGTTTGTGGGAGCGGCAGCGCATCTTCTTGAGGAGGGTGGTGCCTTTTATGCGATGAAAGGAGCATTGCCCGCAGCGGAAATGGACGCACTTGCGGCTGGATTGAAAGTGAAAGCTGTTATACCATTGAAGGTTCCATTCGTGGATGCGAGGCGCCACCTGCTGGTCCTGGAAAAATCGGAAAATTAACCGTTCTGGAAGAGGAGGCAGTACCGGGCAACATTAGAAAAAATGGTCATTTAACCCAAAACAAAGTATGTCAGTGTAAAAAAGATTCCAGTCTGATGCGATGGTTGGCTGTCGGCCTTTCTGCAGGATGGCTTATCCAGCTTGCCAGGGTATTTAATTTGAATCTGTTGTAAAGAAATCAACAGGCTCTGTTCGTATTGAATGCAAAAACACTGAGTAAACAAGTAATTCCTGATTCTCAACTTGTGAGTATAAAAACATGGCACAGATTTTTTGTATTGCGAACCAGAAAGGCGGCGTTGGCAAGACAACGACCGCTATCAATCTGGCAGCTGGGCTTTCACGTTTAAAACAGAAGGTGTTGTTGGTTGATCTGGATCCGCAGGGTAATTCAACCATGGGCTCCGGTATCCAGAAGTCGGACCTCTCGCATTCTGTCTATGAGTTATTGCTGGGGCTGACTGCTCTTGAGCAGGCCAGACAGACTTCAAGTAGCGGTGGATTCGATGTTTTGCCGGCAAACCGGAACCTGGCAGCCTCCGAAGTAGAACTCGTTGACCTGGACAGACGGGAGTATCGTTTAAAAGACGCGCTTGAGCTGGTTGATACGGAATATGATTTTATTCTTATTGATTGCCCGCCATCTTTGTCCATGCTGACAATTAATGGTCTGGCTGCTGCGAAGGGTGTCATCATCCCTATGCAATGCGAATATTACGCGCTTGAAGGCTTGTCCGATCTGATCAACACGATTGGTCGGGTACGCATTAACCTGAACAAACGACTTCAGATAATCGGTCTGTTGCGCGTGATGTATGACAGACGGGTTACCCTGTCCCAGCAGGTTTCCGCGCAACTGGAGCGTCACTTTGGAGACAGGCTTTTCAAAACGATAATCCCGCGCAACATACGCCTTGCTGAGGCACCTTCTCACGGAATGCCGGGTATTACATTTGACTCGCAGTCCCCGGGTGCCAAGGCATACAGTGAGTTTGCAGTAGAGATGCTCGCGTGGGCCAGGCGGCAGTAATCAGATTTGGATGGTGACGGTATCAGGATTGAGAAGGTATAAAGATGGCAAAAAAAAGAGGTTTGGGTACAGGTCTGGATGTGCTTCTGGGTGCAGCGCCGGAATTTAGTGCCGATAAAAGCGATTTGATGAATGTTCCCCTTTCACAGCTGGAATCGGGAAAGTATCAGCCGCGCACGCACATGGATGAAACGGATCTGAACGAACTTGCTCAATCCATTCGCGAGCAGGGTGTGTTACAGCCGATTCTGATCCGGAGAGCGGGTTTGAAGGGAGGGCAGAACAGGTACGAAATCATCGCTGGGGAGAGACGCTATCGTGCTGCGCTTCTGGCCGGGCTGGATGAGATACCTGCCATTATCAAAGATGTGGAAGATCAGTCGGCTGCCATCATAGCGCTGATTGAAAACATGCAACGCGAAGATCTTAACCCGTTTGAAGAAGCTCAAGGGGTTAATCGTCTTATTGGGGACTTTGGTTTTACGCATGAGGAGGCCGCCAATGCCCTCGGACGGCAGCGCAGTACCATTTCCAATTTGCTGCGGCTTCTGAATCTGGCAAGGCCGGTTCAGACGATGTTAATGGCAGGAGATATTGATATGGGTCATGCCAAGGCACTCCTTGCGACCGATGCTGTGACCCAGATCAGACTGGCCACCGAAGTTGTGGCAAAAAAACTCTCCGTGCGTGACACAGAAAAACTGGTGTCCAGAGAACTTTCTGAAAGAAATCCGCTGGACAGAAAAAAGACGAGGTTCAAGTCAGCTGACGTACTCCGACTGGAAGAAGAACTGTCAGACAGCCTGGCAACGCGCGTGAGCTTTCGTGTCAATGCAAAAGGGCGCGGTCAAATGCGCATTGACTTTGCAGATCTGGATGTCCTGGACGGGATTTTGCAAAAAATACGCCCGGCATCCTGACAGATGCCGGTATCTGTTGTCCACGTGATAAGCGCGAGTTTTTCATTTTTTATTCGCAGAACATCTGTTCGCCTTTATCTTCAATAAATCCTGACAACTTAATACAAACTTGCCATGTATGGTTCGTGGATCGGGTTCGCGAGCATTTCGGCGGGGATGGTCGGCTACTTCAACCGAAGCAATTGCCCCGCCAGATGGATTCACTGCCTGACCCTAAAGCTCGGCATCGCATTCAGATGCGAATTGATCGTGCGGAGGAAGGAAATTTTGGAGACTGCATGCCGGTTGGCGAAGGTGTTTCCGAAATGCGTGTTCATTATGGTCCTGGGTACCGTGTTTATTTTAAAAAAGATTGGGCTTGAAGTTTTTGTTCTCATTGCAGGTGGTAGCAAATCAACCCAGAATAAAGACATTAAAATTGCGCTTGACTTGGCGCGACAGTTGGAGGGACAACATGAGTGGGAAACTTGATGTGCAGTTATGGGATTCTGCCAGGTATCTGAAAACTGATGAGGACATACGTCTTTATCTTGAAGCATGCTTTGAAGAAGCAGGCGATGATCCTGCATTTATTGCCAAAGCACTTGGCATTGTTGTCCGCGCAAAAGGCATGACGCAACTTGTGCAAGGCTAAAGGGATAGTAATAAGAGCTTGTATGAGATGCTTTCCAGTGACAATAATCCCAGCTTTGGAACAATTCTTAAAGTAACTAATGCTCTTGGCTTGAAGCTTACAGTTACAATCTGAGAATACCCAATTGCCAAAACGGTCACTGGGAAGCGCAGCCACCTGGTCCGCCCAGTCCGCCAGGGCCTCCGGGACCAGCTGGGGGCGATGACGGATCCGGAGGCGAGGGAAGCTCTGGTGGTGGCACCACGACTCTTGTCAGCGGGGCCTTCGGTGGGATGTATATGCATCACAGCATGTGCGCTACCGCACCGAACCCACTGACGGGCAGTGCAAGTTGTCCAGGTGGTTTTGTGGCGCGCGGAATCGGATATGGCGTTACCGATGAATGGGAGCATGCCCTTCGGGATGGAGAGTGCCTGTGAAGTCAGAGTGGACCGGGCGAAGAGTCCGATGACGGATCTCGCCTTGACGGTTCAGGCTGTTTGTCGAATTGAAGTGCTTTGATGGTGGCAACGAAGGCTTTTGCCTTTTCGACTGTTTTCTCTGCGAGAGCCGGGTTTTGCTCGCGTTATTCGATGTTCTGGTTGATAAAACGGATATCAGGCAGATTGCGCCAGTAGCCCTCCACATCCAGTCCAAAACCAACGAGAAACTTGTTGGGCAAAGGCATTCCTACGTGATCAACCTGGACCTGCTTTTTTGTGCCAGTATGTTTTTCTCCAAAAACCACCAGAATCACCTGTGCAGCGCCCATCTCAAGAAGCCTTTTCTGCACCTGGAAGAGCGTCTCTCCATCATCAAGAACATCATCCAGAACAACAATGACACGGTTCATGACATTCTGTCTCGGGATAACCTTCCATATGACCTCGTTTCTGTGGTCTTCGCCGCCATAACTCGATACATGGAGAAAGTCAAATTCCATGGGAAAGGTCAGTTGCGGAAGCAGTTGACCAGTAAAGACGACAGACCCTCCCATGACGCCCAAAAAAAGGGGGAATGTTTCTGTATCAACATAGTTGAAGCGTTCATTCAGCTCGTCGGCCACCTTGGTAACAGCAGCTTGTACCTGTTCCGGAGTAAAAACCACCTCAGTCAGTTTTAAGAGTTCCTTTGCCCGTTCGATATGCGATTTCATGGGAGACACCTGAAAAAAATTGGGAATGGGGACAGGTTTGCGGAAAAAGGATTTCAAACCGCAATCTGCAAGCACTGCTAACCTGGAAACTATGTCGAATACGAAATTTAAAGCAAGAATAGATCGAAAGTCAACTGTCTCACCGCTAAAGTTCGTCTGCAGGGTGGTTTTTTCAAAGCCATGCATATGAGAAAAACAACGTCAGGCTCATCGTGCAACACGGCTCTACGCCCCGCACGGACAGAATGAGCTTCGGATACTTCCTGTATAAGAGCCTGTTGTAGCGCATATTCCTGTCAATGCAGCCAGGACAAATTTATGAGGCGCTGTTGTTTTTTTTTCGGATCAGAAAGTCATCGCAAAAGTGCACACCTGTTTGGGCTGCAGCTGGTGAATTCGCTTCCTGCACACGAAACAGAGGACTCTCGTGGATTTTACTGGTGCAAAATTTGCGCATTTCAATGGAAGCCACCCTGTTCTCTGAAAACAGACTGCGGAAAAACAAAAAGCGATTTCAAAGTAAATGGCAAAAACCACCTGCATGATTTAATATCTGTATGTTTCCTACAAATCAGAATTTTTTTATGAATATGCAGACGAGCGCACCTTCTGCCAGAATCGGGCAGCTTCAAAAGATAATGCAGGCCAAAGGTTTTGCAGCGGCCATCTTTACAACGACAGATCCACATTTTTCCGGATATCCGCATTCCCACTGGCAGACTTTGCGATGGTTGAGTGGCTTTGACGGGTCGGCGGGAACACTGGTTGTGACACACACTGCGGCCTGTCTCTGGACGGATAGTCGATACTGGATCCAGGCACAAAGACAACTGCACGATACAGGCATCATTCCAATGGAAACAGAAGGAGGCGACACGCTCTCTTTTGCCACATGGGTGACTGAAAACATCCCGTCCGATCAGACTGTCATCCTGGATGGCCATGTAACCGGTCTGGAAAATGCAAGACGTCTTGAAGCCATTTTTTCACAGGCAAAAATCAGGCTTCAAACAGATGCGGATCTGGTTTCCGGTCTCTGGGAGAATCGTCCACCCCTTCCGGAGAATGCTGTATATGAGCATGAGGCGCGTTTTGTGGCGCAGACCAGAAAGGAAAAGCTGCATGCACTGCGTGAGATGCTGACACTGCTGAAAGTCGACTGGCATTTTATTTCGACATTGGATGATATTGCGTGGCTTCTGAATCTGCGTGGCTCGGACCTGCCGTATAGTCCCCTTTTCATATCACACATGCTCGTTGGGATGCATGAAGTGAAACTGTTCATTGATGAAGCAAAAGTCGGTGAGAGCCTGCGGGAAAAATTGACGCAGGACGGTATTTCGCTTCATCCTTATGCAGATGCATCCAGGGCTCTGGCAACGCTTCCTTCCGGAACAGCCATTCTGATAGATCCACGCCGGGTTACGGCAGGAATGCGTGGTGCAGTAAATGAACATATCCGGATTGTGGAGGATATCAACCCGAGTGTGCTGATGAAATCACGGAAGGCGAAGTCGGAAATTCAGCATATCCGGGAGACAATGGAAAAAGAGGGTGCAGCGTTGTGTGCGCTTTTTTCGTGGATTGAAACTGCGCTTCAGGAAGGAGAACTTCTGACAGAAATCAGCATTGGAAAAAAACTGGATACCTTTCGTGTGGGAAAAGAAGGCTATGTCAGTTCGAGTTTCTCCATCATTGCCGGCTTTAACGCCAACAGCGCCTTACCGCACTATCGTGCTACTCCGGATGCGTATGCCACGATCAGTGGCCAGGGTCTGCTTCTGATTGATTCGGGTGCACAATACCTGGGTGGAACAACGGATATGACGAGGGTTATTCCGGTTGGCAGGCCCACCGATGAGCAAAAGCACGATTTTACAGTCGTTCTCAAGGGCCTGATCGCCTTGTCTTCAAGTACATTTCCCCGCTCTGTCAGAGCGGGGATGCTCGATGCTATCGCACGTGCTCCGCTTTGGCAGAAGGGACTCAATTATGGGCATGGCACGGGACATGGAGTGGGGTATTTTCTGAATGTTCACGAGGGTCCGCAGTCTGTTTCCTATCAGGCGTCAGCTGATGTGCATACTGCCATGGAAGAAGGGATGGTAACGTCTATTGAGCCGGCCCTCTATCGCCGGGGTCTTTGGGGCATACGTATCGAGAATCTGGTTGTTTGCCGTAACGCCGAAAAGACGGAGTTTGGCGACTTTTTATCCTTCGAGACGCTGACACTGATTCCGATTGATACACGTCTGATCGACACTTCGCTTCTGACGCAAAGTGAGATAGCGTGGGTCGATCAATATCACGCATCGGTACGTCAACGTCTGGAACCTCACCTGACAGGGCAGGCAAAAGCGTGGCTGACCGAAAGGACGCAGGCATTGTGATCTGCCGTGATGCAGCACAATGCTGATGTCATAACCATCATTGCGGATGAAGATACGGGGGCTTGCCATGACCAAAGCCGGGAGATTCCTGGTGAATTTCCCAGGAATCCGTTAAACAGCAAAACAGGAATAAAGCTTGATTTCCGGGCGTCAGCTGAGTTAAGCTTGGCTTTTCCCCTCGTGGCATTTCAAAGTTGAATCTGAGGATTGTACAATGACTTTACATCACTTCAGTATTGAGGTTTTTCCTCCGAAAAGTCCGGAAGCCAGTGCGCATTTGCGCGATACGCGTCAGAAGCTCGGTAAACTTTCCCCTGCCTATTTTTCTGTAACGGTAGGTCCTGGCGAAGCCGGACGCGCACTCACTTCCCATATCGCAGCTGAAATGCATCAGGAGGGAATTTCAGTTGCTCCGCACATCACCTGCATTGATGCTACTCATTCCATGATCAGGGATAGAATCATGGAGTACAAAGCACTCGGTATCCGGCATCTTGTTGCCCTGAGGGGCAATTTGCCCGGCAATGCAGAGGGACCGGGTGACTTTAATTTTGGCAATGATCTGGTTGAATTCGTCCGCGCTGAAACAGGAGACTGGTTTCAGATCATTGTTGCAGCCTATCCGGAGGTGCATCTACAGGCGAAATCACCAAAAGAAGACCTGGACAACTTTGTCAGAAAGGTCAATGTCGGTGCCAATGCGGCCATAACCCAGTTTTTTTATAATCCGGATGCGTATTTTCGCTTTGTGGACAGTGTAGCGCGCTCAGGCGTTGATGTGCCTGTCATAGCCGGCATTATGCCTGTCACAAACTACACGGACCTGGCTCGCTTTTCTGATGCCTGTGGTGCTGAAATTCCGCGCTGGCTGCGCCTGAGACTTCAGGAGTATGGCGATGATCTGGAGTCAATCAGGGACTTTGGTCTGGATGTGGTTACGAGCCTGTGCGAGCGTTTGCTGCAGGGAGGGGCACCAGGTTTTCATTTTTTCAGTCTGAACGAGGTTGCGACCGTTGAACCGCTTTTTGCAAGACTTCAGAAGTCCGGCTACAGGACCTGAATCTGCTTGCAGGCGGAGAAGTTCTTTCCCAGTCCGTGCTGTTTTGTGTTGTACCAGTTGAGCGTTGCGCTTTTGGGCAGGTCCGGACCAGATGCTTCGACCGCTATGCTGACATTCCGTTCGCCTGCCGTTCGAGAGATGGTGGTGGACAGAATTGTTTCTTCAGATCGGAATGTTTCACGCATGGGTATCCACCCGATAAAGGAGATACCCATGCGCTTGCCATCAACTTCAAATACGTCAGCCGTCAAGGTGAAGTGGTCATCACTTCCTTTTTTTCTGAGAACCGGACAATTCGCCCGTTTTTCAGGGAAATCATCAAGTGCCTGACCTGAATCCCTAATCGCCATCAGCGGTACAGACAGCGCCACTCCCGCCGTACGGCCAAAACAGGTCTCCTGCCCGTTATTGGGGGCAAGGGCAGTTTTGTGCACAGTTCGACAGGAACACGCTTAAAACATGGTGGTGCTTCGCAGAAGAGTCTCGACCAGATTCGCGCAAAGCGAACGCTTTTGTGCGAGTCCACCCGGAACTGCTGTTAACCGCCCGGTCGTTGCGTTTTCAAGGTCGCGGGCAGTTAACAGATCCGGTGTCAGCCAGGTCAGGGAACAATGCCTTATGCAAAATCGGCGTCTTCCCCGATCCCGCCGGCATCGTCTTCATCGGTGGTTGCCAGCGCTGGCAACGGTGGTAGCTCCGAAGCGCCGAGCGCTACCCTGATCCTGCTTTCGATTTCCTTCGCCAGAGCCGTTTTTTCTTTCAGCGTTCTGCGGGCATTGTCCTTACCCTGTCCCAGCCGCTCACCATTGTAGCTGTACCAGGCCCCCGCTCTGTCCACTATTTTGGCCCGAACTCCAATATCCAGTATTTCGCCCTCTCGCGAGATCCCTTCTCCATACAGAATATCAAACTGCGCTTCCTTGAAAGGCGGGGCTACCTTGTTCTTGACCACTTTCACCCGGGTTTCGTTACCCAGAACCTCTTCCTTGTCCTTGATGGATCCGGTTCTTCGAATATCCAGGCGTACAGAGGCGTAAAATTTCAGGGCATTACCGCCCGTTGTTGTTTCCGGACTGCCGTACTTGATGCCGATTTTCATTCTGATCTGGTTAATGAAAATAACAGTGGTTTTGGTCCGGTTAATGCTGGCAGTCAGTTTGCGCAATGCCTGGGACATCAGCCGGGCCTGCAAACCAGGCAGAGATGCACCCATGTCGCCTTCAATTTCCGCCTGAGGTGTCAGCGCTGCAACAGAATCAATTACGATCAGGTCAACCGCACCGGAGCGGACAAGTGCGTCCGCAATTTCGAGTGCCTGTTCACCCGTGTCCGGCTGGGAAATCAGCAACTCGTGCAGATTGACACCAAGCTTTTGCGCGTAGTTCACATCCAGTGCATGTTCGGCATCAATAAATGCGCAGGTGCCAGCAATCTTTTGCATTTCAGAAATAACCTGAAGTGTCAGCGTCGTTTTGCCGGACGCTTCCGGGCCAAAGATTTCGATTACCCTTCCTCTCGGCAAACCACCAACACCCAGGGCAAGATCCAGCCCCAGTGATCCGGTGGAGACTACCGGCAATTCTTCAGCAATTGCCTTGTCATCCATCCGCATCACGGCACCCTTGCCAAACTGCTTTTCAATTTGTTGCAGTGCCATCTGAAGTGCCTTGGTTTTACCATCAGCTTCCGTCTGTTGAGTAACAGCAGTATTCGGGTTTCCTTTGCCTTTGCTCATGGGACCTCCTTAAAAAAATTTGTTATGCAAACCCTGAACAGATTATTGCGCACTGGTGCGACAAAGGTTGTCGCGATCAGGCGGTTCAAGCGTTTTTTTTCATCAAAGTGTTGTATTTTTGAATGTCTGGCGTACGCTTCCAGTCTTATGGTTCCCAAGGCATTGATGCGATGCTTCATGGTTTTGGTCGAAACCTTTCTTTTTCGATAGTGTTTTAACCAATATAACAACAAAATCTGACGGTTTTCCTCTGATGTGCCTGAGAGCAGGGCGCAATCTGTGGCAACAGACAGGCCTGTCAAACGGACGTCGGCGACTTTCACATCTGGCAGGGCAAGTCCTTTTGCCTGAGCTTTTAAATGACCGCCAGCGTTATCGGCAGTGAGGTGGTATGCGGTATCAGTTGAAATACGCCAGACTGCAGCTGAAGCAGCTTTTTGCCGCTTTGAATCGCCGGGTCCATGCAGCGGGCAATATACTTGCCAAAAACCACTGTGCCCTGCTATGCTTCTTGCAATTATACCAGCCTGTGAAGAAGATAGATGCCCCTCGTTCACATTAATCCGTCGCCAGCCAGTGCACCTCAACCCAGGCAAATAGCGTTGATTGACGGAAACAACTTTTTTGTCTCGTGTGAACGTCTGTTCAGGCCGGATTTGGCTGGCAAGCCGGTCATTGTCCTGTCAAGCAATGATGGTTGCGCGATTGCCCGTAGCAACGAGGCCAAAGAACTCGGAATCAGAATGGGGGAACCCTGGTTCCAGATTCGCAATAATCCTGAATACAGGGATGTCGTTGCGTTTTCAAGTAATTTTGCACTGTATGCCGACATGAGCAACCGCTTCATGAGCGTGTTGTCGACCTTTTCCCCTGTACAGGAGGTATACAGCGTGGACGAGTGCTTTCTGGATCTGACCGGATTTGCTGACGTCAGGGAGAGAGCATTTGCCATAAAAGAAACCGTTGCAAAAAATCTGGGTCTTCCTGTTTGCGTGGGAGTAGGTCCGTCCAGGACGCTTGCCAAGATCGCCAATCACGTGGCTAAAAAACACCCGCGCTCTCCAGGTGTGTTCAATTACAATACGCTTGATGAGCATCAGAAACGTGCGGTGCTGAATTCTGTCGGGATAGACGATATCTGGGGAATCGGGCAAAGACTTTCCGTTCAGTTGCGTGAACAGGGTATACGCTCCGCACTGGATTTGCGCGATGCCGACTCCAAAACGCTGCGCAGGCGCTATGGTGTAACAATGGAGCGCATTATCCAGGAATTGCGCGGGGAGTCCTGTATTGCATTACAGGAAGTTGCTCCGCCCAGGCAGCAGATCATGGTCAGCCGCTCTTTTGGTCAGGCACTGACAGTTCCTGAAGATCTGCAAAATGCCATCGCCTTCTTTGCGGCAAAAGTAAGCCGGAAGTTGCGATTGCAGGACTCTGTCTGTGCACTGCTACAGGTTTTTATCATGACTGACAGATTTGCAAAAAATGCCCCACAGCACAGCCCATCTCTGTCAATCCCCATTCCAGTGGCAACAAACTGCACTTCGGTCATCACCAAAATGGCAGTATCAGCTATTGCCATGCTCTATCGGGAAGGGTATGCTTACAAGCGTGCGGGCATATGTATCTCCGAAATCTCACCGGCAGGTATCGGGCAGCTCGATATGTTTGCAGACCAGGGTGATGACAGGC